>JGI24500J29687_10048024_pt1 | contig 10771 bp, 10 predicted proteins | sample BioPla2RNA1_FD_29687 | JGI IMG/M metagenome (IMG submission 29687) | reverse complement strand
CTGACAGCCTGGTTCTTAGCTTTCGATTATCTCCACATTTGCCCTGGGCACGGTGACAATTGTGCCGTCTTCCAGTTTGGCCCTTAGGATTCTCACCTTGGCCTCAGATTCGATGACCTCAAGATCCGGCGGCAATTCGACTATCTCAGCCAGCATGCCGAAGTAAGGCTCCCTGATGATCCTGATGGGTGTGCCTGGTACAAGCCCTGCAGTGAGGTCCAGGCCCTCATCAGTGGACTCAGCCTCATAACCGGGCACGATGATCTCAGGACGCATGACTCCTGCGCGGATCTGGGTTGCACCGTTGATTGAAGCCTTGAAGCCATCCAGTCTCTTCAGCAGGCCGAAAGTGCGGTCTGCCATTCTCATCTTTCCAAAGCCTTCAGTGATGATCACAGTTACAGGAATATCTTCATGGCCTGTAATTGCTACGCCAATGTCAAAGCCCAGGTACTCGATTAATTCGGTGTCGATTATTCCCCCGGCCACAATTCCCGTGGCGCCTACTTCGCCGGCCTTCTTAATCGCCTCGGCGGTCACCAAGGAACCGCCCACAAGTATCTTGCCCTTGTCATCAGGTTTGATGGCAGCAGCATCCAGCACATCATTGGGGCCTTCTACAGCAACCCTGATAATGCCCTGAGCTTCTCCTCCGACGCCAAAAATACCCTGAATAAAGGCGCCTTCTGTCTTTACGATAACCCCTTCCTTGGGGAGGATTTCCTCGACCACACCGTCTATATAGGCATCTATCTCAATGGGGACCGGTGGTTCACGCAAAGTGACCTGCCCTGTAATTGTAGAGATCATCTCAATGGTCCCGTCAGTGGGCGATTCTACATGGTGCTTGATAAGCCCGAAGAACGATTTGTACTCGGCCAGAAGCTCGCCCTTCTTGACAAAATCGCCTTCCTTCTTCTTCATCAAATCGGCAATGTCATCAGGATCGACGCCTAAAATGTTTGCCACGTTAACGGTCTGCGGGTTACCGGGAATATTGGTTCTCGCCACAATAGTGTCCGGCGAAACCGCCTGTCCTTTCTCAACCAGCACTTCGCCGAGGATAGGAAGGCGGCGTGTCTTGGTGATCACGGCTCTCTCAGTAACCTTGAGTCCAGGTGTATATGCGTGTGCCATTTATACCTTCCCTCCTCTTAAACCTCAACGTATTTCTCGAATGATTCCTTAGGATACATGTTCATCGCAAGGAACCATTCCACCAGTTTCTCGTTGCGTGCTTTCAGATCTTCAGGCAGTACAACCGGGCGGCCTCTGCAATCTATGATCACTCCGACCACTCCGCCGTTGACGGTGGTTTTGAGTTCATGGCCGTATCCTTTGCCCACATCAAAGTGCCTGGTTGGGCGAATCACAGTTTCTGCAGTCTTGTCTTCGGAGAGCCGAATCACCTTCATGGAACCGAAGGGCACTGATTCCTCAAGGGTCTGACCGTCAACCTCAAGGGTTACTTCCAGACAGGGGGCGCCGAACTCAACCTTACCGTTGGGCCCTTTAGGAGCAATTGCCGTCCCGAGTTTGACCAGGCAGTCCCTGTCAAACACCTGCATTGAAGCTTTCGGATGGATAGATGCCAAAATACCCAGCTGCGGCATCATGAAGATTGAGTCAACCGCCAGCATGGTTGTGGATTCCGGCTGGAAAGCGTCAATGAGCATCATGGCAGCTTGTGCCCGCCTGGGTGCGTGGGACAGACATCCGCCTGAACCGATAAGCATGCCAAGTTCAGCCATGTCGATGTATGTCTCGTCACTTCCGGTTTGTTCAAAGGTATCTCCAATGGTCCTTTGCCTGTGTACACCCCTAAGCCCTACTGCCAAGCTCTTATGGTGTTCAAAAGCAAGGCGCAAAGCTTCCCTTGCAATAGCTTGTTCGATGATTAGCTCGTCAAGGGTCTGAGGAATAGTGGTGGGACGAATCATCTTGTTCCGGATCCTGTTCCTGAGAGCCCCTTCTTCGATGGTAAACGGAATCCATCTCTCGATATTCGCAACGCCTGCTTCGAGAAGCACGTTACAGATGGAATAGCTCATACCAAGGTTAGCTGACACAGTCCTGTTAAAGAACTCGCCGAACACTGAAAATACGTCAGTGGTAGCGCCTCCGATGTCAACCCCTATGACGCTCATGTCGTATTCCTTTGCAGCAGTCTGCATACAAGCGCCAACTGCCCCTGGGGTGGGCATAATCGGTACGGGAGTCCACTGCATAAGTTTGTTGTAACCCGGCGCTTGAGCCATAACGTGCTCCATGAAGAGGTTGTGGATCTCTTCCCTGGCCGGCCCGAGCACTTCGGTTTCAAGTACAGGCCGCAGGTTATCCACGATTCTAAGGTCGGTCTTCTCACCGAGGATATCGTTGATGTGCTTGCGTGCCATCTTGTTGCCGGCGTAAATGATCGGCAGTTTGTACCCTATACCCAACCTCGGTTTGGGCTCAGCGGCGGATATGAGCTCGCCGATTTCTGCTACGTGGGTGATCGTTCCCCCGTCAATTCCGCCGGAAAGCAGAATCATGTCCGGCCTGAGCTGCCTAATCCGCTGGATCTTCTCGTGGGGTTTCCGGCCGTCATCTACTGAAATCACGTCCATTACGATAGCCCCGGCTCCCAGAGCAGCTCGTGCGGCAGATTCGGCGGTCATTGTCTTAACCACACCTGCCACCATCATCTGGAGGCCTCCACCTGCAGATGAGGTTGACATGTAGATATCTGCCCCTGAACCGTCAGCTTGCCTTGGTGTGATTACACCCTGATCGTTGAGAAATCGCCTACCGGTAAGTTCCTCAATTTCTCTGATAGCATTCCTTGCACCCATTGTAACGTCCTCAAAAGGTGCCTCAACAGTTGTCGGAGCTTCTCCTCGCACGACCAGGCGATATTCATCGTCGATCTTTTCAATAAGGATAGCTTTGGTCGTTGTGGAACCACAGTCAGTAGCCAACACAGAGTCTATCTCTCTGTCCAGATGAAACGCATTTTTCTGCTCCTGCACTAAGTCTTCCCCTCCCTCACTGGCACCATCAAGACACAATAAGACTACTTGGGTCAATTACGACATCCACCGCAAAAAATCCTCTTATACCAGTATCATTTTTCATCCTTCGTATCTTGCGGTCCCATCTTAAGCGCTTCATCCAGCATTGATGTTTCTGCTTTCTTCTGCTTTGCTGCTTTCTTCATCTCTTTCTGCTTGCGTCTTTCTTCCTCTTCTTCCATAGCAAGAGCTTCAAGCCGCTGAATCAGAAGTTCTACGTTTTTCCTATCATCAAAGAAGTATGCATAATCTTCAAAGGTCTCGAAAAACACTCCGATCATCGGAGAGAAAAAATGCATGAGCTGTCCACCTATATAACTGAAGGGCTTGTTCATCTCCAAGAAGAAAATCGCAGGAACCGTCATCCCGAATTGGTTGATTTTGTTAGCCATCGCGTCCAACAGCTCTTCTCGTCGCTTCTCATCAATTGGTTCGCGGAAATTAAGCATCTATTCACCTCCCAGCGGATAGCGTTGTGTCTATTTTACAATATTCCAGCCAACACATTGCAACCTAATAATTCCACAGCAGACAACGAGCAGCTTTAGCCAGGCATCCACAGCTGCTCGCTCAGGTTACAACAGCTCGACGTTAGCCCTGGGAACCACCACTTGAGCCGCATCCAAAAGTTCAACCCGGACAACGGGTACTCTGGCTTCAGTCTCGATTGCCACAGGTTCCCTGACGATCTCGCAGATTTTCCCGGTGGCCCCGAAATAGGGTTCGTTGATGATCCTCACATCCATTCCTACCCGCAAGTCAGGATCAAACACAGCAGGTTTAGCCAGCTCGCCTTTATAGTCCGTGAAAGGCACGACAATCTCAGGCCTTATCGCTCCGGCCCGGATTTGGGTTGCACCGTTGATCGAAGCCGTCCTTCCCTCCAAGGAAGCCAGTGTCTCCCATGCTTCCTTGCGCATGGACAGGTGGCCGAACCCCTCCATAAGTATTACGGTTATGTCAATATCCTCCTGGCCCGTTATACCCACGCCAAGTTTGACTCCAAGGGACTGGGTCAGGTTGAAGTAGTTGACCGTGCCTGTAATCACTCCCCTTACTCCAACATCAAGCGCCCGGGAAAGAGCTTCGTTGGTAGCAAAAGACCCGCCGACGATAATCTTGTCTTTGCAGTCGTCGGTGATCATGTCTGCCTCGAGCACTTGGTCCGGGCTGTTGCAGAGCATTTTGAGTTCGCCGTGGGTCTCTCTTCCCAGCCCGAATACCCCGTTGAGCCGGATTCCCACAGTGTCAACTACACACCCGCGATTCTCAATAATCTCAGAGACAGTTCCCTGCACATACGCAGTTACCACAACCTCTTTGAACGGCCTGGCAATTGTGACTTTGCCCGTCTCGGTACAAATCTTAGATATAATGCCGGATACAGGAGCCAAGGCAGTCTTGGTGAAAAACGCCTGAGCTTCGCCCTTCTTAGCGATCATCTGGCCCTTCTTGATCTCCTGGCCTACCTGCCTTAGCATGTGCTGGGGAAGTTCTTCAGGCCTGCAACCGATCTCAAAGGCCACATCGAAGGTTATTGGCGGCTCTTCCTTACCAAATTCCTCGCGGATGGTAATCCTTCCGGAACGGTCAGATACGTCTTCGATTACACCGTCTGTAGGTGAGGTGATTTCCTTCCGGCCATACAGCCCTTGTTCAGCCCTGGCAATAACATCCTGGGTCTTGACCCGCTCACCCACCTGTTTCAGCATGCTTTTTCCCAGTTCCGAAGGCTCTATACCGAGCAACCTGGCAGCCGGAATGACCCAGGGAATACCGGGCCTTAAAGCTATCTTAGCAACAGGCGTGTCAGGCAACATCTGATCTCCCTGCTTAACAAGGACCTCCCCTGGCAGAGGCAGCCGCCTTACTTCTCTGATAAGTTCTATCCGGCCGGTTTGACTATTTCCTGAATAAACCGAAGAGACCGCCACGTTTCTTCCCTCCCTTTGTGTCTTCCTCTTTGACGGGATACCGCTCCTGGAGTTCGTAAATGGGCTCCATCGGATAAGCGTTCATCGCTTCAAACCACGAGGTCAATCGCTTGATTCGCTCAGCCCCGCTTTCGGGTATCTCTATTGGACGGCCCCTGCCATCCAAGACAATCCCCACAAGCCCTCCGTGGAGTTCGGTTTCAAAAGCCTTGCCTTTGCCTGCACCCACATCTATACGCGCGCCGTTAGGCTGAATCTTGCATGATGCAGTCTCGCCTACATCTAAAGGGATAACCTGGATATCGCCGCTTGTGATTTGGCGCTCCACAATCTCCCCATTGGGCATGGTGATGTGAATTGTCGCCCAGACGCCATTTCTGGGTGCCTGGCCGACAGGCGCGACGACTGTGCCCAGCCTCACCAGACAGTCTTTATCAAATACTTCAGCAGCAATGTCCGGATACACAGACGAAAGCACTCCCAGGTGGGGCATCATGAAAATAGAGTCTACGGCCAGCTGGGTGATCCCTTCAGGCTGGAAAGCATCTATGAGCATGAGTGCAGCCTGGTGCCGCCTGGGGGCATGTGACAGTACGCCGCCTGAACCCACCAGCATGTCAAGCTCCATCATGTTGATAATGTCGCGTCCCGAGGCTTTGGCAACTCCGCTCTCACGGCCAAATCCGACTTTTTCTTCCTCGACTTTTTTCGCGAGGTTCTTGTGGTGCTCGAAGCTGAGCCGCAGAGCTTCCCTGGCAAGCGCATGCTCAACTACAAGGTGGTAAACAGTCTGAGGTATAGTGGTAGGCCTGACCATCTTGTTGGCAATCCAGTCTGAAATCTGTGACTGGTCCATGCCGAAAGGCACCCAGCGTAGAATATTGTCGAAACCTGCCTCTTCAAGCACATTGCATATCGAATAGCTCATCCCCAGGTTCGCAGACACCGTCCTCGTGAAGGTATCCTCGAAGTTAGAAAACACGTCAGTGGTTGCTCCGCCAATATCCACACCGATAATGCTCTGATTATTCTGTTCGCCCAGAACCATAATCAGTTTTCCGACAGCACCGGGTGTGGGCATAATAGTTGTATCTACCAATTCCATGAGTTCGCCATATCCGGGAGCTTGAGCCATGACGTGGTTCATGAAGAGATCGTGTATAGCTTCCCTTGAGGGCCCGAGGTTCTCAATGTCGTGACGCGGCCTGAGGTTAGGGACCAGATGCACGTCCATTGTGTCTCCGCAGATTTGCATCACAATATCCTGGGCGTCTTTGTTACCCGCATAAATAAGGGGCAGTTTATACGTGGCACCAAAACGTGGCTGAGGGTTAGCCTGTTTGATAATCTCCGCAATTAACGCCAGATATGCCACAGAACCCCCATCGACGCCGCCTGACACCAGGATTATGTCAGGGCGTAACTCGGTGATTCTGGTGATTTGCTCTGATTGAGATCGTCCGTCGTCCACTGATATGACATCAAGTACTACCGCCCCGGCTCCCAACGCTGCCCTGTGAGCTGAACTGGCGCTAATCGACTTCACCAGGCCGGCCACCATCATTTGGAGCCCGCCTCCGGCTGAGGATGTAGAAACGTACATGTCGACTCCCTTTTCGCCTTGCTTTGGCCTAATCAGGTTACCATCCTCATCAAGAAGCGGCCTGTCTATGAGTTCCTCTACCCGCTTTACGGCTTTCTTCACGCCGATCATCACGTTTTCCCATGGGGCTTCTACTGTGGTGGGCATTTCTCCGCGGGTGACCAGCCTGTACTCATCCCCGATCTTCTCAATGAGAACAGCTTTAGTGGTAGTAGAGCCAACGTCTGTGGCCAAAATAGACTCAACTCTTCTCTCTTCCATACCGGATCCCTCCTTGCTCTCCCTGTCGCTAATCAAAGAATGAAGAAAAAAGCTCTCATAGGCTATGCTGGAGGATGAGTAGTCCTGATTACTTCATTACTTCTTGGAGCGCAACCTGCGAATCCGCTCGAAAGCTGAACGCAGTCCGCCCTTGTTTTCCTTCTTATCGGGTTCGGTGGACAGTGCTTCATCGAGAGGCTTCAACTTAGAGCCGACTATGCGAAGGATTTCATCTTTGTTGGAACAATCTTCGTAATAGTAGAGAAAAATCCCCTCCTTCAGACGCCCTCTAAGAGTCCGTATATCGTGTGTAAGGAACACACCGTCAGGAAATTCCCTGTAGGCCAAGAACACATCCCAATTGCGGATATCGCGCGCCAGAAACGTCTTGTAGCCCGCTGTTTCCTCAGTAAGGACAAATGTTACGGGAAAGAGATACGGAGCCAGGCGATTAAGGAATATCACGGTGATAACCGCGACAAAAAACGGTTGGGGTACCGCCCAATATGCAAGAGCTATGCATCCTATGAGCGAACCGATGACAAAAACGGCAACAAGGGGGCGCCTAGGAAGAAGCCAATTTGTCCACCTATACAGTTCCACGTCTTCCTTAGGTTCTTGTTCCTCCTCAACGGGAGCAACCTCCTTGATCTCACCCGGGGGCTTTTCCCGGGGCCTCAACCCCCTAAGATAAGCGGGTCTTCCGGTCTTACCCGGCCGGCTCTGCTCCGCTTGGCTATCGTTGTTTTTGCGCGGCATTACAAACCTCCCTAAGATCTGCTTCTTACACCATTCGACGATTATCATTCGACGATTATCCAATTTTTCCTGCCGTAAACCATGTAACCCTGTATTAGGCTTTCCAGGTTCCAAGAATATCAAGCACCATGCTAACAGGCAGGCCCATTCGGGTGTTGCCGTCCCGCCCTTCCATAGTGTCTGCAGCCGACAGTGAATTAAGGATCGCTTCTTCAGTGGCTTCAACAGCAGCCGCAAAAATCCGGCCCAAGTCACGGGAGTCATCCCTCAGCCATTTGCCTTCTACAAAAGCAGACGAATCTTTATGGCGCACACGGTTAGCCGTAGAAAACGCCACGACGAAATCGCCGCTTCCGTTTTGGAAAGTGGAGCCTACACGCGCCAGTCCCCCCTGGCACCTCTTGGCGATCCTGTTAAGCTGCCTGTGTGAAACGGGCGCATCTGTTCCCAGTACAATAACTATGGAACCAGGGGGAGTCTTATGTTGCCTCCCTAAACGTTTCTCCAGTTCCAGCCCGACCGGGATCCCTGATATCCTGAGTTCTTTCATGCTACCGAAATTGGACATCACCAATACGCCTACAGACCATTGGTTTTCACCAACTTCTACACACCTGGAAGCTGTACCTATGCCTCCCTTGAAACCCAAGCACGACATCCCGGTACCGCCTCCTACGTTGCCTTCCGTTACAGGCCCCGATGACGCCTCATTCAACGCTGCCAACACATGATGCTTTCTTACGTGCCGGCCCCTGATGTCATTCAGGTAGCCGTCGTTGCATTCAAGCACCAAGGGGTTCACGGTACCTGTAGTCACGCCGATGTCAGGATTTTGTTCCAGCATGTACTCGCAGAGGGCATCCCAGGCCTGGCCTACGCTCAGGGTATTGGTTAGGATAACAGGGGTTTCAATGACCCCGAGCTCCTGAACCTGGGCAAGGCCTGTGGCTTTCCCGAACCCGTTTATCACATACACGGCTCCCGGCACCTTTTCTTGAAACAAGTTGCCAGGATGAGGTCTGATAGCGGTTACGCCCGTTCTCACCGGCCCTCTTCCTGGAACAAGAGGCCCTTCACCCTCTATGATCGTCGAATGCCCTACAAGAACCCCGGGAACATCGGTAATCGCATTATAAGGTCCTGTGGGGAGCGTTCCGATAGAGATCCCAAGATCCCTGCACCTAGGCCTCGAATTGTTCATCGTCTACTTGCTCCACTCAATCATGAGAATTCTTGGCGGCCTCCACAAGTGCTTCAAACGGCCTGAGGAAAACACGGTTATGCTTCCACATGCATTCAGGGTGCCATTGCAGCAGCAGCACAAAATTCTTGCGCCCCTCAACCACCTCGTTGACGCCGTCGAGAGCCCTGCCTGAAATAACCAAGCCCTTACCCGGATCCCTGACTGCCTGGTGGTGATATGAGTTCACCGACAGCCGCCTGACACCAAACACCTCAAATGCCAGGGAATCCTCTTCAATGATGACTTCATGTGTACCGTGCCATCTGGGAGCCTGCTGCTGATGTTTCATCGCTCCGCCAACCTGAGACGGGATATCCTGGACCAAAGTGCCACCGGCTGCAACGTTAACCACCTGGCAGCCTCTGCATATTCCCACAACCGGGAGCCCCATATCCAATACTCTCCTGGCCAAATACAACTCCAGTTCATCGAGCCTTGGGTTGACACTGCCGAGTTTCAGATGGGGCCGCTCTCCGTACCGGGCCGGGTCAACGTCGGCGCCGCCCGGAAACACGATGCCGTCCAGTTTGGGCAGGATCTCATCAGTTTCATCTTTACCCACCATGGGTATGGCCAAAGGAACTCCACCCGCTTCCAGCACGGCAGAAACGTACGTGTAGGACAACACAGAGGACTCTTTCTCCTCGTTCCAACTAGCTACGATGCCAATTACCGGTTTCATCTACATCCTCTCCTTTGAGATTTACTGCCGCAACCGGCCTTACTACTACAAAGGCTTTAACCCTAAAGATATTACCAAGCCTTCATCCACTTGAGACATAATTTCGCTGTCCAGCTTAGCTACCCTCTTCTTGAGACGTCTTTTATCTATGGTCCTTATCTGTTCGAGCAAGATAACTGAGTCTCGTTCAAGGTTTGAGAGACGTGCAGGGAGTTCTACATGAGTTGGAAGCCTCGCCTTTTGAATCTGGGAAGTAATTGCAGAGATAATCACTGTAGGGCTGTACTTGTTTCCGATATCGTTTTGAATGATCAATACCGGCCTAAATCCCCCTTGTTCTGAACCAAGAACAGGGTTTAGATCGGCAAAGTAAATCTCACCTCTGGAAGGCTCCAATCAAGACTTCCTCCATCTGGCAGATACATCATGCCGGGAAACAGCTTGTGCATAGGCACTGCATTCATCGATAGGCCCGAATCTCGGACAGCAATCGAAATCACACGCTATCTCTTCAGCCAAGAGACTGTTAATCTCGGCCATCTCCAAATACCCGGTTTTCATCTGCTCCCGCATGTTCTCTTGTTTCACCTTTTCCATGTAAAAACAACAAGCTTCACGTATAAACAGGGAACGGGTCTTGTTTGTTTCTACTACTATATCATCAATACCTGCCAATATGTCTTCGGGGAACGCTACAACCACTCGTCTCATTCTAGCCAAGATAGGTTCGGCCTCCTTATAGCCGGCCCTTAGCCTGCTTCTGAAGCCGGTCAAATTTGTCCTGCTATAAGCGCTCTGGCCCCGGGTAAACACTCAAGGATATCTCCGGCCAATATGCCGTAGGATCCTTTACGCTTCAAGGCAGTTTCTCCTGCAACCCCGTGCCAGAACACTCCCAGCCAAGCACTTGAATAAGAAGGGAGCCCTTGAGCAGCCAACGCGGCAATAACTCCGGTGAGAACATCACCTGAACCCGCAGTCGCCATACCGGGCCCGCCTGATGTATTCACAAACAGCTTTCCTGAAGGCGCGGCAGTGCACGTTCCGCCACCTTTAAGGCACACGATGCTGTTTGATTGACGCGCCGCTTGTCTTGTGTAACCGGGCCTGTCTTTTTCGATTTCCTCTGTGCTGAGCCCGGTAAGCACTGACATTTCCCCCGGATGGGGTGTCAGAATAAAGCTTCCCTGGATGCCGGCCAGATATGACAACCCGCCCAGTTGTTTCAGGGCAAAC
>JGI24500J29687_10006196_pt1 | contig 10774 bp, 9 predicted proteins | sample BioPla2RNA1_FD_29687 | JGI IMG/M metagenome (IMG submission 29687) | reverse complement strand
TTCTTAAAAGCAACTTCTCCAATTCCTTGCGAGTTCTACAGTCAATTGGTAAATAGATTTGGCCTCTTCTGTGGTCAGAGTACCAGCGCCACAGGCAGGAGTTATTATGCTTTGTGTATAAATTAGCTGGGGTTCGATAGCTTTGTTTGTTAGGTGTTTTATATACTTACGGATTTGTTTGCTCAATGATTCTATATTTTCCTCTGCCAGAGCCCTGCCATCGGTAGGAACAACTCCCCAGGCGACAACACCGCCATTTTTCATAAACTCCTGTATGGATGCAGCATATAGGGCAAAACTCTTAGCAAATTGATAGGTATCAAAACTGATTATATCCAAATTAGCTCCGAACAGTATTGACCAATCCAGATCAGAACAGGAATGTACTCCGGCAATCCCACCGAACCTTCGCACAAAATCGGCAAATTCAGATAGTTCCGCCTGTACTTCATCTTTGCTTACACTGATGCGGTCAAATCTACCACAGCTGTCAATCACAGGGTCATCCATAAAAATAATCACCGGGAGTCCGAATTCGCCTAAGGTTTTAATCTGCCAGGCCGCCTGCAGTGACAACTGCTTCAGCAGTACATCTCGCAGTTGCTCATCATAATAAGCCGGTACTCCACGCTGGTCAGTGACCTGGAAGCCTGCAGACAGCAGACCCACAACCTGACCCTTCAAATACCTGGCATCACCCGTGCCTTTATCTTTTAATTCGCCATAGAACCTATAAAATCCTTCTGCGGATCCAGATGGAAAATAAAATTTATTTAAGGCATTGATATCCCCTTCCACTACCTGCATATACAGCTCATAAAACTCGGCCAGCCTTAGGGGCCAATCATCTTCCTCATCCAAAAAGCACGCCTTTGTCCCCTTCTCCACCCGCAGCAACCCCAGCTCATTTAATACCTGCAAAAACTGAGTGCAGAAAAACTCCTGAACCGAGTATCTGGGAAGCTGCGGCCAATGTGGCATCAATGTGAAAGACTCATTGATCAGAGAAACCGCAGCAGCAGGGTCAAGGTGAGGCAGACTCCCAATGCCAGTTGCACAGCCACAAGGGTGAAACTGCATACCGTACATCCTTTCCTTTCTTGCTTAGTCAACAGCGATATACTTAGAGATTATAGACATCTTCACCGCTTAACACCTTGATCCCTTTACCCAACATCAACTGCTCAGCCACCCGGGAGTTTTCCACACGAAACACAGCCAGGGCATCCCCGGATACCTTGGCAACAAATGCATACAGGTACTCAATGTTAATTCCCGCTTCCTGCATCAGGGCAAGAACCTCAGCCAATCCCCCGGGATGATCGGGTATCTGAACTGCAATAACCTCTGTCAGCCGTACGGTAAACTGCTCCCGTCGCAGTACCTCATAGGTGTGGTCCGGGTCATTGACGATCAGGCGCAGAATACCGAAATCTGTGGTATCTGCCACAGAAAAAGCGCGGATATTGATCCCTTCATCTCCGATGACTTTGGCCACATTGGCCAATCTGCCACACTTATTCTCTAAAAACACAGTGATCTGTTTTACAGGCACAGTATCCCCCCCTTTTATAAGCTGCGGCGGTCAATAATCCGCTTCGCCTTTCCCTCATAGCGCTCGATGGTTTTAGGTTCTACCAATTTTACTTTAACACTGATCCCTAAAACAACCTCGATCTCCCGCCGGATCTCCTGCTCCAGACTCTCCAATTTTCTGATTTCATCGGAAAAGACCTGATCAGATACCTCCACCCAAACCTCCAGCTCATCCAGCTGATCCCGTCGGTCAACAATGATCAGATAAAAGGGTTCTGTATGGCTGATTCTGAAAAGGACCTCCTCGATCTGGGAAGGAAAAACATTCACACCGCGGATAACCAGCATATCATCGGTGCGCCCCTGACAGCGGTCGATCTTGAGATGAGTGCGGCCACAGGAGCATCGACCATCCGGAATAATCCGTGTGATATCTCTCGTCCGGTAGCGGATCATGGGTAAGGCCTCTTTGGTAAGGGTAGTGATTACCAGTTCTCCATAGCTTCCGGGCGGCAGCTGCTCCCCGGTTTCCGGGTCGATGATCTCTGCCAGGAAGTGATCCTCCCAGATGTGCAGGCCATCTCTGGCAGAGCATTCCACAGCAACTCCGGGGCCGATAATCTCACTGATCCCGTAGATATCCAAAGCATTGATACCCAATCGCCTTTCGATCTGTTTGCGCAAATTTTTAGACCATGGCTCAGCACCGAAAAGCCCTCCCTGAAGGCTGATATCCTCTTTGGAAATGCCTATCTCTTCCATCACCTCAGCCAGATGTAAAGCATAGGAAGGAGTGCATGTAAGAATGGTGCTGCCAAAGTCTTTCATGATCATCACCTGGCGTTTGGTATGCCCCCCGGAAACCGGGATCACAGAGGCCCCGATCAGCTCGGCACCATAATGAACTCCCAGACCCCCGGTAAAAAGTCCATATCCGTATGCATTTTGGATCTTGGAGTTTTTTGATGCCCCACAACAGGTCAAGGCCCGGGCCATTACCTCAGCCCACACAGCGAGATCATGGCGTGTATAACCGACAACAGTAGGCTTCCCGGTGGTCCCGGAAGAGGCATGCAGCCTGATCACATCACTCAATGGGACAGCAAAAAGACCGTAAGGATAGTTATCACGGAGATCGTTCTTTGTGGTAAAGGGGAGTTTAACCAGGTCATCCAGGGTTCGTATATCCTCCGGTTTGAGACCAATTTTCTGAAAAGCATGTCGATAAAAGGGAACTTCCTGATAAACCCTCTTTACTGTTGCACACAGGCGTTCCTCCTGAAGGGATTGCAGTCGCTCAGGCGACATACACTCACATTCTTCATTCCAATAGAAGGTCAAAAAAATTCCTCCTCAGCCCGAACTTTATACAAATTTTAAAGGATCAGCAAAAAGCTGTCAAGCAAAACAAAACCCCACAGATGCCGTGGGACCCGGTGTCTGAACCTGGCTCAGCACGGTGGTGCCCTCCTGACTGCTTTATGTTTCCTCAATGATGAGGCATACAAGTCACAGCCAGAGCCCAGGCTCCAAAAGTTTTGGTGTTGGCTCAAAACTCCCAGGGTTTCCACGTACATTGTAGGGTTTTTTCTTACTGCGACTAGATCATATCACACCAAGTGTCCTTTTTCAATATGTCATTTCCTGTTAGGTTATTGTATCAGTCTTGCTTAATTTTTGCAGGCAAACACTGAATATGCAGCTCCCGCAGCTGTTTCGGTATCACAGGAGCAGGCGCACTGGTAAGCAGACAGGTAGCCCTCTGGGTTTTGGGAAAGGGAATCACATCACGAATTGTCTCCAGGTCCAGCATCAGCATCAACAACCTGTCAAATCCAAAGGCGATGCCCCCGTGTGGAGGCGCCCCATAATCAAGCGCTTCCAAGAAAAAGCCGAACTTCTCCTGGGCCTCCTGTGGCTCTAATCCAATCACACCAAAAATGCGCTCCTGTAGATCCCGCCTGTGGATCCTGATGCTCCCTCCACCAAGCTCCACACCGTTGAGAACAATGTCATAGGCCCTGGCCCTCACCCTTTCCGGTTGGCTCTCCAGTAAAGGCAGATCCTCATTCAGTGGGGAAGTGAAGGGATGGTGTACTGCTTCTAACCTCTGTTCATTCTCATCATATTCCAGAAGTGGAAAATCTGTTATCCAAATAAAGGAATATTTCTTGTTATCTATTAAATCGAGCCTCCCGGCCAATTCCAAGCGCAGCTTCCCTAAAACATCCTCCGCGACCTGCCGCTGATCAGCAACAAACAGCAGGAGATCCCCAGACTTCCCTTCCATTTTTGTGATCAGGGCATCTATTTCTTCAGGCTCCATGAGCTTCACCAGAGGCGACCTGACGCCTTTATCTTCTAGAATAAACCAGGCAAGCCCATGAGCGCCCCACTCCACTGCCATGCTGGTCAGCTCATCTAAGATTTTCCTGCTGAATCCTGCGGCTCCTGGTACCCGAATGCCCTTGACAACCCCACCCTTCTTGATAGTCCCGGCAAAGACCCGGCACTTGCTGTCTGCCAAAATTGATGACACATCCACCATCTCCAGACCGAAGCGCAGATCGGGTCTATCGCTTCCATAGGTCCCCATCGCCTCCTGATAGGTAAGGTGTGGGAAGGGTAGAGTCAGCTCCACATCTAAAAGCTCCTGAAAAAGAGCGGCGAGCAGTTCTTCTGTCAGCTGTTGAATATCATGTTCATCAACAAATGACATCTCCAGGTCAAGCTGGGTGAATTCCGGCTGTCTGTCAGCTCTCAAGTCCTCATCCCGAAAACACCTGGCAAACTGGAAATACCGTTCAAAACCGGCAATCATCAGGATCTGCTTAAAAAGCTGTGGTGACTGCGGCAGCGCAAAAAACTCACCCGGGTGCACACGACTGGGAACCAGGTAATCCCTGGCACCCTCCGGAGTACTGCGCGTCAACATCGGGGTTTCCATCTCCAGAAAACCCTTTTTAGATAAAAAATCACGGATAATGTTAGCTGCCCTGTGTCGCATCGTAAATATATGCCAGCTCTCCTGGCGTCGAAGGTCGAGATAGCGGTAGCGCAACCTTAGGGCTTCATCAACACCCGCAGCATCCCCGGGATGAAAGGGAAGTGCTCTGGCAGTATTGAGTATCTCCAGTTCAGATGTGGCCACTTCAACTTCCCCGGTAGCCATCTGTGGGTTCTCCGTTCCCGGCGGACGGCGCCGCACCTGACCGCGCACAGCGAGTACAAACTCCGCCCGTACGGAGTTTGCCCTTTGGAAGGGGAGACCGCCGGTATCAGGGCTTAATACAACCTGGACCACCCCGCTGCGATCTCGCAAGTCCAGGAAAATAACTCCACCGTGGTCGCGCCGCTTTTGCACCCAACCCATTAAAACTACATCCTGCCCGCTATTCTTGAGAGATAGCTCCCCACAGCTGTGGGATCTCTTTAATTCTCCGATACTTTCCACTTTCCTGCCTCCCTGGTTTACACAATAGCTTTAAGGTATTCAAAAAGCCTCTCTCTGGATATTTCCAACTGCTCCCCTTTCTTCATATCCCTCAGCAATACTGTTCCCCTTTGCAGTTCATTTGTACCAAGTATAATAACATAACTGGCACCTATCCTGCCCGCCTGCTTCATTTGAGACTTCAAGCTCCGTCCCAACAGATCTTTTTCTGCAGGGTAATCACTTCTTCTCAGCTCCAAAAGCAGGCGCACCGCCTCACGGTTCAGATCCCCTGCAACATCATCCCCGGCGGTAGCTATAAAGATGCTTTCTCTTTTCTTTAAGGGAAGTTGTACACCCTGGTCCTCCAATGCAAGAAGCACACGCTCTAACCCTATCGCTACTCCAATTCCGGGCACAGCCGGCCCCCCACAGATCTCCACCAGGTTGCTGTAACGGCCGCCTCCCGCAAGAGAACCCTGGCCATCCCCTGAAGGCAGTATTTCAAAAACCGTCTGTGTATAGTAATCAAGACCACGCACAAGCTGTTCACTGACCTCATAGGCAATCCCTGTTAATTGCAGATAGTCCTGTACCTGCTGAAAGTGTTCATAACACCCCTTACACAGGTACTCATGAATGCCGGGTGCGCCGTCCAGCAGTTCCTGGCAGTTCCGCTCTTTGCAGTCCAGGACACGCAGGGGATTGCGATTTAATCTGTCGCGGCAGTTCTCACAGAGCGCATCCTGGCGCATCATCAGAAAACCTTTCAATGCTTGACTGTAAAGCGCCCTGCACTCCGGGCACCCCACACTGTTGACAAGAACACGCAAATCCATCAAGCCAAGCCTCTCAAAGAAATCATAAGTATAAGAGATCACCTCAGTGTCCAGTGCGGGGTCACTCGTCCCAAACGCCTCAATTCCTAACTGGTGGAACTGGCGCATACGCCCCGCCTGAGGGCGGTCATAACGGAACATGGGACCCATATAATACACCTTCACCGGTTGGGGCTGGTTGTTCAGGTGGTTTTCCAGATAGGCTCTGACAACCCCTGCAGTCCCCTCCGGACGCAGAGTGATGCTTCTCTCCCCGCGATCCTCAAAAGTATACATCTCCTTTTGCACAACATCAGTGGTATCACCGATCCCCCGCTGGAATAGCTCTGTATGCTCAAAAATCGGCGTTCTGATCTCCTGATATCCATAAATATCGCTGACCTGTCTGGCAACCTTCTCCACATAATGCCACTTTTCAATTTCCCCTGGCAGTAGATCCCTCGTTCCCCGGGGAGCCTTAATCACCGATACCAACTCCTTTGCGTGACAGAGGTGTGACAGTAGAGTGTCCTTCATGATAGCAGGGTGGTCCCCTTGTCACACTTTTTTGTAATAAATATTTGATTCCTGATGTTGGAGCTTGTCGACTCTCGCCTGAACACCCTTTTTCAACCACCAACGACAAACCACTAATACGCCAACCACTAACTACCAACTGGCCGGACTTGCTTTACTCATGTCCAGTAAAAAGAACAGCTGCATGTCTACTCACAAGAAACAGGATAATTCTTTATACAATAACTAACAACTAGAAACTAACGACCAACCACTAACGACTAACCACCAATAGGATCTTCTCTAGAAAAAAGGATTGTGAACACGCTCATGGCCGACATTGGTGGCAGGGCCGTGTCCTGGATAAACAATAACATCATCCCCACAGGGAAGGATCTTGTTTTTTATAGAATCCACCAGTTCCTGGTATGACCCTCCCGGAAAATCTGTTCTCCCTACCGAATCCGCAAACAGTGTATCCCCCGAAAAAATCACACCATCTCCCTTTAAGGAAATGCTTCCTTTGGTATGCCCCGGTGTATGCAGAACAGAGAAGACCTGTTTGCCCACTGTAAGCTCGTCTCCTTCACGAATGATCAGATCCGCCGGCGGACTGCAGTACTTTCGCCCCATATAAAGAGAAAGGTTCTTTTCTGGGTCCGACAGCAGGGGCTCATCCTCAACATGGATCACCAGTTTTGCATCAGTCCCTTCCTTGACAACAGCATTAGCAGCGATGTGATCCATGTGCCCGTGGGTATTAACAATATATTTTACCAGCAGGCCTTCTTTAGCCACTTCGTTTAAGATCCGCTTCCCTTCTCCCCCCGGGTCGATCACCATTGCCTCTTTTGTCTCCTCACACCAAACCAGGTAGCAGTTGGAGGCGATAACCCCCACTGTCAGGCATTTGACCTTCATTTTTAATCAGCCTCCTCAACATCCCGCAGGGAAACCCCGCCAGCCATACGCGCCGGCAACCCAAAAGACCTTCCCGTGAAGGATGGTTTTCTCACAGTGTTTTTTTGCTGTCCAACAAAATCGTAACCGGCCCCTCATTGACAATCCCGACCTCCATCATCGTCTGGAATTCGCCGGTTACCACCCGGAGACCACTCTCCCCTAAAAAATCCAGCAGTTTCTCAAATAAAGAAAGTGCATCATCAGGTGCCGCCGCATCGGAAAAACTGGGGCGCCTACCTTTCCGGCAGTCACCATAAAGGGTAAACTGGGAAACCACCAGCAGCTCCCCTGCCATATCAGTGACAGAATAATTAAACTTCCCCTCTTGATCAGGAAAGATCCTTAAATTCAAGATCTTGTCTGAGATATAATGCGCGTCACTTTCATCATCACCTTTTCCTACCCCGATCAAAACAACAAGCCCGGCACTGATGGGGCGCATCTCCTGATCCTCCACCCGCACCCAGCCGCGGCTCACTCTCTGGACCACAGCCCGCACATTGATCACCTCTTAGTTGGGCACCTCTGGCGAAATACTCTCACGGGACTTAAAATCCCGTGCATCTATCACCACTTAAACCACTTAGTTGGGCACCACTCTATGCACTTCCAATACATCACTGACATGATTGACCTTCTGCATTACATTATACAGGTGCTCAATATCCCTGATCTCCAGTTTCAGATTAACCCTGGCCATCCTATTCTTCATTGCTCTGGCATTGACAGCATTGATAATCGTTTTAGTATCTGTAATTGTCATCATAATATCTGTTGTCAGGTGTGGGCGATCAAAAGCCTTAACTTCGATTTCCACCTGATAGGTTGCCGGGGTCTCTTCATCCCAGCTCACCTCAATAATGCGCTCTGTTTCCCCCTGCACATGATGAGCGATATTGGGGCAGTCAGCCCTGTGGACGGAAACCCCTCTTCCCCGTGTAATATAACCGATAATCTGGTCCCCAGGCAAGGGGTTACAGCAGTGAGAGAGGTGAACAGCCAGATCCCTTACACCTTTGACCCAAACCCCGGCAGTAACAGGTTCCTTCTTTTCAGGAATCTTTAACAGCAGCTGGCCCTCCCCGTCCAAGCTGAGAGGTTCCGGTTCCTCCTGTTTTTCCAGCTCACTGCGCACCTTACTGATCACAGATAGGGTAGAAAGATTGCCGCTGCCGATACCGGCATACATATCATCCTCTTTATGAAAACCAAGTCGCTGGCAGAGTTCCTCTTTTCCTTCAATCTTAAAAAAGGCGGCAGGCTCATATCCCTGCCTGCGCAGCTCTTTTTCCAGCAGGTCTCTGCCCCGCAGAATATTATCCACCTTTTGTTCCTTCTTAAACCACTGCCTGATCCGGTTTTTCGCTTGAGAGGTCTTAACAATAGAAAGCCAATCGCGGCTGGGCCCACCGCTCTGTTTGGAGGTTAGGACTTCCACGATATCCCCGTTTTTCAGCCGGTAGTCTAAAGGCACGATTCTGCCGTTGACCTTCGCCCCAATACAGCGGTTACCCACTTCCGTGTGAATGCGGTAAGCGAAATCAACGGGTATTGAACCGAAGGGCAATTCCAGGACATCACCCCTGGGGGTGAAGACAAAAACAACATCTGAAAAAAGATCTATCTTGAGGGACTCCATAAACTCCCTGGCATCCCTCAACTCGTGATTCCAGTCTAGGATCTGGCGCAGCCAGGAAAGCTTCTTCTCGAACTCTTCATCAGTGGGGCGCCCCCCTTCTTTGTACCTCCAGTGGGCGGCAATTCCATATTCAGCGGTCCTGTGCATCTCAAAGGTGCGGATCTGCAGCTCAAAAGGCTCTCCCAGCGGCCCAATCAGGGTGGTATGCAGTGACTGATACATGTTCTGTTTAGGCATGGCAATATAATCTTTAAAACGCCCTGGAATGGGTTTCCACATGGTATGAACTATCCCCAGGGTGGCATAACACTCCTTGACTGTATTGACAATTACTCTTACTGCAATCAGATCATAGATCTCCGAGAGATCCTTCTCCTGTTCTATGGTTTTACGGTAAATGCTGTAGAAATTCTTTGGCCTGCCCGAAATCTCCGCCGGTATTCCCGCTTGATCAAGCTTCTCCCTGAGCTTAGCGACCACAAGATTGATATAGTCCTCCCGCTCACGGCGTTTTTTGGCGATTCTCTCCACCATCTCATAATATTTTTCAGGTTCCAAATAGCGAAATGACAGGTCTTCAAGCTCCCATTTGATCCTATAGATACCCAGGCGATGTGCCACAGGAGCAAAGATCTCCAGGGTCTCCTGTGCTATCTCCCGCTGTTTATCCAGGGGGTGGTGGCCAAGTGTGCGCATATTGTGCAGCCGGTCCGCCAGCTTAATTAATATTACACGTATATCCTGGGCCATGGCCAGGAACATGCGGCGCAGGTTCTCGGCATGGCGGTCCTCCTTGGACTTATATTCTATTTTGCCCAATTTCGTCACCCCGGCTACCAGGAAACACACCCTGGAACCGAATTCTTCCTCTATCTGATCAAATGTAACATCTGTATCCTCCACCACATCGTGGAGCAATCCGGCAGCAATAGAGAGGATATCCAACTGAAGATCGGCTAAAATACAGGCCACTTCCAGAGGGTGTTGGATAAAAGCCTCGCCGGAATTGCGAAACTGGCCGGCATGTGCCTTTTCTGCATAAAAATAGGCGCGCTCAACCAGCTCCCTGTCAAAGTTCGGGTAGTAGCTTTCAATTTTTTTCAGAAGCCGCGCAAGGCTCATCTTTTTCCTCCCCTCTACAGATATCGTACGGTCAAGGAGCTATTGCTGTCAAGTGGACGGCTTCTCAATGTTCTTAGATTTAGGGAGGCGCAAAGTCCCTGAACTTTTTTTTCTTGACGAATAGAGCCCTAATAAGAAACCGATGACAATACCACAAAGAACTGTGCCGAAGATCACCAGCACCAACGGTATCTCAGGCACAGCCCAAAAGAAAAACTTAATAGCTACCGGTCCCGCATTCTGCACCGCAAAAATTGCAACCAAAATGGCAAAAATTAATATTCCCATGATATAGAGCAGCGGCATCCCAACACCTCCCATATCAATGTCACATATTTATCCCAGTTTATTCGCTCAAGAGGTGTGAATTCCCTTCTCCTTTGCGTTTTTCTCGGAAATTTCACAGTGGTCGCGCTCTCTACACTGTAAGCAGTCATCCCCTATTCGGCAGGGTTCCACATGGATGAGAACCTGAGCTCCTGGGTATTGCTCCTTTATCTCTCGTTCAATAGCATCACAGACATCATGAGAGGCAGAAATATTTTGATACTGTGGCACCACCAGGTGCAGGTCAATAAACCGCTGCGGCCCGGCTTTTCGGGTTCTCATCTTGTGAAAACTAACGAAATGAGAACCAAAGGCAAGAATAATCTCCTTGATATGCTCCTCTTCTTCCACAGGCAGACTGGCATCCAGCAGCGGAAAAAAGGCTTTAGCCGTTAAATCATAGGCGGCCTTGATAATCAG
>JGI24500J29687_10043188_pt1 | contig 10867 bp, 8 predicted proteins | sample BioPla2RNA1_FD_29687 | JGI IMG/M metagenome (IMG submission 29687) | reverse complement strand
GCACCAATCCATGCCTTGGGCGAAGCTTTGATTGTACTTCCATTTGGTTTTGATTTCTATACAGCTTTCGTAGTAGTGGGCATTGGAACTCTACTGCACCACTTTGTTGACAGTGCTGTATCCATAGGTCTAGTAAAAGCACTATCAGCGGGATTTTCCTTATCAAGTAAAAAACTATAATACGGTTATCTGCTTAAGGGATTAATCACTTATCCTTTGAGAAGTTTTAATTCTCTTTTTACTATATCATCCAGGATAATTCCGGCTTCTTTTATAACATTAAGACACCTAACTTTATCGTTATGGTGTTTTTCTTTTAAAGGCGGACAGTTGATATTTCCCATCTTATCCCTATATCGATTCAAAAACTCTTTTTCCAAGTTCTTAATTCTATCACTTTCATGGGCCCTGTCCTTTACAAAGAGCACCCCCAGCACCATTATGCCACCGGTCAGAGCACCGCACACACTATCAATGCCCATTCCCCCACCAAAACCTGCTGCCATTTTAAGAGCATTTTTATCTAACCCCAACTTATATACGTCGTTAGCTGCATAAAGAATTGTCTCAGCACAATTTAAGTCATGCTCTTTAGAGTAGTATTCCTCTACTTTCTTAATCAGCATACAATATCTCCCCTCTTTTTGTATTAAATTTTAGACTCTGTTTTTCTAACAAAGTATTTATAATGAATAAAATATTATCTTTCTTTATTTTATTACACTTTATTATCCATTTCAATTAATGTTTTGTAATGGAGATATCAATACTTATTTCAACAGCCCATATTTTTCTTTTGTCCTATTTAATATTTTCGTGAAACGGTCATTAAAAAGTAATATAAAAACAACATTGCACAAGGCATGATTAAGATCAAATTTAAAACTTGTAATACAGGATCCCAATATCAATTTCCATGAGATGTCACTAAGTTGGAAAAATAACAAAGCCCAGAGATTCATCATCCAGCCGAATAAAAAACCCCACACGAATCCGAAACAGCAAAGCTGGGATTTTGATTTAATAAAATTGCCATCTTTTAGCCACCCTGCAGTAAAACCCATCATCCCCCAGCTAACCATCTGCCAAGGTGTCCACGGGCCCTGTCCTAGAAAAAGGTTTGATATTAATGCAGCCGTATTTCCTACTAAAAATCCCACTTCCTTTCCAAAGGCCAGGGCAGCCATAATTATTATAAAAGAGGTAGGTTGAATGCTGGGAAGTGCTGCAAAAGGCACTCTGCCAACTGCTGCCAGTGCCGAAATCATTGCTATCAATACCATTTCTTCGGCATTTAATTCTTTTTTCTCAAACTTTATATAAAAAGGGACCATTGAAAGCATCATTAAAGCAAAGCTAAGGGACATGAGCAAGTTATCAGCTACATACATAGAAATGCTGAGAATCGCTGCGATGCCTATCATCGCTAGCATGAAGCAGATTTTGCCATTATGTGTCTTTCCCTCTTGCATACCTTAATCACATCCTCAAAAGTAATAGCCTTAGGCAATTTTCCCCTGACAGTTCTGTTTACGGCAGTAGTATAAAAGTAATTCTCACTAAAGAAATTGGGAGGAGTATCTTTGTTTGTTATTTCACCATTAAAAAGCAGGGCACAGGAGGAAGCATTTGCCGCAACAAATTCTATATCATGAGAGACCATTACGATTGTGATTCCAGTCTTAATGAGCTTATCAAGTATGTTTTTAAAGCTGATTTTAAATGTTGGGTCAAGACCTTTTGTGGGCTCATCCAGCAAAAGCACCTGGGGCTTCGATAAAAGCACTGTTGCCATTGCCAGTTTTTGTTTTTCTCCACCGCTTAAATCATAGGGATGTCTTTTCATCAAGGGTTCAAGGCTAAATAAATCTACATATTCTTTCAGCAAACCATTTATACCTTCAACTCTTGTTTTCAGCATTTCCGCCCTTCTGTAAAGTTCTTCTTCTACCGTTTCGTATATAAAATAAAGCATGGGGTTTTGTGCAAGATACCCTATCTTTGAATACCTTTCTTCTTCTTCAATTCGCAGTATATCCTGACCGTTAAAATAAACCTTGCCCCGTTGAGGTTTTTTAATGCCTGCCATAACTTGAAGCAGTGTGGATTTACCGGCACCATTGCCGCCTAAAATTGTAAGAAATTCTCCCGAACATATATCCAAAGATAGTTTGTTTAAAATATTGGGTGAGTCTCTTTCATACCGAAAACTTACGTTTATCATTTTAATAATAGGTTTTTCAGAAAAATTAAAGCATTTTTCGAAATCCCCGTTATTTTTTGCTTGATTTTCAACTATCAAATCACATATCACCTTTTTTGCCTCTCTCACATCCACAGGTATTTCTGCCTCTTTAATATCTTTTTTTAAATATGAATACATTCTAACTACCGAGGGAAGATAGTTGTTCATTGGGGCATCTTTTGACATGAGAATATCAAAGCTTATACTTTTGGGATTTCCTATGTGTTTTACTTCACCCTTTTCCATAAATATTACCTTGTCAGCGAGGGGGAATACATCTTCAAGGCGATGTTCACTCAATATTATTGTCATGGAAAGCTCCCTATTTAGCCTGTAAACCATCTGCAAAAATTGTTTTGCCGCAACGGGGTCCAGCTGTGAGGTAGGTTCATCTAAAAGTAGTACTTTAGGCTGAAGCAGTAGCACTGATGCCAGATTTAATATCTGTTTTTCTCCACCTGAAAGCTCACTAACAGGTTTGTTCAGCATCTTTTCCAATCCAAAAAAATTGCACATTTCCCCTATTCTCTTTTTCATGGTTCGGATATCATAGCCCATATTTTCCATTGCAAAGGCCAGTTCATGTAAAACAGTATCCAAAACTATCTGATGTTCAGGGTCCTGAAAGACCATGCCAATTTCTCGAGCAGCTTGTTTTTCTGAAATGTGGTTTATGGATTTCCCCTGGTAAAAAATCTTCCCACCACTCTTTCCCTCAGGACGGATTTCTCTTTTCAATTGACTTATCAAAGTCGTCTTCCCACAGCCCGAAGGTCCGCATATGACTACAATTTCTCCTGCTTGTACGGAGAAATTCACATTTTTTAAAGCCCTTTGTGTGGAATTTGGATAAGAAAAACTTAGATTATGTATATCTATTAAAGCCATATTAGTCTCTCAACTCCTTCTATCGCTACGGGAATAGCGAGGTATATAAAAGATGCGACTAAAAAAAGCCCTATATTTATGTCTAAAGTCAGTGCCGAAAGCTCCGGATATATTTGAAAATGTCCTAGACCTTGACGCCAAAAATACAATAAGTTGCCACAGGATAAAACTATCACGGCAAGAGTCGCCCAATCTCTTTTTGTCATTTTATAATCGAAATATGAACTTCTGTTTTTTGTAATGCCATATCCTCTCGCTCTCATGGACCTTGATGTTATAATAGCTTCTTCCAGGGACCATGTAATCAATATAATCATTATCTGCATGCCGTTTTTGACTCGCTGTATAAAACTTCCTGTAGATGTATCTGTGCCTCTAGTTTTTTGAACAAGGGCAATATCTTGGCTGCGTTTTTTAAGTACAGGAACAAAGCGCATTGCCATCATGCATATAAAGGCAGTTTTTGGAAAAATAGAGGAAAAAAGAAACATAAATTTGTCCGGAGTAATAACTAGATTATACGAAACGAAGGCTATAAGCACGGTTAGAAGTGACATCATCATGACAATGCCGTAAATTACAGCCTCCAATGTCACCGGGTTGTCAAAGAAATAAAAGAGTATGGTTCGCCCCCGATGGGATATAAAGGGATTTACCAGAACTATTAAAAAACCCAAGAATATGTAGTATTTTATTGATTCCTTAAGCCTTTTGCCGCCATCCTGCATAATGTTTAACATTACTTGAGAACACAAAGCTAAGAACAAAAACATAGGATGATATATTATCATCACAAGTATGACAAGACTCACATAGTATAGAAAACACGGGGCAGGATGAAGTGATGCAAAACCCCTATTCATCTGCCGCCCCTCCTGAATAACTTGTGTCATCATCTATATCTCTACCCATATCAAGAGTATAGAGCCACTCTATAACATCATCAGGCTTTACCGTAAAAGAGCCGGCACTTTGGCTGTACATACTGCCGTTTACTCTGTAAAGCCAGCCACTTTTTGCCCCATGGTCGAATTCAAATAAATTGTCTATACCTTCCACATATGCTGTGGATTTTCTCCCTCTGACAGATATAGGAATATTGTTTTGGCGGGCTGCCTTTCTCAGTACATCTAGCACCGTTTCTCCTTCTTCTATTTCAACAACCGTTGCTTTCATAATCACACCGTTATCCTCAGGACCAACTATAGAAACGGTAACAGAGGAAACCTGCTCTGGGTCATCAGACTTTTCCTGTTCCTGACCTTGACTGTTTACATTTTCCTGTCCTTGCCTGCTTACATAACTGTCCGATACAGGGCTTTTTGGGGAATCCTCTACATTCGGCATAGAATCCTCGGTATCAATACTCGCGGCCTTTTTTGGGTCTTCTTGGAAATGGTCAATTGTTGCTTCTTTTTGGGAAGCCTCATGACCTTCCCCAGATTGATATGGAGTTTTTGAAACAGATGTCTTATTGCCACATCCCACAATCAAAAAACAGGTAATAAGAAGTATGGAGATAAAAATTGGTAATTTTTTCTTTGCAAATAGTTTCACTACTCTTCGCCTCTTTCAAATACTCTCACAATCACTGTTGCAGCCATCTCACGAGTAACATTTTGCTTTGGCGAAAAGACACCATTGTCACCTACTATTATCCTATTCCCCACCACTGCCTTAATCGCCGGAACTGCCCACTGAGAGGCCTCTTGTATATCTTTAAAGATTACATCTTCAACAATTTCTAAAGACAAAGCCCGCTGGAACATGACAGCCATTTGTTCCCTCGTAATATAATCATTTGGCACAAATTTTTCCTCTGTCTTTCCCGTAATTATTCCTTCTTCATAACACTTCATAACATAACCGTAATACCAACTGTCGGGTTTCACATCAGTAAACACTTGTTGGGCTTTGTTACTTTCCTCTAATTTCAGCAGCCTTACCAGCAGTGCAGCAAATTCCGCACGAGTTATATTTTGCTTTGGTTCAAATTGATTATGCCCTTTGCCCTCCATCAGACCGTATTTTTTTGTTTTTTCGATATATTCCCTTGCCCATTTAGAGGCATTATTTATATCAGAAAAGTAAGTATTGTCATCAGGAAACGTTTCTTTCTCATTTTTCAAAAGATAAATCCAACTCTTGCCTTCTAAAAATCGCCTATAAGCTGCCAATGCCACTAATGCTTGCTCGCTTGCCATGTCATTGCTTCTTTCACCTTCAATGTGAGAATATCCGCCGTCTACCTCTCTAAAGGAAAAGAGCTTTGATATGAGATTTCCATCTTTTACGAATCTAGAGTCTTTTAGTGGATCAATTCCTAGTGCTGTCAGAGCTATTATGGTCTGGGAAATACTTTCACTGCTGGTATCACCCCAAGAAGTAAATCCACCATCTGCAGATTGCTTTTGTGATAGGAATTCAACGGCCTTTTCAATAGCACCCTCTGCTTCCGGGTTTTCCTGATACCTTGACAGTGCCTGTATGGCCATGGCAGTGAGGTCTATATCACTGCTTTCCCCATATACCAAAGGAAAACCCCCATCATCATTTTGCTGATTTAATATATAACCTAACAGTCTTTCTTTAGGCCACAAAGCATCATTTGGAATTGAGTAACCACAGACATCTATGGCTATCAATGCAAAGATCGGACCATTAGTGCCCTGAAGTGTCATATTATCATTGTTATAAATTTTTTCTATAAGGTCGTATCCTGATACATTCCTAGGATCACGATTCAAGACTCTCACCGACATTGCAAGCTTTGCATAGTCGGTGATTTTTCTAAAATAGCCTTCCTGAGCTTTGACGTATTCCTCTAAGTTTTCATAGTATTTTTCCGGAATTTCTATACCCGCTGCCCTCATGCCGATAATTTGCCACTCAGTTAGTCCCGAGTCTTTATTATTTTCATAGATATATTTTACAATCTCATCAATGGCATCGGATATTTTTTCTTGACCGATACTTGCTTCCTCTGCAGCAAAGGCGTAGCAGCAAAATTGACAAACAAGAAATACCGCTAAAGTCAAAGCAATAACTTTTTTTGCTTGTGATTTGTTATACATTTTCTCACCTCATATTTTATGAATAACCAAGTAATTACTGCAGACACCGGAAAACTTAATTGATCATGTCCATGGGGACGGTTTGGAGTGGACTACTGTGGACTAAGAGGGTCGCAGAAAAAACCATGACGCTACCGAATATGAGAATGTATGAAAGTTACAGTTTATTCCTCAAATTTCACACTAAACTCCCCCATGCTTCTTCGGAAGCAAAGGAACCGTCCCTCTGCTTCCCGCCTCTGCTTCCTCCTTCCTACCGATGTTATTTAATTAGTAATCCGTAGATACGATAAAGTATCGTTGCAGCTTGTGCCCTTGTGGCGTTTTCTAGGGGTGCGAATACCCCTTCATTTATGCCATTAATAATTTTTTCTCTCAGGCACAAAGCGGCACTTTCCCGAGCCCATGGGGCAATTTGCTCAAAATCGTTAAACTCTTTCAAGTCCTCCAAGTTTTCTTGCCGCAGGAATTTGTTTTCCAATATGTTTGAAATGATTTTTGTCATTTCCTGTCTTGTAATATTACCATTGGGGTCAAACTCTGTTGCGGATTTCCCATTAACCAGACCATTATTGTAAGCGACTGTTATTGGATTATAGTACCAGTCCTTTTGCCTTACATCAGTAAAAGGTATTGTATATTGATGGTTTTCGTCATATCCCAATACTCTTGTTATCAGCGCAACAAATTCGGCCCTTGTAATATAGGCATCAGGTTCAAATATTCCTTCCCCTTTGCCTCTGATGATGCCCTTGCCAGCTAGGACACCAATTTCTTTTTTGGCCCAATGATTCTCAGTATCCGTGAAATCTTCTATAGATTCTTTAGTAAAGTATGTACTGAAATGAGTGGTAAAAAACTTAACTTTTTTAACAGTAGAATCGTAAAGACCTCCCACAGGTTGAATATTACCGTTGTCTTTCAGTAAAAACACAGTTACAGCTGCCTCATTATTATATGTACCGGCAAAAGGTATTCCTACTTCTATGGGCTTGTCAAATTCTTGCTGACTAACTTCTGATATCTCAATTATGAAACTACCATCAGGAATTTGGTCTTGCACTGTATTAGGTAATACTGATTTGTCAGCTCTTTTTGCAGTTATCTTAAGCCCTTGTTTCTTTTGAATTTCATTTAAAGCATCCATAGGCAAAGCTGCAGTCAACATTTCTGAGGACAAATCCAGCTTTGTTATTCCCTTTTCCGTTGCCAAACTTAATAAAATTCCAGGCAGATTTATGTCTACACTATCTTCATATTCCTGAGGTAATACTGCCAAGAATCTTTGTTCTGGTTTAATATGGTCCGGCTGTTTTTCTAACAATTTTTTATTGAGCTCAATGGATACTTCCAGCAAATCTTCGATTATTTTTTCAATTCTGCTCTCATTGCTCACTTTGTTTACAAATGCAAGAGCGATACCGGTACTCTCTTTTGCTGCTAATATTATTTCATTTGTCATGTCTTTTTCATCGGTATAACTTAGCAGTTTTGCCGCCATTTCACCTATCTTTAAGCTATTGGCTGCTGCATTTTCAAAGTTCTCTTCTGATTTCAATCTCTCTAAAACCTTTAAGAAAATATTGTTAACATCTCTAAAATCCTTTAATACAGTTTTTACATGGTCTTTGCTTTTTAGGCTATCTACCGCATGCACAATATAGTCAGTTATGTCCTTTACCATTTCAATGATCTCTTTTTCCCCAACGTTTTTATCATCTAGCAGATCCAGAGCATTATCAACAATACTATTTTCGGGGTCTTCATAGATGTTGCCAATATCTTCGCCCAAATCTGTAGTATATAACCACTCAATATAGTCCCCACTTCTTACAGTTACACTACCCGCACCGATTCCTGCAAATTTTCCGTTAACGGTGAACATCCACCCACTATTGGGGCCTTTATCAAACTCGTTTTGATTATCAATACCTGAAACATATCCGCCTCTGACCTTGATATCTATTTCTTTGGAATTTAATACTCTTCTAGTTAAGCTCAGCACTGTATCGCCTTTGTTTATTTTCACCTCTGTTTCAGGCAATATTACATCCCTGTACCCTTTTATGTAAATATATGCTACATCTGGCTTTTCCGGCTGTTCAGGGTCTTCCGGACTATCTTTTTCGACGCTTATAGTCTCGGTCTGCTTAACTCCATCTATATTTGTTGTACACTTATATTCTTTCCCTCTTTCCAATTGGGTATCAAATACAGCTTTTCCGTCTACATCCGTTTCTTTTTGATCTATATAAAACTTTCTGCTGCCATCTTCGATAACGATACTGACAGGTTTGTAACTATCCTCTTTTATTGTAATAGTAACCCTGTCGCCATTAAAATCATAATCTATTGTAGCACCTGCCCCAAAAGCAAAGGATGGCAGCAGTAATACAAATATCAGCAGAAATGATATGAGCTTTTTTCTCACGGTATACACCTCCATAATGTGATTAGTTAAGGCAGCCGAAACCCTAAGTTCCGATTACACCAGGGAGTAGATTGAGCTACACTTTACTGCTGCACCTCTATTTCGATGGGGTTTGTTAAAATAACATCTTGGTTTTCAAAGCTTTCCCATACAAAACATTTTATGATATATGCTCCGGCATCCGGCACCAAAAAACCAGCACCTAAATTGGTAGTTTCTCCTGGTTCAAATTGTTTGTGTGCAAAAGAATAGTTGATCATTTTGTTAGTATTTTTGTCGTAAAGCGCTATGATTAGTGTTGCACACTTAGTTTGTCCTAAGTTTTCCTGTATCTCAAACTTTAGTTTTGCTTCACTTCCATTTTTAATATCCTCTGTTCCTATTCTGGTTACTTTAAATTCTTCTGGCTCTACAGTGAGCTCTATAGTGTCAGATATATCCTCATGGTCTCTTACCTTTACGGTTATAGTTACAGTTCCGGCACTTTTTGCAGTGACTAAACCAACACCATCAACCTGAGCTACATTTTCATCGGAGCTTTCCCATATCAGATTATGTGCCGAAAGTATTTCATTCTTGTCATCATAAACATTTGCCGTAAGTTTCAGTTTGCCATTTTCTTTTAACTTAGTTGATAAAGGTATTTGTATTGTTACTTTTGATGGTCCTGTATCTTTAATACTAATCTCATGAAACAGGGACTTTCCTCTATACAAGTCTGCAAGGGCACAAAATGCTTGTTCTGTGTCAAAGCTAGTAGCAAAATGGTCATCTTCCATCAGTGAAAGCAGGGCATCAAGCATGGTGTTGCCATTTTTAATCCATTCTTCAGATAGAGGATCTTCACCTATGGCTATAAGCCCTTGAATAACCGCGGATATAGAACATGGGCTTATACCATCCCATCCTAAAAATCCACCGTTATCTTGTTGATTAGCCTTTATGTAAGTTATACTCTTGTCTATGGCAGCTTCTACTCCATTGATGTCTTTGTGGTTTCCTAAAGCCATTATGCTCATGGCTGTATCGTCAACGTTTGCACCCCATCCGCCATCAAAACCGCCATCTTCACCTTGATAACTTAACAATGCTTCGACAGCCTTTTCCACATCATAGTCGGCTTTTGCCATGTCTAAAGCTAGCATACTAAAAGCAACAGTAGTGGGATAATCATCCCATGGGCTGATGATAAATTTTCCTTGTCCCTTTTGACTTTCGGCGAGAGTTCTTACATGGTTTTGACCATTGTAAGTCCTAGGGTCCTTACCTGCAGCAATAAGACCCATTATATTCCCTGCATAGGCTGATGCACTGTCGGGGTTCTCATTCACTTTGAATCTTTGTTGAATTATATGTAAGTCATTTTCCAAGTTGCCACTGGTAAAGATATAGCCCAATGCCACTTGAAATGTAAAATCATCATCGCCTTTTAAATAGTAGCCTCTCAAAGAATCTATTGCATCTGCTATTTTCTCTTCATTGGTTTTGTCTCCATATACTTCCTCAAGAACTGTTGATTTATCTGACGCATTGGCGTCAAGGTAAAAACCCGGTACAAAACTGCACATCAGTGAAATAATAATGAGTAAACTTGTGATTTTCTTTTTCATGTGTTATCCCCCTTTTAAAATTTAAATTTTTCCTGTATATTTTGTCCTTACTTTTTCATCGCTCCTCCTTTCTCATAAATACCGGCTTTTAAGCTCTTTTGTTGTATTCAAAAAGCCCCCTTCTCCAATTAAGAAAAAGGGGGCACAATGGCTAAATGCACATCAGCTTATTTTTCTGCCCTATCTCTAGGCCGGAGATAAATAAGAAGAATGTAATGACAAGGTCTTCTGGCTTCCGGTTCATCTTCTGGCTAGCCTTCCCATCGATTAGACAGTGGCACAAGCAAGCCTTCATCACCGGTTACAGCTGCGACTACAGCAAGGGATTTTCACCCTTTTCCCTTTATCATCACATTATTATTATTTAATTTTTATAGAAATTAAAAACACCCTAACCTTCATCAAGGTCAGAGTGTTTTATGCTAAAAAATAAAATCAATATTACCTTTCCTTGGAAGGTATATTATATACAATCCGCTCAGTCTAGTATCCTGACTTGTGGATAATCGCTCGCTTTTGCCTTCCCAGCAAAGCCAGTGGCTTAAGTAAAGCTTGCTCCCCACTTACAGTGGCCGGACCGTTCTGGATTTTCACCAGATTCCTAAGAACTGAACTTGTA
>JGI24500J29687_10007467_pt1 | contig 10945 bp, 6 predicted proteins | sample BioPla2RNA1_FD_29687 | JGI IMG/M metagenome (IMG submission 29687) | reverse complement strand
TATTACATATGATGGATGTCCGTCCAGAAAATCCCATCTGTTAGCCCGGCCTCGGATACCGGGTACATATCTGCACGTGGAGACCGCACTCGATGGTGCGCGAGAACAGATCCGCTCCAGGCCTCTGCGCCCCGCTTGCGGGGATGGGCGCCGATCGGCAGCAATCCTTTTTATGCGATCGCGATCAATGGTATAGGGTAACAGGGGCCGATAGATCAGGGGGAGATTGCTTCCTTGGCATGGAAGAGGCCGCGGGTTCAAATCCCGCTCGGTCCATGTTGTTTTTTGGTCGGGTTCTGGAGATTGCACTTCTTGCCAACGTATCTGAAGAATGCCGGAGGTCTCGGCATGGGCCTTGATGGTGAGGGTGTATTCTAAAAGCCCTTTCGCCTGGAGATCGAGGTCACCTCAACCTTCGCATCCGTCCACACAAATACACCCCACCAGCGCGTGCCCCAATTCCTCTCGATAGAGGCCCAAGGGATCCTCGTGGTTTCGTATGAGGGTGCGGGCGAAAGGCTCTCAAGCAGGACGCACCATTGCGTCCCGTTCGGCCGCCGCAACATCATGCAGAACCCCGGCGGAGAGGTCGGCGATCGGGTAGTAACCGCCACCGGCGTGCTCCGCGAGGGGCCGGCAGTAGCCGAGCTGGAACTGCACAAATGAGTTCCCGGTCTCCTCGGTATCGATGACCACCATACGGATGCCCTGTGATCGGATCTCCTCGGCAATATCGAGGACTTCCCGGCGCACATCGCCCGAGAGAGATACGTTCGCCCTGCCGTCGGAGACGACAACCATCATCGGGATCACCTCGCCGTTCTTCCGTCGCTCCTGCAGGAGGATCTCCATGCCCTGCACGAGGCCGGCAGCAAGCGGCGTCTTCCCCCCGGTGGGGAGTTCCTTCAACTGCTTCTCTGCGAGATCGATACTCGAGCAGAGCGGGAGGAGGACCGCCGCACCGTCCCCCCGGAACGCCACGAGGCCGACGCGGTCGCGGTGACGGTAAGAATCCAACAACATCGAGAAGATCGCGCCTTTGGCCGATTCCATCCGCATCGAGGCCCCCATCGAGCCGCTGGCATCGACCACAAAGACGCATGCGACGGAGACCCTCCCCACCCGGACCCGTTCGCGGATATCTTCCTCGCTGACAGCGATCGCTCTCCCCTTCCGGTCACGCGCTGCCTGGTGCGGGGCGGCGGCCCGGAGCGTGGCGTCGAGTGCGACATCACCGGTTCCGGTAGGATGCCGGGCCGATACGTACCTCCCTGCCTTCCCGGCAGAGAACGTCTCAAGCCGCCTGCCTGAAGCCCTCTGCCGTTCCAGGGTATCCCGCCCCTGCGGCAGGTTCACCCGATCGGGATCGACCGGATCCCCAACCGGGAGAACAGTCTCATGTGTAGCGCCTCCACTAGAGGGAGGCGGCTCTCCGTCATGCCCGCCGGAAGATCCATCATCATCTCCATCGTCCCGGGGAGCGTGGTCGTGCCCCTCCAGGGATCTGTCGAGGTCTCCTGGGTCGAGCTTCGGCTCCTCGAACGGTTTTCGGCGCATCCGGTGCGGGAGTGCGAGTTCCATAGCTTCCCGGACATCGTCGCGAGTGACGGCGGTCCGCCTGCCAAGGGCGGCGATCGTCTTTGCCGTGCGGACGACGGCGATATCGGCGCGGTGGGTTCTGACCCCGAGTTGGATGCATGCCTTCACCACCGCATCCAGAAGGACGTCATCGATCGTGACCGATGGTAGCAATACCTGTGCGGCGACGATCTCTTTGCGAAGTTCCTCCTGCGCCGTGCCGTAGATCTTCCGGCATTCCCCGGGATCGCGCTCGAACGCCTCGGCGGCCCTGACAATCGCCGCCCGCTGAACGGGATCCTCGATCCCTTCCACAGTAACCTGTAACCCGAATCGATCGAGCAACTGCGGCCGGAGTTCCCCCTCTTCTGGGTTCATGGTGCCAACCAGAATGAACCGGGCAGGATGGATGAACGATATCCCCTCCCGTTCCACGACGTTGACACCCATGGCAGCGGCATCGAGGAGGACATCGGCCACGTGGTCGTCGAGCAGGTTGACCTCATCGATATAGAGGATGCCCCGGTTGACCGCCGCGAGGATACCCGGATCGATGGCCATCACTCCTTCACGGATCGCCCGCTCCACGTCGACGGTGCCCACCACCCGGTCTTCGGTCGCCCCGAGCGGGAGATCGACGACGCGGACCCGGCGCTGCTCTACGTCAAGGTCCACACCAGAGATCGCTCTTTCGGCACAGGCGCTGCACACGCCACCGAAGCCTGCAGGATCGCAACTATAAGGGCAGCCCCGGACCACATCAATCTCGGGGAGCACGTCGGCAAGCGCCCTGACCGCAGTGGATTTTGCAGTTCCTTTCTCACCGCGGATGAGTACTCCGCCGATACCCGGGTTGACGGCATTGAGCAGGAGTGCGCGCTTCATCGTCTCCTGGCCGACGATAGCGGTGAACGGCAGGACGTTCTTCCGTGCTTGGTAGGACATATGGAAAAGTACGATGCACAAGATGTTAAATAATTTCAATTTCGTAACATATCATGAGGAAGAAGAGGTGGGGGCAGCCCTGCCCCCCGCCCAAAACTGGGGGCCTTAAAACTCTTCCGCGATGCCATACCCGTAGGACCGCAACGCCAGACTCCCTTTCTGCTCCGGGTATGCGCTCAGCATGAGCCCCCGTATCTCCAGGAACTCCTCGGCAGAAACAAGGGAGACAGGTTGGATCACCTCCGCCTCGTCGGGGATCATCGACCAGGAGTGGATGTAGTAGATGTCAGGCAGTCCCTCCTGTTCGTGTATATAGAGATCTTTTCCGCGCACGAATGCCCCATCGATGTCACCACTCCGCGGCGCAAGGTAGATCCAGGCATCGCGGTCGGTATCGAGGAAGATCTCGCCTTTCTCAGATCGAATGCACTTTATCTTTCGGGGGCGTTCGGGGCGTAGCGGGAAGACCCCGGTCGCGAGATCGGGGACGGGCGCTCCGCCGCCCTTCCCGTAATACGTTTCGAGACGATAGATTTTTCTTCTCACCTCTCCTAATAGGAAGCATCTGCGTTGCGAGAACCAAGCAACCGGAATGCGCAATCTGCTGTAGGGCAGGAACTGCCCGAACAGGATAATCAACGCCTGTGGAGATCGTGTAAGACCTGTCAGGGCAGGTTCGATGAAACAGGAAGCCCCGCCCGCAAGCGCGGGGTAGTTCACCATTGGTCAGTCACCTCTGCCCCGCCGGCCATGCAGGGCAGTCTGGCAAGCGGTGAGAGTGAACTCCGGAAGCCCGGTGAGGTGACCCACAGCTTTTCGGTATCCTGTCGCCGCCTGCCAGGCAGGAATGGGACGGTAAGTGTTATATAATTTTCTGTTGGTAATATTAAGTAATACAATATTAATGGCCAGTAATATAATCTCCCCTGATGGCATCGGCGTCCGACCGATCCTGGCTCCTCTGGACCGCAGGCATACGGCATGCACGAAGCCTCTCCGCTCGCCGGGCACTGGTGACGGTCCTTGTTCCCATGGGGCTGACGATCGGTACGAAGGTCACGTCGCTCCTATGGAAACTGGCATCAGTAGCCGGACAGTATACAGGACTGCGAACATGACAGGACCCGGTAGCACCTGCATCGCCAGGATTTGGAGTAACTGCTACAGTTTGGGAAACGAGGAATGAGGGAGCGCGACACATTACCGGGTACCATCGTCTACGCCGCTCACTCCTTCCTCTGTGCTCCCCATAGCGCCTTTGCCTCCCCCACGGTCACCACATGAACAGCGCCACCCTGGATGTCGCCGCCGGCATCGTCCATCCCCTCCTCGATCCAGCCCTCGATCTCGAGGTATGCCGCCCGTAGCCCATCGATGACATCCGGGTCTGCGTCCCAGAGGCCGCGCCCGTGCGCCTCAAGCAACCGCCTCCCGATCTCCTCAAGCGCCCAGGGGTTTTCGCCCGCGAAGAACTGCCGCATCTCCTGATCCAGAACAAACGTGCGGGCGATGTCATCGAAGATCCGGTCGTCCACCTCCTCGGTTGTCGCCTCCCACCCGTAGACGGTCCCCACCTGCCGCGAGATGTCCCCGGCACCCTTGTAGCCGTGCCGCTTCATCCCCTCGATCCACTTCGGGTTGAGGAGCTTCGCCCTGACGACCCGACGTATCTCCTCTGCAAGCGTCCTAATCCCCACGCGGTCACGGTCGCGCGTATCACCGTAGTAGGCCGGCACCACATGCTTCGAGAGCGTCCGAACCGCCCGGGTCAGGCCACCGTGCGTCCCGAAGTAGCCGCAGCAACCGAGGAGGTCGTACTCGTCGGTCACCGTCTTGTTGAAGGTGAGATCAACGGTGGCAAGCTGAGTAGAGAAGATCTCCCTCGACTCCTCGCCGAAGGCATCCCGTCCGTAGGCGTAACTGTTCCATTCGATAAAGACGTCTGCAAGGTCCGCCTCCTCCTTCCAGGCCGACGCATAGACCGCAAGGCTGACGCCGTTGCCGTAGGTTCCCGGCTGGCTCCCGAAGATCCTGGCCGTCCCGCTCCCCGCAAGGGCGTGTTTTCGTATGAAGTTCATGTCGGAAGGTTCATCCAACGCCGCGACCTCCCGGATGGCGTCGTCAAGGAGCTCGACGCAGGTGTAGAAGCAGTCCCGGAGAATCCCGCTCATCCTGACGGTGACGTCGATCCTCGGCCGCCCGAGTTCCTCAAGCGGGGTCACGCGGAAAGATCTGACCTTACCGTCAGTCCAGACCGGCTCGACCCCGATGAGGGAGAAGATCTGGGCAAGCTGCTCGCCGTCAGCCCACATGACGTCAGAGGCCATCCAGTACATCCCGATATTTTCCGGGATCCGTTCCTGATCCTCGACGTACTTCGCGATAACGCTCTCAGCAAGCCTCATCCCGATCCGCCATGCGGCGCGAGTGGGGATGCGGAAGGGATCAAGTGAGTAGAAGTTCCGCCCGGTGGGAAGAACTTCTGGCTTTCCACGGGTGATCAGCCCGGAGGGGCCTGGTGGGATATAGATACCCGCACAACCGGAGAGCAGGTTCCCGATCTCATCGGAGCCATCCATCCGCGCCGCAAGATCGAGGATGCAGGAGCGGATCATCTCGAACACCTCCGGGTCGAGGCTACAGAGGCTGCCGGAGAGGATCCGCTCCGCCGCCCTATCCAGAGGCTCCCCTGCGAGGACCGCAGCTATGAAACCTCTTTCCGCGGTTTCTACGGCACGCAGCAGAGCACCGTCCACTTCAGCCGATCCGTCATGCCCCATCATCCGGAGCACCGCGGATCGCAGATCCCCGCTGTAGCGCATGATAGCATGGATGAACTCCACCCGGCGCTCACCTTCAGGAACCTCCCCGAAGATGTGCATACCGTCGGGGATCCGGGTATCGGCGATCCGAGACACAGAGGTATGGGCGGCGGCGACCACCTCTTCGAACGGGACACCGTGATCGAGGAGGGCGCGAAGCCCGATCTCGTCGCCGATACCGGTCTCTTCGAGGAGATCGACGATCGTGTGCTCGAGCGCATGCGCCCGCGCCCGATCGACGTCCTTGGCCCGATTGTAATCCGCGATCTGATCTTCGAGATCTTTTAATCCGGCGTAGAGATCGCTTGAGGTCATCACCGTCTGCATGTGGTCGACCAGAGTCGCGTAACTCCGCCGCTTGGCGATCGTCCCCTCAGGCGGGTTATCGGCGTTGTAGATGTAGAGATGGGGGATGGTCCCGATGGCGATGTCAGGGTAGCAGGCGTCGGAGAGGGCGACCGACTTCCCGGGGAGAAACTCGAGATTCCCATGCGTGCCGACATGGATAACGACGTTCGCACCGAACGTCTCCTCGATATAGCGGTAGGTCGCAAGATACTGATGGGTCGGCGGGACACTCGGGTCATGGAGGATCCGGCAGACCTGACCGTCGCACCGGGGGCCGGCGCACCCACGCTTTGGCTGGACGCAGACGAGGGCATTTCCGTAGCGCACCCCGGTGACGACGATCCTTCCCTCGTGAACCATCGCCGGCGGGACACCATCGATCTCCTCGCCCGGGGGTCGGCCCCACGTCTCACAGACACGGGCCCGGACCCCGGGAGGGAGAGTCTCGAACCAGGCGGTATACCTCTCCGGCTCCACCAGAGCAAGGGCACCACCTTTCCGGACGATCTCAGCGACCGATGTCCAGCGGAAGTCGCTGATCGCTTTTCTCTCCATGATGGTCCGGATCAGGTCTTCACCGTTCTCCGGGTAGTCGACCCCATATCCCCGGCCGTGCATCGCTTTGAGGATTCGCACGACGCTCTCCAGCGTATCAAGGTGTGCCCCGGCCCCGACCGTCGCTTCAACCGAGGCACAGGGCTTGTTGTGGAGGATGAAGGCCACCCGGCGCTCTTGCGCAGGTATCATCGCAAGGTCGATCCACTTCCTCACCCGGGCGACGAACTTTGTCACCCGGTCGTCGATGGGAACGTGCCGCTCACCACACTCCTCCGCGCCGCAGGCCTGTGCCACACCGATCGGCACCATCTCGATCGCACCGAAGAACTCGGGCATCGCGACGTACCAGGAGACATTGCTCCCACGCATGCCGTCCAGATCGCCCCTCCACTCCGCCTCGGTCTGGTGATAGAGGATCAGAGGGCGAAGGGCCGGCGTGCCGAACCCCTCAAGCACCTTGACGATGGCCTCGGAGTCACGGGGCGGGGTGAACGTTCTTGCGTCGACAAGCGCATCGATCCGACCTGCAAAGAATGTCTCGAGCACCTCCCGGTCGGATAAAGCCCCAATAGATTGATCTGCGATCCCGAAACAGAAGACCGGGAGGACGTCGTAATGCCTTTCGAGTTCCCGGATCAGGGTGTTCTCGACAGTAAGGTCTCCGTTCACCCAGTGCGTCCGGGAAAGGAGGAGCCCAACCCGGATAGGATGCCTGGACGGGTACCAGGCAAGGTAGTCGCCGGGGTCATCAAAGACAGCATCGGCATCCGGATGGTAGATCCCCTCCCAATGTGTCTCCTGCGGGGGGTCGCAGGCGATATCCAGACCGCCAACCTCAGTCTGGATGTAGCGGATCAGGTTCCTGATATTCTCGGGTCCACCGTAGAGGAAGTAGGCGCTCACCGTGGAGACGATGGAGAGCGGGACGGTCGAGGCTGACCATGAGGCATCGGTGTAGCCAAACGAGATCACCGGAATGCCCTCCCTGAGTTCACTCAGGATCTCGTCCCAGATCGGGTCGTGTGATAGATGGATCAGGACGACGTCCGCCCCGTTGCATGATTCAATACATTCTTCCCGCTGTTCCGGGTCGTCTCTCAGCTCATGCACCTGCCACATCGAAAGATCAATCCCCGCCTCCTGCGCCGCACTGGAGAACTGTAGCAGTTCGCTACCCCAGGCCACTATCGCTATCTTCATATAACCTCCACCCCGTCATCCGACGGGCTAATGGGAACCACATAGGGAACCCCCATCTCATCTTTTACGACTGCCTCGACATCGTAGGCCGCACGCACCATCCCGGAGGTCAGGAGAGAAGACGGCGTTCCCTCTCCGAGCACCCGCCCATCCTTTAAGATCAGGAGTCGGTGACAGTAACGGGCGGCAAGATTCAGGTCGTGGATCGCCGCCACTACCGCAAGCCGGCGCTTTTCTGCGAGCCGGGTGAGGAGTGACATCACCTCGATCCGATTGCGCATATCAAGTGCGCTCGTCGGCTCGTCAAGAAGGATAACCTGAGCATCCTGCGCGACCGCTCGTGCGATGAGCACCCGCTGCCGCTCCCCTCCCGAGAGCCGGTCGACCCTGCGGGACGCAAACTCATCGATGCCGAGGAGGGAGAGCACTTCCGAGACCTTTTGTTTATCCTCCTCGGAGACACTCCAGCGCAGGTGCGGCCGCCTGCCCATCAGGACGGCCTCAAAGACCGTCGAAGAGCTGGTAGTGCTGCTGTTTTGCGGGACGTAGGCGATCATCCGCGCTATCTCCGTCCGGTTCATCGAGCGCATACTGCGCCCACCAAGACGGATCTCTCCCTCGGGATCGAGGATCTGGTCCAGGCACCGGATCAGCGTCGTCTTCCCGGAACCGTTCGGTCCGACGAGCCCGAGGACCTCACCGGCATCAAGGGTGAACGAGACGTCTTCGAGCACCCGCCGGTCGCGGTAGGCAAACGAGACCTCATGGGCAGAGAGCAGCGACATCAAGCATCCCTCCTGCGCATGAAGAGGTAGAGGAAGAACGGTATGCCGAGGAACGCGGTCATGATCCCGACCGGGATGATGGCGCCCGGGATCAGGACGCGTGCAAGGCAGTCGGCGCCGAGGAGGAGGGCAGCCCCAACAAGCCCGGACGCGAGGATGAGGGTGCGATGATCGGTCCCGATCGCCATCCTGGTGATGTGGGGCGCCACGAGGCCGATGAACCCGATGGTGCCGGTGAAGCAGATGATCACGGCCGTCATGAGCGATGCGGCGAGCATGAACCCAGCCATGGACCGCTCCACCGATACGCCGAGACTTTTCGCTACCTCGTCACCCTCGGCGAGGGCGTTGAGATCCCAGGCGCGCCAGAGGAGGATCGGGGTGATGGTGACGATAAAGATGGTCACGATCCCGAGTTTGGGCCATGACGATTTATCGAGGGATCCAAACATCCAGAAGACGACCTCCTGCACCTTGGCTGCCGTCCCCAGGTACTGGAGGAGCGAGGTTATCGCCGAGAAGAGGTACATGAGCGCAATGCCGGCGAGGATCATCGTCTCGCTCCCCATACCCCGCAGGCGAGCCATGCCGTAGATGGCGGCTGCGGCGAGCATGGCAAAGAGGAAAGCGTTCCCGATGACGAGGAAGCTGCCAGAGAGGATGCCGGCGCCAAGAACGATGGCAATTGTTGCACCGGTCGAGGCGGCTGATGCTATACCGAGCGTGAAGGGGCTTGCGAGCGGGTTTCGAAGAACCCCCTGCATCACCGTGCCGGCGACTGCAAGGCCAAATCCCCCAACAATCGCGAAGAGTACACGGTGCAGCCGCCATCCCCATATGATGCCGACGGCGTTGGACTCGATCATCCTATCCGGCAGATCGACAGATCCAGGAAAGAGTCCGGCGAAGATCGCGAGGTAGGAGTCGGCGACCGAGAGGTCGGCCGATCCAAGGGTGACTGCAACCCCGGCGAGCGCTATGAGGAGCAGAATGAGGCCAATGATGAAGAGCACCCGCTTCTCGGTGAGCCGCGCGTATTCCTGTCTGCCGGTATCGGTCATCATGCCGGGTATACGAATGTTCCGTGTCTGTCGAGGTCGTAGTCGAGTCCCTGGAACTCCTCAAGGTACCGCTGGTGGACGGCGTGAGGATCGAGATCGTCGAAGAGGTCAGGGTAGAACCACTTTGCGAAGTATGCGACACCGATGAAGTACTCGGGCCCTCCGATGGCATCGGAGTGGATGATGTGCATTCTGTCGTTCTTGATCGCTCTGATCTGGTTCCAGATAGGGCGTTTCTCGATCGCACGGTAAACCTCTTCGAAGGGTTCAAGGTCGTCACTGCCGTACCCTCCAAAGACCAGTTCGCCAGCGCCGACGATCTTGATGATGACGTCAGGGTTCCTGCTGATGACTGCCTCGGGGTCGATCACCGGGTACTCGACTGGGTTTTCGCCGAAGATGTTTTTGCCGCCGGCAAGTTCGATCTTCTCGTCGTAGCCCGAGCCCTTTCCGGCGCTCTTGTAGTCAACCCAGTTCTCAAGGTAGACCGATACCTGATCGTCGGCGGGTATCGCGGCTATACGTTCGGCCACGGTATCCATGACGCTCCCGTGGAACGCGAGGAACCGCTCCGCCTCACCCTTTTTACCGAGGAGGAGTCCCATCTTTTGCACCTCGTCGGCGTAGACCGCCGGCATGTAACTGTCGAATCGGAAGAAGAGGATATTGGGGTCGATGGATCGGAGGGTCTCTTCAATCTCATCGCAGGACGACTGGGAGATGGAGGCGTAGAGGAAGACCGCATCGGGGCGGGCCGCAGCCGCCTGCTCGTAGTCGGGGGACCAGACCGATCCGAGGTTCGCCTTCCCCTGGTACTCGGGGAAGTAGGTCGGGTCGTCGAGTGTGTACTTGCTCACGCCCACGATCCGATCAGGTTCAAGGTCAATCGACCGTAACATCTCGAGGGTATCGCTGTTGAAGAGCGCGATCCTCCTGAGCGGACGGGTGAGTGTCGTCGTCTGCCCCGATGTATCGGTTATCGTGAGCGCCTTTCCGTCCCAGTGTTCATAGATGAACGCGGCGTCCCGGAGGTCGGCGGACGGCGGGGCCTCGACGGTTCCGCCCATGAACCGGGCGTCCAGCGAATCGAGGATTGCCGTCGCGAGTTCAGATGCCGTCAGGGTGCCGTCGCCGTCGCGATCGCACGGGATTGCAGCCGCTGTTCCGGCCAAGAGAAGGGTGCAAACGGCGAGCAGGAGAAGCTTGCGGATCATCAGTAGCACCTCCGGACGCATAGTATGGCAAGCGCTGCGAGCGCGGCCCCCCACTCAAAGCCGGGTGCCGATGGGGCCGTCGTCTGCGCGGCCTCTCCCGGGGTTTTGGACTCATCCGATCCCACTATGCCCGATGCACCGGTCTGCAGATCCTCCCACGTGCCGGTGAAGGCTTCCCCGGCCTCCGGCGGGCCCTGCACCCGGTAGCGGATCGTCTCTTCGCCGATCACGGCGAACGCGACGTTCTGCCCGGAGACCCTCGTCCGGTCGTCCGGATGGTCAGTCTCTATCCATGTGCAACCGTCGGGGATGGTCTCGACGATGCCCCCGATCGGGATGTCGGTCACCGTGAGGGTTACGTCGAGACCGCCCTCCTGTTGTGTGATGGTCCTCCCGACACTTCCGGCCGCTACTGGGGCTACGAACACGAAGAT
>JGI24500J29687_10000770_pt1 | contig 10947 bp, 12 predicted proteins | sample BioPla2RNA1_FD_29687 | JGI IMG/M metagenome (IMG submission 29687) | reverse complement strand
GGTTTCCATTATGAACAATGTGGTTTACTGTTTGGAGCATTTCATCGCTGCCAGCTTTTCCTGAAGATAGGCTGTAACTCTATCCTTTTCCTTGAAGACCAATTCCCCTGTGGCTCGCCACTTGATTTCCACAAGGCCCTCAGCAATCGCCTTCTTGCCGATAACAACGCGACACGGGTAGCCGATCAAGTCGGCATCCTTAAATTTAACACCCGGCCGTTCCTGCCGGTCATCATAGAGCACATCGATTCCCGCTGTCTCTAATTGTTGATAAAGATCCAGTGCAAACCCTGCCTGAGCTTGATCACGCTGATTGACTGCCATGATGACAACATCAAAAGGAGATATAGCTGCCGGCCAGATAATACCGTCCTGATCATGACTTTGTTCCACAGCCGCGGCCATGGTCCTGGTAACCCCGATCCCATAACAACCCATAACCACAGGTATCTCTTTCCCGTTTTCATTGAGTATTGTAGCACTCATAGCTTCACTGTACTTGGTTCCCAACTTAAAAATATGCCCTACTTCTATGCCATGCTGCACTTGTAAGGGCGCACCACAGTGGGGGCAGGGATCACCCTCTATAGCAGTCCTGAAATCGCCGTAATGGTCAACATGATAATCGCGCCGCGGATTGACGTTGATGTAATGATAGCCGGGTTTATTGGCCCCGGCAACTGTATTATATAAATGCTCGACCTCTAAATCTCCAAGAATCGTCACCTTTGTTTTTTCACGCAAACCAACAGGGCCGGCAAATCCCATAGGAATGCCATAATTATTTAACATTTCATGGGGATCGGCAGTATCCAGCATATTAGCCCCTAAATAATTAAGCACTTTTGTTTCATTTACTGAACGGTCTCCCCGCACCAGAACAACTACTATTTTCCCATCAACATTATAAAAAAGCGATTTTAAAATTTGATCTGTATTTACTTGCAGATAGGAGGCCACATCCTGCACAGTACACGCTTCAGGTGTGGCTGCTAATTCCAATGGCCTTTCTTCCTCTGATGATTTTGCCTCACCGGTCAAATGACATGGCGTTTTTTCCATATTCGCTGCGTAATCACATGCTGAGCAAAAAGTTATTTGATCCTCTCCGGTATCTGCCATCACCATGAATTCATGGGAAACATCCCCTCCGATGGCTCCGGAATCCGCTTCCACAGCCCTGAAGTCAAGGCTGCACCTGCTGAAGATCTTATTGTAGGCATCATACATTTTCCGGTAACTTATTTCCAGGCCGTCTTCATCCATATCAAAAGAGTATAAGTCCTTCATAATAAACTCTCGCCCCCGCAGCAATCCAAAGCGAGGCCGTCGTTCATCCCTGTATTTGTTATGTATCTGATAGAGCAGCAGTGGTAATTGACGGTATGAGTTGACCTCCTGACTGAATAAGTCAGTAATTAATTCTTCGTGGGTTGGCCCCAGGCAAAAGTCCCGCCCATGGCGATCCCGCAAACGATACATCTCCGGTCCATAAACATCCCAGCGGCCAGACTCTTGCCAGAGTTCTGCGGGTTGGATAATCGGAAGCTGCAGTTCTACTCCCCCGGCACGATTCATCTCTTCCCTGACGATATTTTCTATTTTTTTAACAACCCTGTTTCCCAAAGGCAGAAGTGTGTAAATCCCAGCAGCCACCCTTCTTACCATTCCAGAACGTAAAAGAAGTTGATGGCTGATTGTATCTGCTTCAGCGGGGACTTCCCGCAGGGTAGGAATCAGCATATTTGTTACCTTCATCTGACCTGCTTCCTTTCCTCCAGTATTTGCTCGATCTCTGAAATCAGAGTTTCCATCAGCTCATCTTCAGGGACCTTTTTTACTAACTTACCGTGCTTGAACAGGATAGCACACCCTTTACCTCCTGCAATACCTACATCCGCATCTTTGGCCTCCCCGGGCCCATTAACCACACACCCCATGATAGCCACTTTTAGATCCTCATCTGTAACCGGAAGGTGTTTCTCCACCTCATTTAACACCTTAAAGAGATCGATCTGGCAGCGTCCACAGGTGGGACAGGAAATAAGTTCAATACCTCCTGTCCTGAGGCCGAGAGATTTGAGGATCTGTAAACCAACGCGTATCTCTTCAGAGGGGTGATCCGTCAAAGACACCCTGATCGTATCACCGATCCCGTCAGCCAGCAAGCTTCCAATGCCAATGGCTGATTTAATTGTTCCTACCCGTGCACCCCCTGCCTCTGTCACACCCAGATGTAAGGGGTAATCAACTTTTTCAGAGAGCAAGCGGTAGGCTTCAATAGTGACCGGCACAGAAGTTGCTTTCACGGAAATCACGATATTGTAATAGCTCTCACTCTCCAAGAGAGAAACATGAGTAAGAGCACTCTCCACCAACCCTTTAGCGGTCCTGCCGTACCTTTCGGCGATCTCGGGGTCAAGAGAACCCATATTTACCCCGATGCGGATGGGAATATCTTTTCCTGCAGCTGCCCTGACAAGCTCATGAACACGTTTTGGCCCCCCGATATTGCCGGGATTGATCCGCAAACCATCGACACCACTTTTTATAGCTACCAGGGCCAGGCGATAATCAAAATGAATATCTGCCACAATAGGGATGGAGATTTCTTTTTTGATTTTCTTTAATGACTCTGCGGCCTCTTGATCCGGTACAGCTACTCGTATAATCTCACAGCCGATACTCTCCAGTTCCTTGATCTGTGAGATTGTTACTGCAGCATCCCTGGTATCTGTTTTCGTCATGGTCTGCACTGTAATAGGGGCATCACCACCTACCAGTGCATTGCCAACCCTTACCTGTCTTGTTTTTTTGCGTTTATAGATCATTGATGCTAACCCCCCGTAAAGATACGGGCAATATCATTATAAGTAATCAACACAAAGAGCACCATGAGCAGAGCAAAACCGATCAGGTGAATAAAGTTCTCTTTTTCAGGTGCCACAGGTTTGCCTCTCAGTCCTTCAATCATTAAGAATATTAATTTGCTGCCATCGAGTGCCGGGATAGGGAGAATGTTGATAAGGGCGAGGTTGATGCCCAGTATTGCAGTAAAGATCATCAAATACCCTGCTCCTCCTGCAGCAGCTTCACCGATGGCAACTGTAATGCCCACAGGACCGGCGACCTCATTGGTGGAAATCGTACCTCCGATCAATCCGACAAGTCCCACTAGAACAAGCCTGGCAAATTCAAATGCCTTGATCAATCCCAGCTTTATTGCTGAAATAAAGCCTTGTTTTTGCCATATTACCTGCTGAGTAATACCGATCTGGTATATCTCGTACTGGGGATCATAACGTGGTGTTACTGTATAGCTAAGCTTCTGCTCCTGGCGTTCCACAACAAGATTGAGGTCGCGCTCTCCGCTTTCCCGTATGCTTCCGGCCACCTCTTCCCAATTCCGAGTAGGTACTCCATTGATAGACACAATTCTATCCCCTGCTCTAAGACCCGCTGTCATCGCCGGGCTTTCCGCGAGAACTTCTCCGATCAGATTGGAATTGGATGCAGCAGGCTGCCCAATTAATCCAAAAGTGATCACAAAGAGCAGGATAGCCACGAGAAAATTCATGACAGAACCGGCGGAAATCACCGCAAAACGGCTTTTCAGCGGCTTGCTATTATAACCGTTAACATGATCATCCTCCTCCTCTGGATCCATGCCGGCCATTCTCACAAAACCACCCAAAGGCAGTATCCGTAGGGAATACATAGTGGTATCCTCACTCTTTTGAAACCCAAGGAACTTTGGGCCAAAGCCAATGCTGAACTCAAGCACCTGAATGCCTACCATTTTAGCAACCATAAAGTGCCCCAGTTCATGGACAAAGATGAGAAAACCTAAAACCAGGATTGCAATGATAACCACTTTTAACCACCCCTGTCAGGTTATTAATGGGAAACGCATAAACAGGAATTTAAACTCATTTCTTAGATTGTTGATTGATCAACTGTCTGGTGCATTCCCTGGCCCATCTGTCAGCTTCCAAAATATCATCCAGATCCAGCTTCCCGGTCTTCAGGTTATGTAAATTCATCACTTCATCGACCAGTTCGGATATTGCATTAAAAGCAATCTTATGCCCTAGAAACGCCTGGACCGCCACTTCATTGGCCGCATTAAGCACCGCCGTCATCGTCCCTCCGATTTTACCAGCTTCTCTGGCTAATCTCAAGCAGGGGAAGCGACCTAAATCCGGGGTTTCAAAGCTCAACTGGCCAACCTGAACGAGATCTAGAGGATGAAGGTTATTTCTTTTTCGTTCCGGATAAAAAAAGGCGTACTGTATGGGAACTCTCATATCCGGCCAGCCTAACTGGGCAAGAACAGCACCATCTTTGTAAGCCACAAGACTGTGGATAATACTCTGGGGGTGAATCACCGCTTCGATGCGGTCGTAGTCGATCCCAAACAGCCATCTGGCTTCAATTATTTCCAGGCCCTTGTTCATCAGAGTAGCAGAATCAATGGTGATCTTGTCACCCATCTGCCAGGTCGGATGGCACAGGGCCATTTCAGGAGTAATTTTTTTAAGTTGATCAACAGGCATCTCCCTGAAGGGCCCCCCGGAAGCGGTAATGAGCAATTTTTCTACATCTGCAGTATCCTCCAGGCATTGAAAAATAGCTGAATGCTCACTATCCACAGGTATGATCCGGATCCCTTTCTTTAAGGCTGCCTCTGTAACCAAACTACCACCTGCTACCAGTGTTTCTTTATTGGCCAGGGCGATCTGCTTATTGTGGGTTATTGCCTCCAGAGTGGGAAGCAGTCCCCCCAAACCACTGACAGCTATAAGAATTAAATCAACATCGGGGATCCGTACAAGCTCCAGTATTCCATCGGTGCCTGCCAGACAGCGGGTGTTAGAGCCCTGTAACCTGTGTTCTAATTCAAGTGCTGCATCTTTATCTTCAACGGCCACATAAGGAACTCCAAAGGTTTTGGCCTGTTCTTCCAATAAATCGATATTGCGCTGCGCAGCAATCCCCAGCACCTGCAAATCAGGGTTGTGCCATGCCACTACCTCCAGGGCTTGTCTTCCGATCGAACCGGTGGAACCTAAGATCACAATATTCTTTTTCATCTATTCAGCATCCTTAATTATTTTCTTCAAAAGCCTTATAAATAATTACTACAGCTGGCCCCAGGATAAGCCCCCAAAAACCAAAGATTGTAAAGCCTAAATAGAGAGAGACCAATGTTGTCAGTGGGTGGAGGCCAATGTGCTCACCAACTACTTTAGGCTCCAACATCTGCCTTACAATGACGATTATACCATATAAGATGAGCAACCCAATTCCTAAGCCGGGGCTCCCTGTCAAGAACATCAATAGTGCCCAAGGAACAAATACTGTACCAGGCCCAACGATAGGCAGAAGATCTAACAAGGCCATTAAAAGTGCCAGGATAAAAGCATATCTTACGCCAAGAATAGAAAGCCCGATCAAGGTCAGAAAACCGGTAATACTGATCAGGATCAATATGGCTCTGATATAACCGTGTAATGCCCTTTGTAAACCCTGGCCAACCCTGCGCGTCCCTGCTTCCCATTTGTCAGGCATCCACCGTATAATCAATCCGGAAACATTGGCTTTTATCTGTTCATAATCACGCGCAAAAAAGAAACTGGCAATGAGCGTTACTACCAGCAGAATAAAGTACTGTGGCAGGGCTTTAATAAAGTTAAAAAACTGGGTTAACAGTACAGCAACAACATCTCTGACAACATCCAGGCTCTTCCAGAAATCCTCCATTGTTTCCTTAACAAACTGAGATGGTATATGGAGCCTTTCCAAGAAAACTTGGAACTTATCTATCACATTGTTAAAACTCCAGTGATTCCATTCGTCAGAATAATTGCTCAATGTCACGGAGAGATCTACCATCTCACTGATCAGATTGAACACCAATAGGTACACTACCCCTCCGATCAAGGTCAGAAAAAGAACAAGTGAGATCAGTGTACCCAGTGTTCTGGATAAATGCAGTTTGCTTTCAAATATGTTAATTACGGGATTGAGTAAAACTGCTACCAAATAGGCAAACAGCAAGGGGAGGGCAATTATGAGGCTTGTCGAAATCATTGATGACAACAACGGCCAAAAATATTGGACAAAGAAGTAAATTCCTGCACCTGCCAGCAGAATAATTACTGTTTTCAAAAGCGTCATTAACGCTTTTTCCAGTGATGGAGACAAAATCTCACTCCTTCTAGAACAAAATCAGTTTAATGAAAAAATATGCAACAGGGGCGCTAAAAAGAAGGCTGTCAAAGCGATCAAGAACACCACCGTGACCGGGTATCAGTGTCCCGGAATCCTTGATTTTTCCCATTCTTTTGATAGCTGATTCCACAAGATCCCCTATTTGAACAATAAAACCTGTTATAACACCGAGCAGCAGCACCTTGGGATAAGATAGGATAGGGCAAAATAACTGGAATAGGGCTGCAGTGCCTACACAGAATAATATGCCTCCAATAGAGCCTCCGATGGTTTTACGTGGGCTCAAGGTTGGACATAGAGCCCGGCATCCAAAGAGGCGTCCGATAAAATAAGCACCGATATCACATGCCCAGGTGAGAAGAAACACCAAAAGCAGCAATTGTAATCCATATGGGGTCAACTTTCTGATCAAAATCAAGTGGCTTAATAAAACACTGATATAACAACTCCCCAGGTATGATGCCGCAATATCACCTATGTCAAACCTGGGAAAAGCAAAAACCAGCAGCACCATGTGCAGTATTAAAAAAATGATCATTCCAGTAAATAAACAGCCGCCTTCTCTCCCGTCAGGTGTAAAATAAGCCAACAGGGGGAAAAGGAAGGCACTCCCGTAAACAAGGAATTGGGAAACCTGATAATGCATACGCCGGTAGATCCGCATTAATTCATATGAACCGACGAGAGCTAAAAGCACAACAAAAACAACCAGAGGGATGCCGCCTAAATAAATTAATAAAACCAGAACCGGTATGCCAATTAAGGCACTGATTATCCTTTTCCAAAACAAATCACTTAAGCCCTCCGAAACGACGTTTTCTGCCCTGGTATGACAGTAAAGCCAATAAAAACTCCTCTTTGCGAAAATCCGGCCAATAGACACTGGTACTGTAAAACTCTGTATAAGCTATTTGCCATAATAAGTAATTGCTGATGCGCAGTTCTCCTGCAGGCCTGATCAACAGATCAGGATCCGGTAGATCACCTGTATAGAGGTGTTTTTGAAAAACCTCTTCAGTAATTTCGTCCGGGCTCAGTTTGCCCTCTACCGCTAACTGAGCAATACTGCGGGCAGCATCTATTATCTCTGTTCTTCCTCCGTAGTTCAAAGCAATATTTAAAATTAATTTCTTGTTGTTTGATGTCAGATCCTGGGCACGCTTAATTTCTCGCTGTGCCATGGAAGGGAGGTCACTGATTCTGCCAACAGCCCTTACCTGTACCTGCTCTTTATGAAGTTCATCCAGTTCTTTATGAATATACTCATACAGCAAACCCATCAAGATGCTGACTTCTTCTTGAGGTCTTTTCCAATTTTCCGTGGAAAATGCAAAAACGCTGAGAATGTTAATCCCTAAATCAAGACATAGTTCTACAGCCGCTCTCAGTGACCCCATACCGGCACGATGCCCCGCTCCCCTGGGTAGGCCCTTTTCTTGGGCCCAGCGTCCGTTTCCATCCATTATAATGGCAACATGGTGCGGCAAACGTGACCTCTCCAAATTATTCCACGAATTATCTTGCTTGTTTTTGGGGAATATATTTTTGATGATATTTTCCATGCCGTCGCCCCTGTTTTTTTTAATCTTAGAAAAAACCCCCTCCTGGAGGGGGAAAAATCTGTCGGTTTTTTTTATTCTTCTATAATTGCGTCGTTCGGGCAGACATCTATGCATGTTCCACAATCTTCACACTTTTCCATGTCGATTGTATAGACGTCATCATTTTCGACAATTGCATCGTTAGGGCACTCATCAATACAGGTACCGCAACCCTCACACTTATCAGCGATGATCTTATAAGCCACTCTTTTTCACCTCCTTTTCTTCAATAGCTGGGTCATTGTAGTATTCGCTGCATATAATTAGTTCAATTAATCCCGTTTCCAGCAATCGTTGGCGTACGATTCTGCTGCGTTTATTTGAATGGCCACAGGTATATTTGAAATCTACACGATAACCGCCCTTTTGCAGTATCAGGCACCCCTCTTCTGGGGTAAACCCGATTACATCTGGAATCTCTTCCTTATCTGTCATCTACTCTCAACCCTAAATCTCCAGAATCTCTTTTTCTTTGGCTTCAGCAACCTGGTCAATATTTTTAATATACTTATCAGTTAAATCTTGTATATCATTGAGGTAGCGTTTTGCTTCGTCTTCGGAAACATCTCCCTTTTTATCGGCATCTTTAACCTGATCATTGGCTTCCCTTCTAAGATTGCGAATAGCAATACGTCCCTCTTCCGCTTTTTTGTTGACAACCTTGACCAGGTCCTTCCGCTTTTCCTCGGTCAGTGTCGGAATAGCCAGCCTGATCACATTACCGTCACTCACCGGAGTAATCCCCAGGTCCGATTTTAAGATCGCTTTCTCTATCTGAGGCACCATATTTCTATCCCAGGGTTGGATCACCAGAAGACGAGATTCCGGAACAGAAATAGTTGCCATCTGATTAATAGGTGTGGGTGTGCCGTAATAATCCGCAAATACCTTTTCCAAAAGAGCAGGGGTCGCCCTCCCGGCACGCATTGTTGTGTAATCTTTAACTAGAAGGTCAACCGTTCTCTTCATTTTACTTTCCGTCTGTTTTAACACATCATTCATTTGATTCCCTCCCTACTACAGTACCGATCTTTTCACCCATCACTGCTTTCAAAACATTACCTGTATCCCTGATTCCGAAAACAATAATCGGAATTTGATTATCCATGCACAGGGATGCAGCAGTAGAATCCATAACCCCCAGACCATTTTTCAAAAGATCCATGTACTTCAACTCTGTGAATTTTTGAGCAGCGGGGTTAATTCTGGGGTCAGAATCGTATACCGCATCGACATTCTTAGCCATTAAAATAACATCCGCCTCTATCTCTGCGGCGCGCAGTGCCGCAGTGGTATCGGTCGAAAAGAAGGGATTCCCAGTACCTCCTGCAAAAATAACCACACGACCCTTCTCTAGATGGCGGATCGCCCTGCGCCTGATATAGGGTTCTGCAACCTCCCGCATCTCAATGGCTGTCTGTACACGGGTATCAACGCCCTCCTTTTCCAGGGCATCCTGCAGTGCCAGAGAATTGATCACAGTAGCAAGCATTCCCATATAATCTGCTGTAGCACGGTCCATACCTTTAGTGCTGCCTGCTACCCCTCGCCAGATATTGCCGCCTCCTACAACAATGGCAACTTCAACATTTCTGTCATTTACCTCTTTGACTTCCAGAGCAATTGTTCTTAATATATTATGGTCGATCCCATAACCCTTTTCACCGGACAGAGCCTCACCACTTAGCTTGAGAACCACCCTCTTATATTGAGGATTTTTCACGGGAAAACCTCCTGTCCTCCCAAATTCCATTCTACGTTGAACTTGAAAATCCTTTCTATGGTGTAGAAAATATTAACCCTCTTCACCTAGTTGAAAGCGACAGAAGCGGCGTACAACAATATTTTCGCCCAATTTGGTGATGTATTCATTGACGAGATCTTTTACGATTCTATCGGGTTCTCTTATATATGGCTGCTCCATCAAACATATCTCTTGATAAAATTTCTCCATCCTTCCCGTGACTATCTTTTCAACAACTTTGTCCGGTTTGCCTTCATTCTTGGCTTGTGTCTCTAAAACACTCTTTTCAGTGTCAATCCTCTCCTGGGGCACATCAGTGCGTTCCACATAGAGTGGATTGGCAGCTGCTACCTGCATAGCCAATTCCCGGCATAAATGCCTGTAGTCATCAGTTTTAGCAACAAAATCTGTTTCACAGTTAACTTCAATCAAGACACCAAGCTTGCCCCCGGCATGAATATATGCATCAATGTACCCGTCCTTGGTGGCTCTTCCAGCTTTTTTAGCAGCGGCAGCAAGTCCCCGCTCTCTCAGGTAGATAATGGCTTTTTCCAGATCCCCTTTTGTTTCTTGAAGCGCTTTCTTGCAATCCATGATCCCTGAACCTGTCCGCTCCCGCAGTTCCTTAACTAATTCAGCCTTAATCAAAAGGATCCCTCCTGAATTTTACTCTTGTTGTTCTTCTTCTTCTACTTGCTCTCCTTGTTTTGCTTCTAAAACGGCATCTGCCATCTTCGAGGTAAGCAGACGCACAGCCCTGATGGCATCATCATTGCCCGGTATCACATAATCAATTTCGTCAGGATCGCAGTTTGTATCTACTATACCTATAGTAGGTATCCCTAATTTACGGGCTTCCCGCACTGCAATCTGCTCTTTTCTGGTGTCAATGATAAAGATTGCCCCGGGAAGGTCATTCATGTCTTTAATGCCCCTCAAAAACCTATAAAGTTTTTCCTTTTCTGTTTTAAGTTTGGTGACTTCTTTTTTAGTAAGCAGTTCAAAATGCCCGGACTCTTCCATTTTTTCCAATTCCCGCAGTCTCTCTACACGCTTTCTGATGGTCTGGAAATTTGTCAACATCCCTCCCAGCCATCTGACATTGACATAATACATACCACATCTTTCGGCCTCTTCTCTTACGGAGTCCTGAGCCTGTTTCTTTGTGCCGACAAACAATACACTCTTTCCTTCACTCACTACTTCTTTGATAAAATTGCAGGATTCTTCGATCATCTTAACGGTTTTTTGGAGATCAATGATGTAAATGCCATTGCGCTCCGTAAAAATATAGGGTGCCATTTTAGGATTCCAGCGCCTTGTCTGGTGTCCAAAATGTACCCCCGCCTCAAGCAACTGTTTCATGGT
>JGI24500J29687_10091135_pt1 | contig 10955 bp, 21 predicted proteins | sample BioPla2RNA1_FD_29687 | JGI IMG/M metagenome (IMG submission 29687) | reverse complement strand
TTGGTGTCGAAGGCAATAACCTGACCCAGGGCATGTACTCCGGCATCAGTTCTACCTGCAGCCATAATGGAGACCCTATAACCAATTAGTTTTTCAATACTGCTTTCAATGGTCTCTTGTATGCTAATTGCGTTTTTCTGGATTTGGAAGCCATGATAGCCACTGCCATCATATTCCAATACCGCTTTAATTCTCTTCATTTTTCCTCCCGATGCTATAAGGAGCTGTCCCTGGAATGCCACCTGCCAACATAAATTCTTACTTTTGCCCGGTGGACAAAAGATAAGGAGGATATTTAGCAAGATCCTCCATGGATAATAGTTTAAGAGCATTATCAACTCCGCTTCGTATTACATTGGCCGGCTATTTTAGTTATTAAGACCCAAGGCCTTATCTTTTTTCAACGCTTCCAGATAATAGTATCCCTTTTCTGGAAACAATAAGCCTACCAAGCTTTCCCATAACAAGCACCTGATTTGAGTAGATAAAGAGCATATATAAGCTGCATTTTCCGGAACTCTTGCTGACCAAAGTGCTAATAAACATACCGGCTCAGCATGTTTTATAGCCTTCAATATAAAGCAGAGGCTATATGAAAAGCTCATTTTCTCGGAACTTATTTAATGTTGGAACTTTAATCCACCAGTTCCAATATTACCATAGGAGCGCCATCGCCTTTGCGAAAACCTGCTTTTATCATCCGGGTATATCCGCCCTGCCGGTTGCTGAAGCGAGGTGCTAAATCATTAAAGACTTTATGCGCTACGGCGTCGGTCATCAGGTAAGAGCCTACCTGTCTCCTGGCATGCAGGTCACGTCTTTTGCCCAGGGTAATCATTTTTTCCGCAATACGGCTGATGTCTTTAGCCCGAGTTTCGGTGGTGGTAATTTTTCCTTTATCTAATAAAGAAGTAACCGAATTCCTCAACATAGATCTTCTATGACTGCTTAAGAGACCAAATCTACGATAACTCACCAAAGGTCTCCTCCTTTCTAATCTTCGGGTTTCTTAAAACCGAGCTCCAACTCTTTTAGTTTTCTCTCGATTTCTTCCAGGGATTTCTGTCCCAGGTTTCTGATTTTGCTCATTTCTTCCCGGGTTTTTTCAATTAAATCTCCTACCGTGTTTATATTGGCCCGCTTTAAGCCATTTGAAGCCCGAACTGACAGTTCCAATTCTTCAATGGACATTTCCAAAACCTTATCTTTCTTTTCTTCCTCTTTTTCTACCAGTATTTCAACTTCAGCATAAGTATCGTCTATCTGAGTAAAGAGTTTTAAGTACTCAATAAGTATTTGTGCCGATAAGCTGATAGCCTCTTCCGGGCTAATGCTGCCATTGGTCCATACTTCCAAGGTGAGACTGTCATAGTCAGTTCTTTTTCCCACCCGGGCATTATCGATAGTGTAGTTAACCCGATTAACCGGGGTAAATATAGAATCAATAGGAACCAATCCTACTATTTCTTCATTTTTTATGGGCTGCTGGTCAGCAGTTACATATCCCCGGCCTCTCTCCACTGTCAATTCCATTTCCAGCCGGCCCCCCTCATCCAGGGAAGCTATATGCAGGTCCGGATTTAGAATTTCAACTTCCGCATCCTGTTCTATATCCCCGGCTTTCACATCTTTTTTGCCTTGCTGGGATATACGAATCAATTTGCGTTCATTGCCCTCGTATTTCAATACCATCCTTTTGATATTGAGTATCATCTCAGTGGTATCTTCCACTACATTGGGAATAGTAGAAAACTCATGCAATACCCCGTCTATTTTCACCGAAGTTACTGCTGCTCCAGGCAAGGATGACAATAAAACCCGACGCAGGGAATTGCCCAGGGTAGTTCCATATCCGCGCTCCAGGGGCTCAATAACAAACTTGCCATAGTTGTTTTCTACATCTTTATCAACACACTCAATGCGTGGTTTTTCCATCTCTAGCATAGATTTTATCCCCTCCTTGTTTTTAGAGGTGTTATCTAGAGTACAATTCTATAATTAACTGTTCGTTGACAGTGGTATCTATCTGTTCTCTAAGCGGATAGGCCAGTACACTGCCGGACAGGTTTTCTACATCAACACTGAGCCATTCGGGTGGGGTTTTGTAAGCAGCCTGCTCTTTGATTTCTTGGAATTTGTTCGAGTCTCTGCTGCCTTCTTTAACCTGAATTATATCCCCTACTTTAACCAGCATGGATGGAATAGTGGCTTTCCTGCCGTTGATGGTAAAATGTCCATGGTTAACCAACTGCCTGGCTTCAGCCCGAGAGGAGGCAAAACCGAGGCGATAGACTACATTGTCCAACCTTCTCTCCAGCAAAACCAGCAAATTGGTACCGGTTATGCCTTTTTGTCTATCAGCCTTCTTGAAATAATTACGGAATTGTTTTTCCATCACTCCATAAATTTTACGGGTTTTTTGTTTTTCTCTTAACTGCAACCCATACTCGCTCTGTTTTTGCCTGCGTTTGCGAGCATTGGCTCCAGGTGGATAAGGCTTTCTTTCCACTGCACATTTTTCTGAATAACAGCGATCTCCCTTGAGGAAGAGTTTTTCTCCTTCTCTTCTACACTGGCGGCAGACCGAATCAGTATATCTTCCCACTTATCTATTTACCTCCTTAAACTCTTCTTCTTTTGGGCGGTCTACATCCATTGTGCGGAATAGGTGTGACATCTTTAATCACACTTACTTCCAGCCCTGCAGCTTGTAAAGAGCGGATAGCTGCCTCCCGACCTGCACCCGGCCCTTTCACATAACATTCAACTTCTTTTAAACCATGCTCCATAGCGGCCCTGGCAGCGCTTTCAGCAGCTTGCTGGGCAGCATAAGGAGTACTCTTTCTCGAGCCCTTGAAGCCTACCGTTCCAGCACTGGCCCAGGATATAGCATTGCCTTTCTTATCGGTAATAGAAATCATGGTATTGTTGAAAGTAGACTTTATATGCGCAATTCCGGATTCGATATTCTTTTTTTCACGCCTTTTAACTCTTGTGGAAGTTTTCCGTGCCACTCATTTATCCTCCTTAATTTGCTATTTCTTCCTTCCGCCGGCAGTGCGTTTGGGTCCTTTACGGGTACGAGCATTGGTTTTGGTTTTCTGACCGCGTACCGGCAGACCGCGACGATGCCGTAAACCTCTATAGCAACCTAAGTCCATTAGTCTTTTTATGTCCATGCTGATCTGCCGACGCAGATCTCCTTCAACCTGGTATTGCTTCTCTATTACTTCTCTTAATTTGCTTACTTCTTCCTCTGTTAGATCTTTCACCCTGGTATCCGGATTTATACCGGTTATTGCCAGAATTTCTCGAGCCGAAGACCTGCCCAGACCATAGATATATGTTAAAGAAACCTCAACCCTTTTATCCCTGGGTAAGTCAACCCCTGCTATTCTTGCCATTTTTATTCACCTCCCGTTAATCAGCCCTGAACTTGCTTGTGTTTGGGATTTTCACATATTACCATTACTTTTCCATGTCTTTTTATTATCTTGCATTTTTCACAAATAGGTTTAACCGAGGGTTTTACCTTCAATTCTCTTACCTCCTTAATTGAGCTATCGGGTGCCTATTTAAAACGGTATACTATTCTGCCACGATTGAGATCATATGGTGATAATTCTACCATTACCCGATCACCGGGTAGTATTCGAATAAAATTCATCCGCATTTTACCGGATATGTGGGCGAGGACCTTATGGCCGTTTTCTAGCTCCACCCTGAACATGGCGTTTGGCAGTGGTTCTATCACTTTCCCCTCGACCTCAATAACATCGTCCTTGTTAGCCATTTATCAGCCCTCCTTCCCTACCATTTCTCCAGTCCCTTTTAATCCATCAAGATACTTTCTTATCAGATGATTTTCCGGCAATTCTCCTCTGTCCAGAAGCTCTACAATCGAATCTGCTTTTACTCTGGTGAGCTGCAGGTGCTTGATGTTCTTCATTTTAGGCTTTTCCACCTTGCGCAGTTCTCCATCTACCACCATACAGTATTGATCATTTATCTGGTCAATTATCACCATTATCCGGCCCTTATCACGGCCCGACTTGGAATAAACAACTCGACCTATTAAATCATTTAGGATTTTATGACACCCCCATAACCCGGTGCACAATGATTGAACATTGGATTTCCTGGAACCAGCTGAGGCGATTTAGCTCTGCACCTTTAAACATATTCCGACTTTCATAAGCTGGATGCGGACTGCATTAAGCCTTATCTAAACTTGCTGCGATATCGGAACCTACCAACTTAGGATCCCGATCACCATCTACATTTCTTAACAGGCCTTTATCCTGATAATAATCCAATAAGGGACTGGTTTGTTCATTATATACCTGCAATCTCTTGGCTGCTGTTTCTGCGTTGTCATCACTGCGTTGAATAAGCTCAGCACTACATTCATCACACTTACCCTCAACCGCTGGAGGGCTGAATACCAGATGGTATACTTTGCCGCATTCTTTACAGCTTACCCTTCCTGACATCCTTTGAATTAAAATATTATCCGGAACCGTAATATTGATGACAGCATCAATTTTCCGGCCTAGTTTTTCCATTACCCCATCCAGAGCCTGAGCCTGAACAATGGTGCGGGGAAAACCATCTAAGAGGAAACCGGCCTGGCAATCAGCTTCAGCTAGCCGATCCTCCACTATGCCTATAGTAACTTGGTCAGGAACTAACTTTCCTTCATTCATATATTTTTGAGCTTCTTTCCCCATAGGGGTTCCCTTTTTCACTGCTTCCCGAAACATATCTCCGGTAGATATGTGGGGTATTTGATATTTATTCTTGATAAACTCTGCCTGAGTTCCTTTCCCGGCTCCTGGAGGTCCCATTATTACTATGTTCATAATATCATCTCCTATTATTTGACAAAACCTTCATAACTTCTCAACAGTAAGTGGGATTCTATTTGCTTCATAGTATCTAGTGCAACACCTACTACGATCAATAAAGAGGTTCCTCCAAACCATAAGCTGGTTATTCCCGTTATGGCTATAACGAAATTAGGCAGAACGGCGATCAATCCCAGGAATATACCTCCAGCCAGAGTCAAGCGGGATAATATCCGGTCTATGTACTCGGCGGTAGGTCTTCCCGGTCTTATACCAGGTACAAAACCTCCATACTTCTTAATGTTGTCTGCCACATCGGCTGGATTAAAGATTATGGCTACGTAAAAATAGGTGAAAAAGACAATCAACAAAAAGTACAAAATATTATAAGCCGGACTACCAAAATTAAAATAGTTATTCAAAAACTGGTTGAATGCTCCGGTCTGGCTCATCCAGGATCCTATAGTAGCTGGAAACATCATCAAAGACATAGCGAAGATGATGGGAATAACACCGGCAGCGTTCACTTTCAGGGGTAGGAAAGTACTCTGGCCCCCATACATTTTGCGTCCTACCATTCTTTTGGCGTATTGTACCGGCAGTCTTCTCTGCCCTTCATTTACTGCTATAATGGCTACTATTATGGCCAGAGCCAGAACAATAAAGAGCAATATATTAAAATATCCAATTATCCCGCCCACAAGTTCCTGCATAACTCCACCTATCTGACTGGGCATTCTGGATACAATACCGGCGAAGATGATCAAGGATATACCATTTCCTATCCCATGTTCGGTAATCATTTCCCCGATCCACATCAAGATAGCTGTTCCCGCAGTCAGCGATATAGCGATTATCAGGTAGCTTACTACTCCAGGATTAACCACTGCATTATTTTTCCCCAGAGCTACAGCCATTCCTATAGCCTGTATAAAGGCCAAGACCACAGTTCCGTATCGAGTGTATTGGGCCAGTATCTTCTTTCCTTCTTCCCCTTCTTTAGCCAGTTCTTCAAAACGGGGAACAACTACTTGCAGCAGATTCATGATAATTGATGCATTAATATAAGGAGTGATGCTCATGGCAAATATGCTGAAACGCTTAAAGGCACCACCTGATACTACATCAAAAAAGCTAAACAATTGGCCAGTCAAGAACTGCTGTATTGCATCGGCATTAATATTGGGAACTGGAATATGAGCACCCAATCTAAATACCAAGAGCATCATTAAGGTGAATAATAGCTTGGTCCTAAGATCCCCGATTTTGAACGCTTTCTGCATGGATTCCAGCATTAAATCACCTCTATCTGCCCACCCAGGTCAGTAATCTTTTGAGCCGCGGATTTACTTATTTTATTGGCCTTTACGATTAGTCTTTTATTCAGTTCTCCCTGACCTAATATTTTAACTCCGCCATTTTTTACTTTTTTAATTATACCTTCATTCAATAACAATTCTGGTGTAATTATGCTTCCATCTTCGAATACATTCAAGGCCCCTACGTTTACAATGGCATACTCGGTTTTGAATATATTGGTAAAACCCCTTTTGGGTATTCTTCTTTGCAAGGGCATTTGACCGCCTTCAAAACCTGGTCTAACTCCACCACCAGATCTGGCTTTCTGTCCTTTATGTCCCCGGGTCGAGGTCTTGCCATGCCCGGATCCAATACCACGCCCAACTCTTTTTATAGGCCGGGTGCTGCCTGGCGGAGATTTTAATTCATTAAGTTTCACAATAAAACCTCCCTGAATTTAATCTACTTCTTCTACCGTAACCAAATGTTGTACTTTATTTACCTGTCCCCTGATTTCAGGACAGTCCTCTTTTATCACACTATGCTGCAATTTCCTTAGTCCCAAGCTTTTTATGGTAGCTCTTTGGGTTTCGGGGCAGCCGATATAACTTTTGGTCCAGGTAATCTTAATCCGCTTAGCCAAGTCATATCCCTCCTAGTTAGTCAACTCTTCTATGCTTTTGCCCCTTAACTTAGCCACCTGTTCAGCTCTTTTAAGGCTTTTCAGTCCTTCCATGGTGGCATGAACCATATTATTGGAATTGGAAGATCCCAATGATTTGGTGAGAATATCTTTAATCCCGGCTGCTTCCAAGACCGCTCTGACGGGTCCACCGGCAATAACTCCGGTCCCGGGTGAGGCAGGCTTTAAGAGCACCCTGCCGGCACCAAAACGGCCGGTTATTTGGTGGGGGATGGTTCTTTCTTCAATTAAGGGTATCTCTATCATATTCTTCTTGGCATTTTCGACCGCTTTCCTGATAGCCTCCGGCACTTCATTGGCTTTACCTTTTCCGGTGCCTACTTTGCCAGCTCCGTCACCAACTACCACCTGAGCACTAAAACTGAATCTGCGGCCACCCTTGACCACTTTGGCAACTCTTCTGATATTTACTATGGTTTCTATTAATTCCGGAGCAGCCAGATCTCTGTCGTTCATCTTTTCCCTCCTTACTAATAACGGGTCCTGCACTAAAATTGCAATCCTCTTTCTCTGGCAGCATCAGCTAAAGTCTTTACACAACCATGATACTTATATCCATTCCGGTCAAATACTACCTGAGTTATTCCCTGGGCTTGAGCTTTATCTGCAATGGCACTGCCTACTAATTTTGCCGCTTCCTGGTTGGCCTTTGATTTCAGTTCCTGGAAATCCTTCTCCAGAGTCGAAGCAGCTACCAGGGTTTGGCCCTTTTCATCGTCGATAATTTGGGCATATATATGCTTAATGCTTTTATAAACACAGAGCCTGGGTACCTGGGCAGTCCCGGATACTTTTTTGCGAACTCTTTTATGCTTAAGCTGCCTAAGGGCTGTTTTGCTGGTTTTCTTAAACAATACCGCCACTCCTTTCCGAGTTTATTTGATTCCTGATTTACCAGCCTTGCGTCTAATTACCTCATTTTCATACTTAATACCTTTACCCTTATAGGGTTCGGGTTTTCTAATGGCCCTAATATGAGCTGCGGTATTACCTACTAGCTGTTTATCTATTCCTTTTACCGTGATTCTGGTCACGGCCGGAACTTCGAATTCTATCCCTTCGGGAGCATCAACCAGTACTGGATGAGAGAAACCTACGTTCAGCTGAAGTTTGTTCCCTTGCATCTGAGCCCTATAGCCGACTCCAACCAGTTCCAGTTTCTTTTCAAAACCCTTGGTAACCCCTTCTACCATATTGGCCAGCAGAGCACGGCTTAGGCCATGATATGCCCGGTGCTTTTTAGCATCACTAGGCCTAGTTACCTGGATTTCACTCTCACTTATGCTCAGGCTGATATCGGCCGGTAACTTCTGAGTCAATACACCCCTGGGGCCTTTTACAGTAACTATATTATCCTCTAGTTTAACTTCCACCCCTTGGGGCAGGTTAATAGGTTTTTTTCCTATTCTGGACACTGTTCACCCCTCCTTGCTACCAGATATAGCATATTACTTCTCCGCCAAGTCCGGTTTTGCGTGCCTTCTTGTCGGTCATCAATCCTTTGGAGGTAGAAATTACTGCGGTTCCTAGCCCCCCCAGGACCTTTGGTATTTCGTCTTTTTTAACGTATACTCTCAATCCCGGCTTACTGATTCTTTTGATCCCGGTGATGACCTTTTCTTTATTAGGTCCGTATTTGAGATATACTCTTATGATCCCCTGCTTACCGTCCTGGATATATTCATAATCCTTGATGTACCCTTCTTCTTTCATGATTTCAGCTATAGAAACTTTTATCTTAGATGAGGGTGCTTCAACGGTTTCATGCATGACCATATTACCGTTCCTGATTCTGGTCAGGAAATCAGCTACTGGATCAGTCATGACCATATCCTAAACCTCCTTTAATTTTAAAGCTAAGCTTACCAACTTGACTTGGTAACACCTGGGAGCTCACCTTTATGAGCCAATTGCCGAAAACATATTCTGCACATGCCGAACTTGCGCATATATGCTCGAGGGCGTCCGCATATTTTACAGCGATTATAGTGGCGAACCTTGAATTTACTTTCCCGCTTTTGCTTTGCAATCATCGCCTTCTTAGCCATCTGATAATTTACCTCCTATCTAAATGGCATCCCTAAGCCTCTTAATAGTTCCCGTCCCTCTTCATCAGTTTTTGCGGTGGTAACTATGACTACTTCCAGACCTCTAATTTTGTCGATTTTATCATAATCGATTTCCGGGAAGATGGTTTGTTCTTTAATACCCAGAGAGTAATTGCCCCGGCCATCAAAAGCCTGAGGTGATACACCTCTGAAATCTCGTACTCGGGGTAAGGATAAATTTATCAAGCGATCCAAAAACTCATACATTCTCTCGCCCCTTAGGGTTACTTTACATCCAATGGGCATTCCTTCTCTTAACTTAAAGCCTGCAATAGACTTTTTAGCTCTGGTTATTACCGGTTTTTGTCCTGATATGGTTGATAAATCATTTACTGCACCATCCAGTGCCTTGGAGTTCTGTATTGCTTCTCCCACACCGATATTGATAACTACCCGGTCTACTTTAGGAGCTTCCATAACGTTTTGGTATTTAAATTTCTCCATCAACCTAGGAACTATTTCTTGCTTATATATTTCTTGCAGCCTGGCCATTTCCGCTGGCCTCCTTTCCTAGATTTACTTAGTCTGCTATTTCTCCGCATTTCTTACAGAAACGAACTTTTTCTTTATTGTCTAATATCTTTTTGCCCAAACGGGTAGGTTTATTGCATTTCTTGCACACATACATTACATTGCTGGCACTGATAGGTGCCTCTATTTGTAAAATTCCGCCCTGGGGAATGGCTCGACTGGGTTTTTGATGTTTCTTGGCCTTGTTTATACCTTCCAAGACCACCTTATTCTGATCCGGCAACGATCTTAAGATTTTGCCTTTTTTCCCTTTATCCTTGCCGCTGGTTACTACCACGATATCACCTTTTTTAATATACACCCTAAAACACCTCCCTCGTTTATAGAACCTCAGGAGCTAGAGATACAATCTTCATGAAGTTCTTTTCCCTTAATTCCCTGGCTACTGGTCCAAATATTCGGGTCCCTTTAGGATTACGGTTGTCATCTATGATTACGGCAGCATTTTCAGAGAAAGCTATATAAGAACCATCTTGGCGTCTGATTTCCTTTTTAGTTCTTACTACCACAGCTTTTACCACATCACCCTTTTTGACTACTCCACCTGGCGCTGCTTCTTTTATGGCTACGACTATAATATCTCCCACAGAAGCGTATTTCCTGGTTGATCCGCCCAGAACCTTGATGCAGAGGGCTTTCTTAGCGCCGGTGTTATCGCCAACCTGGAGCATTGTCTCTTGCTGAATCACTGCTTATCCTCCCTTCTAGTTTCCTGCCTATCCTACTGCAAAGTCTTGGCTTTTTGTATTATCTCTACTAATTTCCATCTCTTGTCTTTGCTTATAGGCCTGGTTTCCATAATCTTAACTATATCACCTGCACTGGCTTCATTGTTTTCGTCGTGAGCCTTATATTTTTTACTGGTCTTAATGGTTTTTTTGTACAGGGGATGCTGTTTAACTGTTTCGATACTGACAGTTATGGTTTTATCCATTTTACTGCTGCTGACGGTACCGATCATAACCTTTCTGTTAGGTTTATCTGCCACCCTTAGACCTCCTTTATGCTTTTTGATGCTGAGCGATTTCTCTTTCCCGTAATACGGTCTTGCATCTAGCAATGTTCTTTTTGACATCCCGGATTCTCATGGGATTATCGAGCTGTCCGGTAGCCATTTGGAATCTTAAATTAAACAGTTCTTCTTTATAACTGGATACCTTCTGTCTTAATTCCTCATCGGTTAGTTCCCTCATGTTGCTAGCCTTCACTAACCTCACCACCTATTTCTTCTCTTTTTATGAACTTGCACTTGACTGGTAGCTTGTGAGAGGCCAATCTCATCGCTTCTCGTGCAACTTCTTCATTAACCCCGGATAATTCAAACATGACGCGTCCCGGCTTCACCACGGCTATCCAGTGCTCGGGAGAGCCTTTACCTTTTCCCATCCGGGTTTCGGCTGGTTTTACCGTAAGAGGACGATCCGGGAATATCTTGATCCATAGTTTACCGCCTCTTCTTATATAGCG
>JGI24500J29687_10013200_pt1 | contig 10963 bp, 6 predicted proteins | sample BioPla2RNA1_FD_29687 | JGI IMG/M metagenome (IMG submission 29687) | reverse complement strand
CTCGTTTGCGTAACTCTTGGGTTTTCTTTGGGTTACTTGTGGATCCCAAAGGAGACCCACAGGAGCCCCTAAGGGAGGCCGCATGAAATCGACGTTTTAGGAGGCGGATTTGTTTTCGCAAAACTGCTGCTGAGGTAAAATATTTCAAAATGCCCGGTGATTTCCGGCCCCGGGTTGTGGCAATGAATTCCTACTGTTTTGGTAGGTGATTGGAAGTGTAGGGTTGCTCGCCGCGCACCGACCATCTACAAAACCATCTCATAGCCCCGTACATGGTCGGTCCGGCGACCGACCCTACAGCGGGGCAAGCAGTTCTTTCAAAATAGCGATAGCGTGGGCTTTTGCTCCGGAGCCATTTTCGGCCACAGGGCCCACGCAGGAGGGGCAGCCTTCTTCACAGGGGCATCTTTCCACCAGAGAGAGGGCGTCTTTGAGGATGGTGTCCTGCAGGTCGTAGAGGCGGCGGGCCAGGCCTATGCCGCCGGGAGTGGTATCGTAGATGGCTATCATGGGGTTGAGCTCGGTGTGGGCGGAGCGTTCCTGGAAGATGACGTCGAGGTCGCGGCGGTCGCACATCACATAAAAGGGGGAGAGGTTGACGATCAGGAAGGCCAAGCCTGCCAGCCCGCTTTGGATCTTCACCTGCTGTTCTGCAAGTCTATGGCAGCGGGGGCATAAGGTGATCAGGTTGTCCGGCCGGTTTGCCTCTTGGGCACTGACGAAGGTTCTGAAAGGTTGGATGTGGTGCACGGCGAAACTTTCCTGATCCTGTTTGGCGCCGCAGTGTTGACACTGGAATTTGTCACGCTCTTTGATCTGCTGTGAGAGCTTGGGCCAAGCTGGGCCGTAATCGTTGACCTCATTGCGCCAGAGCCCCAATTCCTGCACCTTGTGTACCACTTGGCTGGGGATGCTGAACCACCAGGCTTGGGTGTGCAGGATGGAGGGCGGCAGGTTCAAATCTTCGCAGCCCAAAAGCTCCATGGTGATGTATCTTATCCTCTTATATGCAGTTACTAGGCTGGTGACCTTGACCTTGCCAAAGTACTTTTTCGTCTTTCCCGATGTGCCCGCTCGCAAGACGCTGAGGATATCCATGTCAGAGGACTGGATGGCCTGGGTGTAATAGTTTGCATCCGTGGGGTTTACCTTCACGACTCCTGCTTCAAGATCGAGGCTTTGTACCAAATAGCTGTCGCCCTGATCGAGGTAGATGGCGCCGGGGTGAGTCATCCAGGTGGCGCTGGCGACGTCCACCGTGCCGATCATCTCATCATTGTGCATGATGCTGAGATTGTGGCCGATATTGCGCAAAGACACATCGCCGGCGGGGTAGGCGTCCAGTTTGCCGATCCAGCGATCTTGATACTTGCGGATGTGGCCATCTTGTTCAAGGAGAATGAGATGCGGGAGGATGTGTTCCGGGCCCAGGCTGCCAAAGCCTTCGTCTTCATGCAGGGAGAGCTCCTGAACGGCGCATAAGAGCTGCGCTTTGAGGATTTCCGAGTGGTCGGGATCGATGAGGGCTTCCTCAGGATTGTTGTCAAAAAGATAGTCGGGATGCTGGCAGATGTATTGATCCAGAGGGTTTGAGGAGGCGATCAGGATGCAGAGTGACTTCTTGCCTTTGCGTCCCGCTCTGCCTGCCTGCTGACGTGTGGCGGAAATGGTGCCGGGATATGAGTTTATGAAAACCGCATCCAAGCCACCGATGTCGATGCCCAGTTCCAAGGCGTTGGTGCTGATTACCAGGGACAGCTTGCCCTCGCGCAGCTCCTGTTCTATCTTTCTGCGCTCTTCAGCCAAATAGCCGCTGCGGTAGCTGCTGGCCTTGTCTTTGAGTGCGGGATCGTCGGTCAGATAGCGGTAGAGCATCTCCACGCTGCTTCTGCTGCCGCTGAAGAGTAGGGCCTGTCCGCCGGTATTGATCCATCTTTTGGCGAGCCTGATGCTTTCTGCCATACTGCTGCGGCGGATGCCCAGGGCTGTATTGACCACGGGCGGGTTGAAGATGCAAAAGAGCTGTTCGCCGCGGGGTGAAGCGTCTTTATCTATCAGTTTAACAGGCTGTTCCACGAGATTTGAAGCGAGGCTGAGGGCGTTGGCTACCGTGGCTGAGGTGCAGATAAATTGCGGCGAGGAGCCGTAGAGGGCGCAGATGCGCTTGAGCCTGCGGATCACATTGGCAAAATGGGAGCCGAAAACGCCGCGGTAGATGTGAACTTCGTCGATCACCACATGGGTAAGACCGGCAAAGAAGCTGCTCCAGAGGCTGTGGTTGGTCAAGATGCCGGCGTGCAGCATATCGGGATTGGAGAAGATGCTGCGGGCTTTGGCTCTGATCCGGCTGCGGGCATTTGCAGGTGTGTCTCCATCGTAGGTGGCGCAGCTCAGCTTGGTAAATTCTTTTTTGTCACGGCTGAGTTCAAAGAGGAAGTTGTGCAGTTTGTGCTGTTGATCACGTGCTAAAGCTTTGGTGGGGAAGAGGAGCAGGGCGCGGGCTTTGGGGTTGGTGATCTGGCTTTGGATGATGGGAACCTGATAGCAGAGGCTTTTGCCGCTGGCCACCTGCGTGCTGATCACTAAATGCCTGCCTTCCAGAGCGGCTTGGATGGCTTCGGCTTGATGTTTGTAGGGCCTGTCTATGCCCAAAGAGCTCAGGCTCTGGATCAGGGCGGGAGCGAGACCTTCCGGCCAGGCGGCGAAACTGGCCTCACGTGCCTCCAGCCGCTGCTGCGCTACGATGTTTTTGGCCAGCTGTTCATCGCTGAGGAGCTGATAGATAAAGCTGTCTACCGCCATGGGCGCTTATTTGCAGATCACCAGCTTGGCGGTGTGGCTGCTGTCTGCCTGCCTGATCTGCACAATGTAGATGCCGTTTGCCAGCTTCGGATGCTGGTGTTTGCTGCCCTCGTGTTGGATACTCTGATGGACTTTCCGGCCCTTGATGTCGTAGACGGTCAGCTCATAGCGCCCTTTGATGCCCCGGATGGTAAATTCGCCGCGGCTGGGATTGGGTGAGATGCAGAGCTTGACTGAGGGCGCAAGTTCATCATTGTTGCCCACATAGCCGCCCGTACCCCTGATCTCGATGTCGTCCAAAAACAGGGCCATAGCGTCGTTGGACACCGCTTGCCAGGCCAATCTTACGCTCTGGTTTTGGTAGGCAGCCAGGTCGTATTCATAATGAGTCCAGGTGGCGGGCACGTTCAGCCAGGGCGAGCTGTGCAAAGCGGTAAAGTTGTCAGGATCGGCGCTACCGGTGGAGATCAGCACCTTAAGCCGTTCCAGGCCATAGTTATCCGTGAGCGAGCGGGCCCAGAAGTTCAGGGTAGGATTCACACCCAAAAAGAGGGCGGGCGAGATGAGCCAGTTGTTATCCGGCGGATTGATTGCATCGGGCGAGATCAGCATCTTGATGCCGCTGTGAGCCTCCAAAAAGGCGTGGGGCGGCGTGGTGAAAGCGGGTGAAAACACCATCCAGCCGCAGGGTTCGCCGGCGTGCGGAAAGCTGTGCTGCTCCCACTCCCAGGTGGGGCTGCCATCGAGGTCTAAGACTATCCAGCCGGGGATATACGAATTCCAGAGCGGCAGCGCTTCAAAATCTTGATAGATGATGCAGTTGGGATCGACGTAGGGGATGGTGACCTGCAGAGTGGCTGTGGGCTCGGAGAGCTGGTTTTGCGTATTTCGGGCTTTGAGGTGGTAACCGTATGTGTTGCCGGGGAATACGTCGCTGTCTGTATAGGTTAGTTGAGCGGTGTTTGCCGCAAGGAGCCCGTCTTTGTAGATGAGATATTCGCTTGCGTTGCCCACTAAAGGCGGCTCCCAGCTCAGATGAACGCTGCCATTCTGATGCCAGGCTTGGAAGTTTTGCGGCGGGTCTATCTGTTCGCCGCAGGTGAAAAAGCTCCACACATCACCGGTATAGGTGTTGCCGTTTTGATGTGCAACCACTTGCCAATAGTAGCGTTGCAGCATCTGCAGGGGTTCGGATAAGTTGAAAGCGGGCTGGCTGAGATTGCTCTGGATGAGCTGGAGCTGGTTTGGTTGGTTGCCAAAATAAAAGTCAAAACTGGCTGCAGTACTGACCCAGGAAAATCCGGTATCCAGCGGTACATTGGTGGCATTGTGGGCGGGGGAAGGCGCAATCGGCGTCATTTGGGTACTGATCAGATCAAGGCGCAGATTGGCGTGAGCCTGGCGCACGTAGGTGGTATTTGTGGGGAAATCTCCGATGGCAAAATCTTCTGTGGCCGAGCAGGTGATGCCGCGGCTGAGGGGATGAGAAGTGCAGAAGAAGTCGTCCTGCATATGCCCTCTGCCGGGGCTATCGTCTTTTATGGCAATCACTAAGTTTGATTGATGGTTATAATCGAAAGGCGTATCCAAGGCGATGTGCATCCATCCCGTTCCGGGCAGGCCGCCGGAGTAGGCAGATTGGGGGAGTTGGCCTTGGAAAACGAGGCTGAGGCTGTCGGGCTCCATCCAGGAAGTCAGCTCAGTGAGCGGGCTGCAGGCCATCCACACCCTGATCTGACTGTTGTTTTGATAATAGCCGCTGCTGTGGACGTCGTATTGGAAGGATATTCCCGTGATCAGTCCCGGGCCGCCAATCTCGGACGCATAATAAACTTGCTGGGAGTAACTGTAATCGACGCGGGGCCTTAAAGGTAGGCCTATGTACATGAGGCTTCCCTCGCCGATCTGAACAGTCTGGCCAAAAGCCGGGGTCAAACAGGCGCTGAGGATCAGGATTGCGAGAAGGGTTTTTGCACGCTGCATGGCTCTGAAGGATTTGCTTAGATCTCCAGTCTGTCCTTGTTTTTGGCGAAGGTGGCAGGCCCAATCCCTTTTACCTTCATGATGTCCTCGATGGCGGTGAAGCTGCCATTTTCGGCTCGGTAATCCAGGATGGCCTGAGCTTTGGCGGGCCCTATGCCAACGAGGGTGCAGAGCTGCTCCAAAGTGGCGCTATTGAGGTTTACCATGGTGGTAAGGTCTGCCTTCTTGATGCTTTCCTTGCCGCTTTTGGCATCCTTGTCGCTTTTGGAGCTGCCGCTGCTGTCTTTGGCATTCTTGTCTATGGGTGTGTCGCTGCCAAAAACCAGCAGCATGGGCCGCATCTTCTCGTAGGTTTTGACGCCTATGCCCTTGATCAGCATGATCTCATTCACGTTTTGGAAAGGAGTCCGGTTGCGGTGTTCAATGATGGCGGCCGCCCGCTTTTCTCCGATGCCGGGCAAAAGGATGAGCTCTTCCAGGGAGGCGGTGCGGATGTCTATGATGGGAACAACGTCGGTTTGCAGGGAGTCCTCAAAGCTTTGCAGATCAGTGTGTTCCTTGTTTGCACCCAAGGGTGAGACAGCCGGGAATCCCAGCTTGTTGAGCAAACAGCCTGCGAAGAAGCAGACCAGCAGAAACAGCAGGGCTTTCTGCTCGGAAGGCGTCAGAATCGAAGAAAGAGGGTTGCGCATTTGAGGCTCCATTGATGCAAAATATATTGATCGCATCCTAAATAAAGGCTCTGATTCTGTCAATGGTTAAAAAAAAGAGGAAAGAGCCATGAGGCTCTCTCCTGTTTTTTGGGTTCTTGCCCTCTTGGAAAGGTGTGGGAACCGGCTTTGTGTAACTAATTCCACCTCAGGCAGATAGCCGCCGGTTGCCGCGAAAGTGTTACTATTTAAGCATCATCATTTTGCGTGTTTTCACAAAGTCGGGTGTGCTGAGGCGATACATATACAGCCCGCTGGATACGCTGCGACCGAGTTCGTCGGTTCCATCCCAAACTACTCTGTGAGTGCCTGCGCTCAGGGTTTCGTCCACCAGGGTGCGCACTTTCTGGCCCTTGATGTTGAAGATTTCCAGCTTGACGCACGCGGGTCTGTCGTTGGCAAAGCTGATGGTGGTGCTGGGGTTGAAGGGGTTGGGAGAGTTGGGATAGAGCGCAAAAGAGCCGATCTGGGGGCTGATGTTATCGTCGTTACTCACCGCCGAGCCACTGAAGATGCGGATGTTGTCGATAGTCCAGCCCGGGTCTGTGAGTTCAACGTGGTTGGATTGATCGGTGAGCCTGAAGCGGAGGTAGTAATCGCCTGAATACTCGGACAGGTCTACGTAGATGCGTTGCCACCAGTCCTGGCGTCCGGAATCCGTCCACAACGTGGTCCATTCTTCGCCATCGGCAGAGATCTGCACCCTTACGGGATCGTATTCATATTCTGTGTAGAGGTGAGAATCAAAGCTGAGCATACAGCTTCCGCCCATGGGGAGGTTGATAGGGTTTTGCGTCTGAATCCAGACGTCGCAATTTTGGGCATAAAAGCCGTTGCCGCCCCAGCTATCGGTAATCGCATGGCCGGAGGCGCTTTGCTCTTCCTGCAGCACCCAGGGGCCGTTGATGTCCCAGCCGCTGAGACCGTTTTCCCAGTCTTCTTCAAAGATGAGGTTGATGGGGCTGAGCTGGAAGTTGTAATTGTTTGTGCCGGGACTCAAAACCACCGTGCCGATATAGGGATAGTAGCCTTCGGCATGGATGGTGACGGAATATTCGCCCTCAAAGCTCTCATACACATAGTTGCCACTGACGCTGAGGCTATCCACGTAGACGTCGCCAATCACCATCAAAGCGGGGATATCCTGCTCGCCATCAAACACCTTGCCGCTCATGATGGCGGGCTGCCGGGGCGTGAGCTGTACGTTTCTTTCAGACCAGGAGCTGTTGTTTACACCCACGGTCATCACTTCGTCAAAATAGCCCTGCTTGCGCACTCTCAGCGTGTATCTTCCCGTGGCCAAGGGGCGGTAGAAACGTCCATTTTCATAGGAAAGCCTGGGCCTGAACCAGGGTGCATGATGCTCTTCAATGATGATCTCGGCTTGCAGGCCCTCGCCTGTTGCAGCGTCTGTAACTATGCCCGTGAGCATGGAGTTGCTGGGCAGACTGGAGCTGTCCATGGCGCGGTTGAGCAACCAGCGTGTGGCATTGCTGCAGCGTTGCACGGTGTTTACCATCAGGGTGCTATCCGGCTGCAGGTTTGAGGTGCCGCATTCGATCAGCGTCTGGAAGGTGCCAAATTGCTGATACATCCAGTCGTGCGTGGCGCCCTTGCGGCTGAGATTGGGCGAGGGTTCATAGCTGCCGCTGCCGTTTTCTTTGACGATGGTGGCGGCCAAGCCTTCACCGATGGAGGCGGAGAAGCTCAAATCCGGAGAAGGGCGCACCTGCTTCCAATTGAAGGGATAATAGCACTTCTCGCTCAGGTTTCCGGTGCGGGAGGAGTGCCAGACGATGGAGTAGATAAAGCGGCGCTCTTCACAGAGTCTGTCCAGCGCCTGGACTTCGCTTTCGCTCATGGGAGCGGGCCCGCGATAGTAGTCAAAAAGCTCGGGTGTGGAGGTGGTGGTGGGGGCGTAAAGCGTGTCTCCATGCACCCAGTTGAAGCTCATGTTGCGGTTGATGTCCACGCCGTCTATGTCATAACCCACGCGGGGGTCAAAATCAAAGATTCCGTTGTTGTTGTTATCCCGTTTGTTTTTGCGGTAAGAGGTGTCGAGGTTGGAGGTTACCACGTTGTGCCCTTCGGGATTGAGGGTGGGGATAAACCAGATGTCGAGGCGGAAAAGCCACATACGGTAGGGGAGCTGCTGGTTGTTGGCCAGGATTTCGGCGATGTTGCTCATGGTGATCTGCACGCCCAGGAGCTCTTCGGCATGCACTTGGCCGATGAAGAGGAGGGCGGGTTTATACTCTTCCTGATCCACGTTTCGCGTGATGCGCAGGGCGTAGATGGGCAGGTTGTCCTGTTGAGAATGGCCGATCAGCACTCTCTTGGCAAGAGTTGGATACTGGGCCTCATAATCGGCCAACATATCCGAAATCTGATCGTAGGTATAGTAACAAGTGGGCAGTGTGGCTCCAAGAGCCAACACACTCATCAGCAAGGTTATAACGGCGATAAAACGCATTGATTCTCCTAAATATAATGGTATTGCTTTCAATATGGGATGCAAGAATCAATCCAGAACCGGGAAAGAATTCCAAATCCGGATAAAAAGTGCCCTGAAGACAGGAAATACTTCGCATCTTCAGGGCTTTTATCTATGTTAGTTACAGCACTCTTACCATGATCATGGCAGCCAATCTTCTATCCAGCACATATCTGGCGTCACCCACGGCTATGATCAGGTTTGGCTCGCTTGTTTCGTTGCGAAACATGGTGATCTTCATGCCTTGATTGAGGCCACGCTCCAAGGTGGCCAGGTTGCCGTTTCGGGTGATGACTGCGCTTTGATCTTCTTGCAGGTCTTTGAGAGGGACGCATTCGCCCTTCTCGCAAGGGCAGGGCTTCGGAGCAAAGAAGAGCCTTGCTCCAAAGCGACGTGAACGGTTTCTGTTTCTATTTCTATTGGAACGCATTGTTTTTACTCCTTCCAATCAGTTTCATTGAATAGTAAAACGCCACTGCCATGAGGATGGCGACGCCGATCCAGAGCAGTGATGTGGCGGAAAAAGCGATGATTTGATATACCAAAACGGCCAGGATCCAGGCCATGATGGTGAGATAGACAAAGGAAAAGGCCAGCCATTTGAAGCCATGTTCTTTGAATAGAACGGCCAAAGCGGCGGCACAGGGCGCATAAAGCAACACAAAGACCATGTAAGCCAAAGCGGCAGCACTGGAGCCGAAGCCTTGCATGATATTTGCCGAAGCATCTTCTATGCTTCCGCCTCCCTGATAGAGGCCTTGCAGTGTGCCCACGATGGCTTCCTTGGCAAAGAAGCCGCTCACCAGAGACACACCTGCCTGCCAATTGTGAGCGCCGATGCCCATGGGCTCCAAAATCGGCGCCATACCTCTGCCGGCAAGCTCCAGAAGGCTGGCCTCACCACTCTCGTTGCCAGCAAAAGGCACGGTGATCAGCTGCAGCAGGTTCATCAGGATGATGGCGATCAGGATGGTCTTTCCCGCTCTGAGGATGAAATCTCTGAGCCGGAACCAGGTGTGACCCATGATGCCTCTGAAAGTGGGCATATGATAGGCCGGGAGTTCCATCACGAAGCTGCCGGGAGGGCTCTTGAAGATGGTTTTCTTGAGCATCAGACCGAAGATCAGGGCCATTACGATACCAAACATATAGAGGCCGAAGATCACCAGATTTGCATGCTTGGGGAAGAAGATCATGGCCAGGAAGGTGTAAACCGGCAGTTTGGCGCCGCAGCTCATGAAAGGCGTGAGCAGCGAGGCAAAGATGCGGTCGCGCTTGCTTTCCAGCGTGCGCGTGGCCATAATGGCGGGCACGGTGCAGCCAAAACCCACCATCAGCGGGATGAAGGCACGGCCGGGTAAGCCTATGCGCGTGAGAAACTTATCGGCAACAAAGGCCGCTCGGGCCATATAGCCGCTGTCTTCCAGCAAGGCCAAACAAAGAAAGATAAAAAATATGGGTGGGATGAAAGAGGCGATCGTGGTGATGCCGCCTCCAATGGCGTCGGCCAGGATAAATACCAGCCAATCGGGCAGATTCCAGGAGCTGAGCAGCGCACCCCATTGCTCCACAAACAGCCATTCAAAGCCGCCTTCGATGAGGCCGATCAGAGGATCGCTGAGCTTGACGGCTACCAAGAAGACCAGATACATGACCACGAAAAACATGGGCAAACCGAAGATGCCGCTGAGCGCCACCTTGTCGATCCGATCCGAATAGGTGAGCTTCTTGGCTTTGCTGCGGTTGATGACGTCACGCGCCAGGCCACGGATATAGGCGTAGCGGTCATCGGCGATCACGTTGGCAATCTCTTGTCCACGGTGCTTTTCGATGCCGCTTATCTCTTTGGTGATCAGGTCTTTGAGCTCTGGTGCAAGGTCGGCAGGGAGCTCCTTTTCCAGGTAGTTCAAAGCCTGCTTTCTGGCTTGGGATGCGTCTTCCATCTTGAGCGCAGCCTGGATTCTCTCCAGAGCATTCTCCACCACCTCATCATAGTGAGGTGCGATGGGTGTGGAGGGGTTTTTCACGGCATTAGCAATCTCCTGCATCAAGGCATCCACGTCCAAACCCTTGGTCAAGGTGGCAGAAATTACTTTAACGCCCAGATGTGACTGCAGATGCTCGGTGTCGATGGCGATGCCGTTGCGCTCCGTGATGTCGCACATGGAAAGCAGTATCAGCATGGGGATGCCATATTCCATCAACTGCAGGGTTAGATAGAGGTTACGTTCCAGGTTGGAGCTGTCTACGATGTTGACAACCAGGTCTGGCTTTTCATTGAAGATATAATCACGGGCAATCTGCTCGTCTGGACTACCACCCAGAAAGGAGTATATTCCAGGTAAGTCCACGACGTCAAAGCGCTGGCCTTGAAATTGGTAGTAACCTTTCTTCTGTTCCACGGTTACACCGGGCCAATTGCCCACCACTTGACGGCTGCCCGTCAAGGCATTGAACAATGTGGTTTTGCCCACATTGGGGTTGCCGGCTAAGGCGATGGTTAGCTTTTGTTCATTCATGGCTTATTGACTCCCATTCTCATTTTTGCATCTCCAACAAAGACCCATCAGATTCAGGCTATAATCTTCCAGCTCAAAATGCTGTTCCCGCGCCGCTTGCTCCAGGTAGGGCATGATGGCATCCAAAGAGGTTTCAGACACAGCGCCGCACTGGCGGCAGATCCAATGTAAATGACGCGGGTGCCCAAAGATATGCTCATACATATCTCTGGATTCCTGGCGCATCGAATGCTGGATCAGGCCTGATTCCAACAGCAACGGCAGTGTCCTGTAGATGGTGGCCAGAGAGACCTCCGCATTGCGGATGCGCAATACATCATAGAGCTGCTCAGCGTCAAAGTGGCTGTGCAGCGAGAATACTGCATCGAGTATCTGTTTACGGGGCAGGGTCAGACGCAAGCCTTTCTTGGCTAAGAACCTGCTGAATATCTTTTCGTGTTCTTGCATGACAATAG
>JGI24500J29687_10050145_pt1 | contig 11011 bp, 11 predicted proteins | sample BioPla2RNA1_FD_29687 | JGI IMG/M metagenome (IMG submission 29687) | reverse complement strand
TACTTCATTATCCACTCTGACACATTTACCGCATAAAATGCATTTATTCGGATCAACTTCGATAAATGGATTTTCGCTTTGTATTACAAATCTTGGATCTTGTTCGGTGTCAAAGCTTGACTTTGTAATGCCATATTCATATGCAAGTTTTTGAAGCTCGCATTTTCCATTGGCTTCACAGGTTATGCAATCTAATGGATGATCTGACAACAGAAGATCAATAATCATTTTTCTGGTTTCAGTAAGCTTGGGGCTTTGTGTGGTTACTTTCATTCCTTCCGCCACTGGAGTCGAACAGGATGTAACCAGTTTGTTGCTTCCTTCCACTTCAACCAAGCACATTCTGCAAGCGCCCACAATGCTGAGATGCTTGTCGTAACAAAGGTGTGGTATTTCTATTCCATTTTGTAGCGCCACCTCCATAATTGTCTGGCCGGACTGACCTTCACATTTACGTCCGTCTATATACAAAAACATACTACACCTCCAAGGTATTTTTATTACTTAAATATACATTTTTGTTAACCGGTTATTCTTGTTTGGCTATAATAATTTTATATAATTATATAATATTCTATGCATTTTCTGAATTATACGCCTTTGTATTTCAGGTATTTAATAGAATGTTTTGTTAACAAAACAAAGAGTAAGGTTTTATAGTTTGCTATCACTGCAGTGCCTGATTTTATATAGCCAGGCGCTGCAGCGATAGTGATCTTAAAAAACTTTTATCTCTTGCTATTTAACATCAGCATAAGGAGGTCTTTCGTTATAGTGGGTATGAAGAAGTTTATGCGATTTCTCCCCAAGGGGTTTTTCTAAAAACTCCTTGTATAAGGTTTGCACTGCCGGATTTTCATGGGATTTCCTAAGAGTCATACTACGGTCCACATCATATATAGCATTACCTCTTGCTTCTCTGTAGTCAACTTCCCAGCGCTCATCGGCAGTAAGTATAGGCTGACCGCCGCCACCTACGCAGCCTCCAGGGCAGCACATTATTTCAATGAAGTGGTAGTCAGATTCACCGCTTTTTACCCTATCAAGAACTGTTCTGGCATTAGCTAAGCCATGGGCTACAGCCACATTTACCTTAGTACCGTCTATATCTATGGTTGCCTCTTTTACTCCTTCAACACCGCGGACCTCCGTAAAATCGATGTCTTTCAATACTTTTTTTGTTACGATTTCATATACCGTTCGAAGAGCCGCTTCCATAACACCACCGGTAGCACCGAATATAGCACCGGCACCGGTAGATATCCCTAGAGGCTCATCAAATTCTTCGTCAGGAAGCTTGCTCAAGTTGATTCCCGCTTGTTTAAGCATTCTTGAAAGTTCTCGAGTAGTAAGCACTGCATCAACATCCTGGTATCCGCTGGAGAACATCTCAGGTCGCTGACATTCATATTTTTTTGCCGTACATGGCATAATCGAAACTGAGAATATCTTTGAGGGATCTATTCCCATTTTTTCCGCGTAGTATGTCTTCACAAGAGCTCCGAACATCTGCTGTGGCGACTTGCATGTGGAAAGATTATCAAGAAGTTCCGGATAGTAATGCTCACAAAACTTAATCCAGCCGGGACTACATGAGGTTACAAGGGGAAGTTTGCCGCCGTTTTGCAGCCTGTCAAGGAATTCTGAACCTTCTTCTAATATAGTAAGGTCTGCCGTGAAATCCGTATCAAAGGCCTTATCAAAGCCCAGCCGTCTTAAGGCTGCCGGTAGTTTCTTTGTAACAATACCGCCCAATTCTCCTCCAAACTCTTCACCTAAAGATACTCTAATAGCCGGAGCAGTTTGAACAACTACATGTTTTTCAGGATCTGCCAAAGCCTCCCAAACTTTATCGGTATCATCCTTTTCTTTTAAAGCTCCTACTGGGCAGGCCAATATACATTGGCCGCAGTTGACACATGGAACTTCATTAAGGCTCATGTCAAATACCGGTGCAATTACCGTATCAAATCCACGGTAATTAGGTGATATGACACCTACTCCCTGGACTTGGTGGCAAGTGTTTACACAGCGGCGGCACAAGATGCATTTTGAAGTATCCCTTACAATAGAAGGTGAAAAATCATCATACTGCGCCTTACTTTTTTCTCCTGGGTATCTTATGGCTTGCACACCTAACTCTTCCGATAGCTTTTGAAGCTCACAATTAAGATTTCTTATGCAAGTGGGGCATTCCAAGTTATGATCGGAAAGCAGTAATTCCAAGGTTACTTTCCTGGACTCTCTAACAGCCGAGGAATTGGTAATAACCTCCATACCTTCTGAAACCGGCAAAACACAAGATGTTTGCAGTGCCCTAGCGCCTTTGACTTCAACAACGCACATTCTGCAAGCGCCAATTTCGTTTACTCCTTTTAAAAAACAGAGTGTAGGAATTTTGATTCCAGCTTTCCTTGCAGCCTCAAGCACTGTAGCATCTTTTGAAACTTCAACTTTTATACCGTCTATAGTTAATGTAACCATTTCCATAGTTTTCTCTCCTCTCCCTTCCCTAATGCTATAATTTGACTATAGCACCAAAAGGACATCTGTCATAACAGCTGTTACATTTTATACATTTATCCAAATCTATTTCATGAGGCTTTCTTCTTTCACCGCTAATTGCCTGGGTAGGACATACTTTTACACACATACCGCAACCTTTGCATTTATCCGCTACTACCTCGTAGTGAATCAATGCTTGACATCCTCCGGCAGGGCATTTCTTGTCTTTAATATGGGCTTCATACTCATCTCTGAAATACCTCAGTGTTGACAACACAGGGTTTGGAGCTGTCTGACCCAGTCCGCACAAGGCCGAGGCTTTAATACTCTTCGCCAGATTTTCTAGAAGCTCTATATCTCCTTCCCTTCCTTCACCGTTGGTTATCCTTTCTAGGATTTCAAGCATTCGTTTTGTACCAATCCTACATGGTGGACATTTGCCGCAGGATTCTTCCTGTGTAAATGTTAGAAAGAATTTAGCAATATCAACCATGCAGGTGTCTTCATCCACGACTATCATACCGCCTGATCCCATCATTGACCCTGCTTGAATTAAAGTATCATACTCTATGGGCATATCAAGAAGGGAAGCAGGTAAGCATCCGCCGGATGGGCCGCCGGTTTGTACAGCTTTAAATTTTTTGTTGTTGGGAATACCACCACCAATATCATATATAACTTCTTTTAGTGTAGTTCCCATTGGGATCTCTACAAGACCTGTATGATTAATTTTTCCACCTACAGCAAACACTTTAGTGCCCTTACTTTTCTCAGATCCTATATTTGAGAACCAGTCAGCACCTTGGAGAATAATTTCAGGTATGTTAGCATATGTTTCCACATTGTTTATAATTGTTGGCTTATCCCACAGCCCCTTATTAGCTGGGAAAGGTGGCCTAGGCCTTGGTTCCCCACGACGGCCTTCAACTGAAGCAAGTAACGCCGTTTCTTCGCCGCATACGAATGCTCCGGAACCAAGTCTGATAAATATGTCAAAACTAAATTCCGTTCCAAGAATGTTTTTGCCTAAAAGGCCATGATTTCTGGCTTGCTCTATGGCAATTTCTAAGCGCTTTACAGCTATGGGGTATTCTGCCCTCACATATATATATCCTTCACTGGCACCAATGGCGTAACCTGCTATAGCCATAGCTTCCAACACTGTATGTGGATCACCTTCTAAAATGCTACGATCCATAAACGCACCTGGATCACCTTCGTCAGCATTACATACCACATACTTGATATCACCCTGGGCATCGGCAGCAAACTGCCATTTTACGCCAGTTGGAAAACCTCCTCCTCCACGACCTCTCAATCCGGATTTTTTTATTTCGTCAATTACTCCTTGGGGAGTCATCTCAGTTAATGCTTTACCCAAAGCTCTATAACCGTCATTAGCAATATATTCCTCAATAATTTCAGGATTAATAAGGCCACAATGTCTTAAAGCAATTCGCTTTTGTCTTTTATAGAAATCAATGTCCATTAAAGAACGAAACCGCTCTTTTGTGTCACGTTCTTTGTATAAAAGTCGCTCAACAATTCGACCTTTCAATAGATGCTCCTCAACTATTTCCGGTACATCTTCTGTTTTAACTGTACAGTAATAGCTCCCTTCAGGATAAATGAGAACATTTGGTCCTAGTTCGCAAAGGCCTAAACAACCAGTCTGAACAACTTTTACTTCTTTAGAAAGGCCTTTCTTTTCTAGTTCTTTCTGAAAAGCTTCCATTATCGGTTCACTGCCGGAAGCTACACACCCCGTTCCTTTACAAACCAGAACATGAGCCCTGTATATTTCCATTTTTATAACCTCCTCAAGCTCCTGTATATTATTAAATATTAGGTACTACATACTCATCTACAACTTGATTATTAATAATGTGCTTGACCACGATCTCTCTGGCCTTTTCTGGATTCATGTTTACATAAGTCACTTTTGGATGATCAGGTTGAATAACGTCAACTAACGGCTCATACTGACAAAGACCTATACAACCTGTTTCTGTAACAATAACATTAGTGATATTTCTCTTTTTTAATTCATCCAAAATCGCTAACATTACTGGCCTTGCACCGGCTGCAATACCGCAAGTACCCATACCGACAACTATACGTGTTTTAGTTTCATTATCAACTCTCAAATTTATCATATCTTTGGCTTGTTTTCGGATTTTCTCCAGTTCCTCCATAGACTTGATTACTGGCATTTTACGCACCTCCGTTGATTTCCTTTAAGTTGTCTTCTATAAATCTCTTAATCCAGTCCAATACCATCGGATTATTTAATGGCACTTCTTGCAGTGTTTTTTTTATTTCCTGGGTATCAAGGATAAATACTTGATCTCCTACACAATGTCTATACACAAAATCCACATCCGGACGCATGGCAACCAGTGAAACCATGGTATCCGCCATGCTACCGATAGGGGCTCTGTCTATGTGGCTCAGAACAAAACTTGCTTCTATTGCCGTGCCTTTTCCCTTTTCAGACTGAATCTTAAAATCCCCTCCACAGCTTTTTGCAGCATGAACAAAAAGCGGTATGCCCAATCCTACTTTTCGGGTTGTTCTTGTGGTGAAAAATGGGTCCATAACTTTTTTGGTCATTTTTTCATCCATGCCTGATCCGTTATCTTTAATTTCGATTATTAGTAAGTCCTTTTTTATGTTTTCTTCAATGTTAATTTCAATAACAGATGCTTTTGCCCCTAAAGAGTTTTGAACCACATCTAAAATGTGCAGGGAAAGTTCTCTCATGGCTATTCAAATTTCTTGAGTATATCCGGAATCTTATCCGCAGTTAACCTTCCATATACTTCGTCATTTATGATGATGGCTGGGGCAAGGCCACAGGCACCTATGCAGCGGCAAGCGTCAAGAGAATACTTTGCATCATCTGTGGTTTCTCCAACTTCAATCCCCAACTCTGTTTTTAATCTGTCCAATACTTTCTCGGCTCCTCTTACATAACAGGCTGTCCCTAAACATACCCGAATTTGGTATTTCCCTCTAGGTTTAAGGCTAAAGAAAGAATAAAAGGTAATAGTGCTATACACTTCACTTAAAGTAATATTTAAAGCTTCAGCTACCATTTTTTGTACTTCAATAGGAAGATAACCCATAATACCCTGAGCCTCTTGCAGTGCTTGAAGTAAAACACCTTTTTGCCCTTTGTACTTTTTTAACATTTCCTCTATTTTGTTGAGTTTTTTTATAAAATCTTGCTGCTGATTCAAAGCTACTGCCATTTTCATCCTCTCCTCCATATGTTATAGTTCTCCCTTTCACTATTCACTGCAATAAATTTTACAATCAATCTTTAATTAATACCTTCCTCCCTTCCAAGCCGCTAAAAGCCATCTTTACTTCTTTAAAATTAAAAGACTTTACGTAAAAAAAGGTTTTTTGATAAACCATTTCTTGCAAGCAATGTGCATCAGAAGATGTTATCAGGGTGTATTTATTTGTATCACTAAAGGTTTTTCTAAAGTTAGCTTCAGAAATTGCCTTTGAAAATTCTACAGCATCAATTCTGACTGTTTCAGGAATAAATCCAAGTTGGCCAATGATGCTGTGGTGCCTTCTGTCAACATGAGCCGGAATTAATAGACCTTTTAAATCCGATACTTTTTGTGAGATTTCTTCAACAGTCAGTGAGGTAGAAGCTAAAAGCATTCGACTTTCTTCACCCAAAATATTTCCCTGACCGTCAACAATCCATTGGTAGCCAAAATATCGCGGGTCGTTCTTGATCGGAGGTAAATGATTATAAACGTATTCCTGCCATTCTAGCACATCATTTAAGCTTTCAAAAAAACATAGCACATGAACTTCTTCGGCACTTTGTACCTCCATTCCAGGAATAACAAGTATCTCATAATCCTGTGCCATTTGTAACATTACTTCTACATTTGCAGCTGAATTATGGTCACAGATGCCTAGTATTTTAGTACCCATTAATTTCGCCATGTTCAAGATATTTATAGGAATCATTTCATCATCGGCGCAGGGGGATAGGCAAGTGTGAATATGAAAATCCACCGGGCATTCTGCAAGCATTACTTAGACTCCTTTGATAAGGTGTTATACAATATACCACATATTTCATAAACCGACCTTTCACTGGAGTATATGGGTATGTTTTCTTCTTCGGCTTTTTTTAATGTATTTTCTTCAATGTTTACATTTTCGGCAACAATTATAGCCGCGAGATTTAATAATGAAGCCACAGCCACAATATTTTGATGGCTTTGAATTGTTATCCAAACGTCATTTTCCTTCGCATGTGCCATTACCCAACTTAAAAGGTCCGAAGCATATCCGCCTCGTATCTTTCTATCGGTATTTGTGATTTTTGTAACTAACTTTAATTTAAGTATTTTCTGTAATTCCTTTAATTTCACTTGGATCACTCCCCATTATCCTTGGTTTCCATAGTTGGAGGCATTTTTTGTGCTAAGTCAAACATTTCCGCAGCCAGATGCTTTACCTTGTCCCTAAGTCGAAAAACACAGTCGGCTTCATTTGCTTGCCCTTTGACAATGTCTTCAGCCAGTGATCTGCAGCTTGGAGAACCACAGCTGCCACAATCCAGTCCCGGGAGGTCCTTTACGGTTTTCTCCAGAAGTTCCATTTTTTGAATTGCTTTAACCAAATCATCGTCCAACTTGAAGGAAGACTTTGGATGAATTTTACCCTCTAAGTCGAAATATCCCTCATTAAATTGCTCCAACACCTTTTTTTCGTCCACAGAAGTATGACAGCCCATTTTTTCAGATAGTCTTCGAATTTTAACCCGGGCAATATACTGATTTTCCACGGTGAGGGCACCACCAATGCAACCACCTACACATGCCTGACATTCAATATAATCTATGTCAAAAAGCTTATTCATTTCAACTTCTTCCAATACTTCTATGCAATTATGAATTCCGTCAACAGCAAGATAATTATCGCCTCCTATGGCCATGTTTTCTCCTCCCGCCCTTCCCCAACCTATTCCAATCCCTGAAGCACTGTTAAATATTGATTCAAACTCTTCACCATCCAAATTTTTGACTATATCACCGAAAATCCCCGAAATCGAAAGCACCCCGTCTACGTAGGTTTTTTCTGTCCCAATTGGTTGTTTAACCGACGTTGCTTTGGCAGGACAGGGGCTAATAAAAAAAACCCCGATTTCTTCTGAAGCAATACCATACTTTTTATTTAGTATTTCTTTGGCGCGCTTTGCAGCTATCTCCATAGGTGATTTTATAGGAATAATGTTTCTTATAAGCTCCGGAAACCTCACTTGTATCAAGCGTATAACAGCAGGACAAGATGAAGAAATAAGCGGTCTTATGTTATTATGTTTTTTAATATACTCCCTTATTACAATTGAAACCTCCTCAGCTGCCAGCGGAACTTCATACACCTCATCAAAGCCGATTTTTTTAAGAGCATACACAATGTTTTTTGCAGCAGTGCCCTCCTTGAACTGTCCAAAAAGACTTGGAGCGGGAAGTGCCACATTGAACTTAAAGTCTTTTAATCTGGCTATACTATCGGTAGAAGCATATTTGGCATTATTGGGACATATACGTATACATTCCCCGCAATCAATACATTTGTCATCTAAAATGTGCGCCTTCCCATTTCTAACCCTTATGGCTTCAGTAGGACATCCTTTTATACAGTTGGTACAGCCTTTGCATTTTTTGACATCAAGAGTAACAGAATGGTAGGATTGCTGCAAGGGTATCACCAGCTTTCACCATGCTATAAATTAATAACCATTCTTACTTTTGTCCCTTTTCCGATTACAGAATCTATTTCAAAAATATCAGTAAATCTTTTCATATTTGGAAGACCCATACCAGCTCCAAATCCCAATTCTCTAATTCGGTCCGGAGCCGTAGAATATCCTTCCTCCAAAGCCCTTTGAATATCAGAGATTCCAGGGCCTTGATCTTCGGCAATTAGTTCAACATATGCTGGAGTGATGCTAAATAGCAACTTTCCTTTATAAGCGTGAATTACAATATTCATTTCCGCTTCATAGGCAGCAATAGAAACCTTACGTATCACCGAAGGGTCTACACCGATTTGTTTTAATACCCTTTTTGCCTGTTCAGCCGCTTTACCGGCACTGTTAAAATCATTTCCAACCACATCATATGTGAGCCTCATGGCCTGGGGTGACTCAGCTTCTTCAGTTGGAACAGCACTTAAAGCATTATCTTTTATTTGGCTGTGCCCTAAACCTGCTTCATATAATACTCCACAAGCTTCATAAAGCGGAAACTTAGTTCTCAAAAGCGGAACTTTTTCTTCCTTTGCCAGTTCAATAACATCCTTGGAAGGAATTTTTCCTCGTACAAAAATAATTGCAGCAAAATCACCCATAACGGTGGTTTGAATAATCTGTCGATGAGTTAATCCTGTAAGCAGTATGGCGTTAGTTTTAGTATCCGCTAAAATATCACTCATTAGGTCAGCACCGCAGGCATTTAAAACTTCAATATCTGAGTGTTCGTCTCCCCATATCATTTCAGCTTGAAGTAGTTCTTTTATTATTGAAAGTTTCATTAAATTTCCTCCAGATAGTAGGTCAAATATTCTAACTGGGCAGCTAAATCAACTCTTCTCAAAATTATGTTTTCTTCAACTGTTATGTTTACCGGAGCAAAGTTTATTATGCCTCTCACTCCGGCTTTAACTAATTTATCAGCTACTTCCTGGGCTGCCGACGCCGGTACTGCAATAATTCCAAGTTTTATATTGAAATCTTTAACCTTTTCTGCTAGAGAATCAAAAGAATAAATATTTATGTTGGATATCTTTTTCCCTATTTTTTTCGGATCATTATCAAAGATACATGATATATTAAAGCCTCTTTGGTTAAAACCCTTGTATTGAGAAAGGGCTCTGCCCAAATTTCCTGCTCCTACAATAGCTACTGACCATTGTTTATTTAGTCCCAATATCTTCATTATATAGTTATATAGCTCTCTGGAGTTATATCCCACTCCTCTGGTCCCAAATTCTCCAAAATAAGCTAAGTCTTTACGCACCTGAGCAGGAGTGACACCAGTGGCCTTGGCTATGTGTTGTGACGATACTGTTGTTATTCCTTTTTTATCGGCTTCTATAAGATATCTTGAGTACATTGACAAGCGGCCAATAGTAGCATCAGGAATCTTGAATTTTTTAAACATGACTGTAAATCACTCCTTCGAAATTTATTCTAGCACAATAGTTATGTTTTTACAATAGTAAAAGTGAAATTAGTCACAATGTTATACTATTGTCTAAATCTTTGTTAATTATTTAACAATGTATGTCGCTGATATATCTGTTGTGAGTTATTTTTTTATTATGTGAAATTGCCTGTCTATAATTTCAAAATTGTATTTTTCTATTCCCAAACTAGTACATACTCCATAGTCAATAGTTACAAAAACGGCATCAATATTTTTTTGAGCCTCAATGAATTTCATTCCATCCTCAAGCCCCAGAGAAAACACCGCTGTAGATAAAGCATCAGCGTCTATAGAACTGTCAGATATTATTGTAACACCCATTAAACCGTTTTCTACAGGGAATCCTGAGTAAGTATCCAATATATGGTGATACTGTTTCCCATTTTCTTCAAAATATCTTTCGTAAGGGCCGGATGTAACCAATGTCTTATCCGCAACTTCCACCGTTGCAAAGATGCTTCCTCTTGTGTCAAAAGGATTTTGTAATCCTATCTTCCATGATTTCCCATCAGGTTTTGTTCCTAAAACAAAGATATTACCTCCTAAGTCTACCGTGCCACTTTCTATACCATTTTCTCTCAATGTTTTGACTACCTCATCAGCGGCATATCCCTTTGCAATTCCTCCCAAGTCTATGGACATACCGGGTTTTCTCAAAAAGACACTGTTTTCACTCTCCTTTAATTCCACTTGATTGTAATCAACCAGTTCTAATGCCTCTTTTATTTCATCAAGGGCTGGTACACGTGCCTTATCTGTACCAATACCCCATAATTTCACTAACGGTCCCACTGTTATATCAAATTTTCCCTTAGAAGACTTAGAATATTGAAGACTTTTTTTAATAACAAAAAATGTGTCAGAGCTCACCTTGTAGAAATCTTCTCCTGCCCTCTTATTTATTTCGACTACTTCACTGGAATCAGCTTTTGCCGTCATCTTTTTTTCGATATCGTTAATCCTGTTGAATGCTTTATCAATGGCCTCTGAAGCATTAGAACCAAAGGCTTGTATTCTTACCAGTGTATCGAGCATAAAATTAGTCTTTGTAACCGGCTTTTTGTCCACAGAACGGCTACAAGCCGTAACAGTTATCAGGGTAATGATGATTAAAGCTGCTGTTAATAGTTTCGTTTTAACATAGATAGATTTCGTGATTATTACCTCCTTAGTCGCTATTCATGATAAAAGTTTTAGATTAACCAAGCTATAACCTACCTCTTAAAACGAATATATTATTAGATTTTTAATACTCG
>JGI24500J29687_10004664_pt1 | contig 11179 bp, 13 predicted proteins | sample BioPla2RNA1_FD_29687 | JGI IMG/M metagenome (IMG submission 29687) | reverse complement strand
CCCTTTATTTATCTATTTATTTCAGCTAAGGTATCATATTCTTCCATAGAAGTTACACCTTTTAGAACTTTTATTTTAGCTTCATCTATCAAGAAACTCAAGCCTTTTTCTTTGTATAGTTTTCTTAAATCATCTGTTGTAGATTCATTTTTTTCAATAATACTTTTTATATTAGAATCAACATTTAATATTTCAAAGATACCAGTTCTCCCTCTGTAACCAGTATGATTACACGAAGAGCATCCAACTGGACGATATATGTATACAGGTTCTTCAATGTTTAGTCTTTTCATTTCAGGAGGTCTAGTTTTCCTCTTCTTTTTACACTCATTACAAAGTTTTCTAAGTAATCGTTGTGCAATTGAACCAATTAAAGCATCGGCAACTAAATATCTCGGAATACCCATATCAACTAATCTGGTTATTGTTCCAATAGAGTCATTTGTATGTAGTGTTGATAATACTAAATGCCCCGTAATAGCAGCTCTTACTGCCGTCTGTGCAGTTTCTTCGTCTCTAATTTCACCTATCATAATTACATTGGGGTCTTGGCGCAAAATTGCCCTTAATGATGAGTTGAAAGTCAAATCCGCTTTAGGATTAATTTGGATTTGATTGATACCCTCAATTTGGTTTTCTACAGGATCTTCGACAGTCGTAATGTTTACACCCTCATTATTTAACGATCTTAAGAATGTATAAAGGGTTGTTGTCTTACCACTTCCCGTAGGACCAGTAACCAATACAATACCATGTGGTCTTGTAATCATATGTTTAAGATAAGACTTTTGCTCTTCAGTTAATCCTAAATATTCAAATCCTTGAATTTGAGCAGAATTATCATAAATACGAATAGCTATTTTTTCACCGTGGACAGTTGGTATCGTTGAAACACGGAAATCATAATCAATTTGATTGATCGCTAAACTAATTTTCCCATCTTGTGGTATTCTTCTTTCAGCAATATTTAAGTTTGAAAGTATTTTATATCTAGCCAGTACAGCCGGATATAGTTTTTTAGGAATTTCAGAGTTCTTCATTAAAACCCCATCAATTCTATATCTGATTTTTACAGTATCATCAAACGGTTCTATATGTATATCCGATGCATTAGATGCAACCGCCTCTTTTAATATTGAATCAGCTAATTTAACTGCTGGAGCATTTACAAGGTTCATATCATCATCATTATCAACATTCAAAACTTGATAATCAGTTTGATTTTGCTTCATATCATAAATAGCTGATGATTTTCTTCGTTTATTTTCTGTAAATGAAAGTGCATTTTCAACTTTGCTTGGTTCAACAATAACTATATTAATGTCTTTACCAAAATGATATCTTAAATTTTTGGCATCATCATAATTAAATATACTTGAAATACCCACTAAAACAGATTTTTCATCTTGAGAAATCGGAAATATTTTGTACTCTTTTAAATATGAAAGTGATACGAAGTCTAATAGTTTCTCATCACAAGAGAAAACGTTTAAATCATAAAAATCAATTTTAAAAATTTCACTTATTATTTTTATCATAAGTGATTCATTAATTAGTTTTTTATTATACAAATTCTCTATTAAAAATACATCTTTAGAAGTTGATTCTAAGTTTAATTTATATTTCTTGTAGCCGAATTTTTTTGATTTTTTTATTTCATCTTCAATAATTATATTTATATTCATGAATATACCCCTATATAGTGTTTAAAACTGCAATAAGCGGTAGTAACACGGCTAAAATGACAAATCCTACTAAGAAACCTGCAATAATGATAATCATCGGTTCTAAAGCGCCTACAGCCCTAGCGATAGATTGCTCAACCCTATCATCAAAATAATCTGCAGTTTTTTCTAAGACATCATCTAATCTACCAGTCTGCTCCCCTACAGATAACATTTCAATTAGCAGTTGTGGGAAGAATTTTAAAGATGCTACAGCCCTAGTAATTTTCTTTCCTTTTTTAACATCATCAATTGCTTGTTCAAATTTCTTTTCAAAGTACTTATTTTCCATAAGTTTTCCAGTTGTTTCCATAGCATCTAGTACTGTTATACCTGATGCAGTTAAAACCGCAAAACCCCTAGAGAATCTTGCAGTAATTAAATAATAGTTAACCTTCCCAATTATTGGAAAAGATAATTTTATTTTATCTCTTAAATAGATTCCTTTTTTTGTCTTATTAAAAAATAAATATCCTATTGAGCCAACTATTAATAATGCTATGATTATAAAAATATAATTATTTCGGAAAAAATAAGACATATTCATAACTATTTGAGTTATAACCGGAACTTCTCCGCCCAATTCACTAATCATATCTTCAAATTTAGGCACAATAAAAACTAAAAGAAAGATAAATACTAATACAATTATTATCCCTAGAAACATTGGATATATCATTGAGTTTTTAGCTTTTGACTTGATTTTTAAATCTCTCTCGTAATAATCTGCTAGTTTATTTAAAACTTTAGGTAAGTTACCTGAAATTTCTCCAACATAAATCATATTTTTGAAAAACGGAGGGAAAATTTTAGGATGTTTCCCTAAAGCATCACTAAGGAACTCACCTTTAAGAATATCATCGTAAACTTCAACAAGTGCATTCTTTAAAGCTTTATCCTTTTCTTGATTTCTTAATGTTTTTATAGCATCTTCTACTGCTATACCAGCATCAATCATAACTGATAATTGACGAATGAATAATACTATTTTTGTTTTAGAGGTTTTACTACTTAACGCAAAAAACATATTTGGTTTTTTATGCACTACTACTTTTGCTTTTTTTAAAAATAATTGATTTTGTTTTAATTGTGACCTTAAATCATCTAAGTCATAAGCATCCAACATGCCTTTGACATCATTACCATCTTGTTCAATTGCTTTATATTCATATAAAGGCATTTAGATCCCCCCTTTTTTCAATTTAAAACCCTATTAAGCTTAGATACCAAGTAATTATTTGTTCACCATAATAATATGCTATAAATGAACCTAATATTAAGTAAGGTCCAAATGCAATTTCGCTTTCTCTATTGCGATATTTTAAACCAATTAAAATAACTTCTATAAGTGCAGCCAAAACAAATGAAATAATGAATGATAAAATAATATTTTGTAAACCTAACAATAAGCCAAGTGCTGCAAATAATTTAACATCTCCAAACCCCATAGCCTCTTTTTTATATATAGCAGTTGATATAAATCTAATTAGGAATAAAGATGAAAATCCAATGATAAATCCTATAATGTTTGATATATAATCATATTCTATTTGATTCGTACTCTTAATTATAATTAATACTATTGATAGTATAAAAATTGATAAGGTCATAGAATCCGGAATAATGTGGTGATCTATATCTATAAAAATAATGATTATAAAAATGATTGTTAAACTTAGATTAATTATTAATTCATAATTAAAACCGGTTAGTTTATATGTAATTAAAAACATAACGCCTGTTATTAGTTCTACAAGTGGATATCTAACAGATATTTTCTCAAAACAATTTCTGCATTTTCCTTTTAAAAATATATAACTTATAACAGGTATATTATCATACCACTTAATTGTATGATTGCATTTGACACAGTGACTAGATGGGTAAGAAATAGATTCATTTCTTGGCCATCTATAAATTACAACATTTAAGAAACTACCTATAATTAAGCCTAAAAAAAACAATAATATACCATACATTAATCTATTACCATAACTTTCCAAATTAATACTTCTTTACTTCGATTGACTTCTACATTTATCAAATGTACATCATTATCTAAAGTAAACATATACACATCCCTATCAAAAGTAATTTGATGACTTAAAACCTCTTGTTGCTTTGAAACATCTTCATAATCTATATTTACAAGTATTTCTTGTGCAGCTACCTGTATTTCCAGTAATGAACGTTCTTTTGTTAAATCTTTATTTAGCCTATTATAAATAAAGAAATTAAGACTTATAAGCATTAGACTTAAAACAACTACTGTACCTAATAAAACTGATGTACTAACTAATATAGACCCCTTTTTCATATATTTACCTTACCTAAATCAATGTTACTTAGAATTTCTTTATTATTCGATTTAATTTTAATAATCTTTAAATGTAAAAATTTACCATTATTAATAACTTGTAGTTCTATAGTGTATTTACTATTTTCTTCATCAGTATACTCAAAATTATGATTTATATATAAATAACCATTAGTGTATTTACTATTTTCTTCATCAATATACTCAGAAATACGATCTAATAAATCACCATTTTCAAAATTTTGCGGTTTAAATAAATATTCTTGATGAATATTATGTACAATTCTCCAAGCATTTCTTTTATCAGATTCATTATCAGAGACTCTACTAGATATAATTATCAATGATATCACTAAAGTAGTTACGATAGCTATAAGTGCTAACGACACAATAACTTCAATTAATGTAAAAGCTTTTTTCATTTATTTAACCCTCTTATATAAGCGTTTAAGCATCTCTTTAGGAACATTAAATATACATTGATCATTTGAGTTAATAAAATCAAGTTCACTAGTTATTTTAGATTCAATTTTATTGTCACTTAAAATTGAATGAATAGATTCCTTAAAGATTGTAAATTGATGTTCAGTTAATATTCTTAATAAATCAACTTCAAAATTTTGAAGATTAGCATTACTACTAAATAATAATGTTTTATTATCTTTCACTATTCCAATTATCCTTTTATCAAATAAATCCATAACAATAAGACCATCTTTGAAATTATTTTGAATGGATTTAATTTCAATAATTTCTCTTATTGAATATATGTACTTAATTTTTAAGTTGGATTTTTTTAATAAACTTTCAATTTTATCAATTTTATCCTTTAACAATATTGTATTAAAAACAAAAATACCTTTCTTTTTAAAGTCGAAAACTCTTGAGCTGTATACATAATCATCTTTTTCAAATTTAGCTCTAATCTCTTTATTTATCTGATTATCTAATTTAAATACTGATGTTTTAGGTAGTACTATTTTTTGATTAAATTGGTTGTCATCTAAAATATATAAATTAACAGATGAATCCACTTTTTTATCTTTTGAATATAAAGTTTTGATAATCTCATCTAAATTCACTTCTTCATCTAAACCAAAAGAGAATACTCTGTTATATTCTAGATTTTTTTTATCTTCTTTTATTAAATATATATGTACAAAATCAAAATCTACTATAAAGTCTAATCTTAATCGCATATTTCCCCCACTATGTAATCATCTTTTGTATCAAGATAACTTCTTCTTTGCCATTAAATTCATAAGTAAGTTTTACGCTTATAAATTTATCAGTTATTTTTTTTACTTCTATATCTATTATACTTTGATTTGAAAAGATAACTTCATTATTTTTTATGAATTGATGTTCATTAAAAGTATAGGTATCGCCATCAATATTAAATAAATAATCTTCATTCGTAGTTATTACTGATCCACTGTATAATTCTTTTTTTATTATTTTTTCTAATAAATAAATTTCCGATTTAGAATTACTATTATTACTAATCATATCTCCAAGTTTTGCAACAGCAAAAAAAGTAGATGATATCATCACTAATATAATTGAGTACAATGCAATTGATATAATAAGTTCAATTAAAGTAAATCCTTTTTTCATGTATTATCCTTATTAATTATATGCAAGAAAATCCCTGCATTAAGCAAGGATTTTCAATGCATAAATTTAATTTATTATGGTTCAGGTACTACCACTACATCTAGCGTAGCAGATACATCATCAATTCTGTATGTTAATTTAGCTTCTTCACCTTCTACTGTTAACGTGAAATTGCCTTCTAATGTTGATAATTCAACTTTATCAATAAGTTCCTCCACTAAAAGTTGTTGAACATCTTCTTCTTCTTCATCCACTACCACTAAAGGTTGTTGAACATCTTCTAAAGTTGCAGATCGCGAAAATGTAAATTTGATTTTACTACCTTCTAAGCTCATTACTAGCGTTACTCGCGTTACTAGCTTCGTATCACCCTCATCCTCAATATCTTCAACTTTCACAGGCAGCGAAACCGTAACAGTCTCCACTGCTTCCGCTCTTAACACATTTTCAGCTTGCGCTAATTCTTGATTAACTTTTGATTGATTTGCATTTTTTATAAATGCGCTGTATCCTACTACAGATACAGTTGCTAGAATTGCAATAATTGCAATTACTACGATTAATTCAACTAATGTGAATCCTTTTTTTAATGTTTTTGTCATTTTATTTCTCCTTTTTTTAGTTTATTACTACTTTACTTTTACTTTAATTTTTACGAATGCAATAATGCCTTCGTTATTAAACGCCATAAATGATACAATTCTTACTGAATCGCCTGCACTTGAGATATCTGCAACAAATCCAGTAATATCTGGGTTAGCCGCTTGGAATGGAGCTAAATTTAACTTCATTTCAGCATCAACCTTTGTTAAATCCATGAATAATGCACCAGAAGCATCATCATATACAGCAATATCACTTCTATCAAGGAATCCCTCTAAAATTGCACCTGATATTAATGCGTTATTGGCTTCATTTTGTGCAGCTAGTACAGATGCATCAACTTTTTTTGCATTTGATTTAACATTTACACCAAGTGAACTATGAAGAACTAATGTATTGTTTCTATCCTTGACGTTAATTTCAATATCACCTAGTAAATATCCAAAAGCATTCGGTCCTATATATCTCACTGATCTTGGAATAGTAATTTTAACACCTTCTGCTAAAGTATATTTTTCATAAATATTTGGGTCAAAAATTGATTTTATATTTCTTTCAAAAATAACTCTTTCAATTTCATGTCTTCGACCATCTTTACCAACTGCATTAAATGCGTTGCTAGCTGATATAAATAAGGTTGTCTCTGGATTAAATGCATCATAAACTGAGGTCAATCCTAATTCCACAGCTCTTCCATTTAATGCTTTATACATATTTTGATTTTTAATATTTCTGAAATCTCTTACCCAATCAGCAAACATTCCAGTTTCGTTTAAGAAGATTTTTCCTGTTCCAAATAAATCTTCAAATGTAGAGTTCCCAAAATTGACGACTCCAGATTTAAGTGGTTCAATACCATCTCTTGAATACTCTATTTTTTTAGTACTCTTATCAAAATAGTAAACACCATATTTATATCTTGGTCTAAACGAGATTTGATCAGATATATCAGTTAAAATATATGCAATATCATCATAATCGACGTCTAGAGCACTTAAATTTTTCTCAACTAGTGTAAGTGATAATAAATCATTCATGTTCTTTAACTCTTGTTGATCAGCTGAAATATTTGCTTTATCAATGAACATATTATAACCAACAACTGCGACTTTCGAAAGTACTGCTACGATAGCAATAACCGCAATCAGTTCGACTAACGTGAACCCTTTTTTTAGTTTATTACTCTTCTAAATACCTCCTTTCTCTAAATAATTAGTATTTTTTTTAGTTTATTACTCTTCTAAATAACTCCTTTCTCTAAATAATTAGTATTTTGTGTTAATTAATTATACACTAAAGTTGATAATTATACAAGATAAACTATAATAAAAGTAGAAAAAATTTATTTAAACGATCTTAAAGATGTCTTTTTAATAACCTATATTCAAAACCCTTCACCTGAAATGCCTCACACTTCAGTAAGACCAGCTATACTTATTATACCCGGTGGAGGTTATCAGTTTGTTAGTGATCGAGAAGGTGAAGTGGTTGCATTAGCTTATTTAAAAGAAGGTTATCAATGTTTTATTTTACACTATACCTTAAATCAAAATGCTCCTTTCCCACAACCACTAAAAGATGCAGAAAATGCATTATAACTCATCAAAAATCATGCAACAGACTGGTTTTTAAATTCTAATAAAATTGCAGTTATTGGTTTTTCTGCAGGAGGTCACTTAGCTACATGGGTAGCCACTGCTGGGAAAATAAGACCTAATGCATTGATTGCTGCTTACCCAGCATATTATCCATTACCAGAAATAGCATATGATGTACCACTTCCTATCGTTGATAAACAAAGCCCTGAAGCATTTATATTCCATACATATGAAGATGGGTTTGTTAAAGTTAAAAATGCACTATATATTGCGCAACAATACCATGAACAAAAAATACCCTTTGAATTACATATCTTCAGAAATGGTGTTAATGTTAATATGAAAGTGAGCCATTAATCAACAAAACACCGATACGAAAGTGAGCCACCATAAAATATAAGTTATAATACTTCATGACTATAAAGACATGAGGTGGAAAGCGTGGTAACACTACTAATGAAAAATGAAATAATAGCATTACATAGACAAGGTATTTCAAACAGAGAAATATCTAAGAGATTAGGGATTTCAAGAAACACAACTAACAAATATGTTAAAGAAGCAAACAACCTATTTAAGCAAATAGAAAACGAAACAGATGAATCTAAAATCTTTCTTCTACAAAACGAACTGGTAAGTAGACCAAAAAGAAAAAGTGTTTGGACAAGAAAAGTTTTCACAATTGACTAAAATAATAGATCTATAACATCATATTTTGTTATTATACATTACCTATTAACAGCAAAAATAGCAATCAAATCAAAGATACAATATTGTATATATTTTGAGTCAATCCCTTGTTTGAATTTTTGACATTTAGAAGGTAATCTTTCTATTATGCCTATAACTTTCAAACCAAGGATAAGAATTGGAACACAAAGCCTTTGTTGGGCTTACAAACCAAAATTAAAGGGGCCATAGATTGAAGCTACAGCCCCAAAAGCTTATTTTAATATGTTTCTACTTTGAAGTAGTTCGTGGAAATTAGTTTGCTTCAAGCACAATTACATAGCTTGCACCTGCAATATCAACACCATTCAAAATATTGTATCTGGAATATGATCCGCATTCAAATGTACAACTCAATGTGTTTCCTGTTTTATTAAACACGGAAGCGGGTATATTGTTCAAATTATAGATTGTAGAAGCATTACATTGTACCTGTAAACCTTGATATACTACTTTAACAGCATATTCAATCAATGCCGGTTCAAACATCAAGTAAGGATTATTTTGTGCTCCCGCTAAATTACCAATAGCTGAAGCAGGGATGTTTACATTTGAAATATCAAACGCACCTGTCAAAGAAACTTTTCCGTCAACAAGCGTTACGTTTCCACTTGAAGGAATTGAATATGGAAGACCGTTTACACACATGTCTTTATTTTTAATGAACATGTTTATTACATTGTTTGTTTGATCTATTTCAAATCTTACATATTCAGTGTTGTTATTTACAAGTTTTACTTTTGTATTATCATCATAAATTGTAACATAATATTCTTTATCAACCATCATTGCTATTCCTGACAAATATTGACCACTAGATATATGATAACTCGGGAACATTCCATCCAACACATAATCTTCAAAGTACAGTTTTCCTTCGACCACTTTTGTTGGAGCGGTCATATATATTCCGTTTGGACTGTTAAGCTTCATTAATGGCAATCCGGTAGAGGAATCCGGTTCGATAATCGACTGCCAATCTTCCTTCCCACTCACTTTCAAAAGTACCTCCGAAAGACTTAGAATACTTGATTTGCTCGCCTTCACGAGTGAGAATATAACCTTTTCCATAAACCAATTTCAAATAATCGGCAAGAGTAATCACAAGTGAATTATTTTGCCACTTTGAATAGTACTCGGCTACGTTTTCACAGTCTGTTAAAGCAAAATAGTTGCTAACAATAGAGGAATCTATGGAAAGTTTCGGTATAAACACATCATAATTATCAGGATCATCTGCCGGAAAAGGATAACCGGTTAATTTATTTGCATCTGTTAAGGTGTATCCACCGGTAACCAAAGCTTTTCCACCGGCATTCATCAAATACGTATTAACGTCTTCTGTTGTCCAGCCGTTTTTACTCAATAATCCGTCAAAAGGTGCTTTTCCTTGAACTGATTTTACTGTATAATTTTTGCCAGAGTTATCTGTAATATTGATTGTTGCCGAATTGCTATAGGACGAATTGCCACCATCAATTATTACGTTTTTGGTTAAATAATCGCTTGATTCAATCTCATAATTATATGTTCTTGAACTAACCACACCAGAACCTGTGTATGTTTTGGAATCTAACTTTATCACAAGATTTCCGGCAATAAAATCATAGCCGTTTTCGTTGCCGGTAAATAACTCATCGCCTTTATAATAATACCCATTTACCAATCCATTTTTAATTGTTAAATTGCATCCCTCTACAACGCAAATGCCATCCTCGTTATAAATATGTTGGCTATACTGAGCATCCTTTCCTTCTACATAATAACTGTCGGTTTTGCCTTCAAACTTGCTGGCAACTTCTGCTTTTGTCTGGTGGAAAAGTGCCGTTGACTCTACAACAAATTTACCTGTGCCAAACGAAACAAGATTTGCTACAAAGCCCCATTCATGGTAGCAGTGATCGGAGCTTACTTCGGTTACGGTTAAATCTCCAACAACTCCGTAATGCTTAACGTCGTCCAACGGGCCCTTTATGGTTAATGAGGTTGCTGTAGAGTTAGTACGAATAACAACATTCTTAGCATCATCAGATGGATTAATATAATTAATTTCGGTGATGCCTAGGTTTTTACCTACATCAAGTCCAACGCTGGTTGTAATAGATGATGTGAAATTTTCCCCAGCTAAGTAGATAGAATATTTTGGAGTTTCTGATGGTACTTCTTTAAAAACCTTCCATAAATTGATTGGATTTTCGGAAAGATCTTTAGTCGGATCTGAGTAGACAACCTTTGTGTGGTCTTCTGCATCAATCAATGCAAAACGATTCGTGGTACTATCCCAAACAATATCGTTACCTGATGAAGTTGGGGTTAACTTTTCAATTATAAAGCCAAAATCCTCAGTCAAAATGAATGCTTCGTGAGCGGTTTCTGGCTTTTTGTAACCAGTAGCTGCCTCTTCAAGTTGCATTCTTTCATTTAAATTTCGAACTAATTGCGTATCATTAGAAACGTTTGCCTTATCCACTACGCGCGTAAACCCAATGATTGCGACAGTAGAGAGAATGGCAATAATCGCGATAACGACGATTAGTTCAACAAGTGTAAAACCTTTTTTTAGTTTTTTTATCATACTTGTCTCCTTTTCT
>JGI24500J29687_10080762_pt1 | contig 11213 bp, 6 predicted proteins | sample BioPla2RNA1_FD_29687 | JGI IMG/M metagenome (IMG submission 29687) | reverse complement strand
GTTTTTCATCAGAAATTAATTCTGTAACTCCTTGTGTTTTATCTGTTCTTATATTCTTGTAGTCTACTCCTGTTAACATAAGTATTCACCTTCTTTTTAATTAACTTATTATAATTACCCTAATGGGTTTTGTGGTAACTTAACTAAACTAAATGTTGGAATGATTAATGGTCTTCCTGCTTTAATATCTAGAGGGTCTTTTATAGCATTTGCATAACAGATAATCCAATAGAGATTAGCAGAGCCATAAAACTCATAAGCAATTAAATCAACTCTATTTTCGTGCTTAGGTGGCACTACATAGATTTGTGAGTTATCATATGTAATATCAGTTATACCCATATCAATAGGTGATAATGTTGCTGTTATTGTTTTACCATCTATTAGTTCTAACTCGTCTATTCTTTTATACCTTGAAAAGTCGTTAAGGTAATAAGACGTTAAGTATCTTGATTTAATATACTTTGAGTCTTTTCTATTTATTTTTGTTTTAGATTGATTCATAGTTAAGTCTCCTTTTGTTTCTTAATGTTGGTGTTAGTTCTTTATAATAATTATCTCCTTTATACTGGTTGATTTTCAACATAATAAGTCGCGTTGATAGCCGGGTCGCCTGTAAATGTTCCACCTGTGTCTTTTAACATATCTGTATTCCAAAAATCTGCTCCAACAGCTGTTCCTATTCCGTCTATAGGAATACGCCAAGGGTGCATGTATGAACCTGTTTTTGTTGAAGATACTTTGAACGATGAGCAACCTTTAAACATATCTGAATAACAACCAGGTTCCAATGTAGTTGCTGGTAGTTTTGGTGCCGTTGTTAATGATGTGCAATTATGGAACATAGCGTCATAGCAATAACTTGCCAATGTAGTTGCAGGTAATTCTGGCGCTGTTGTTAATGAGGTGCAACCGTTGAACATATATGAATAACACTCACTTGCCAATGTAGTTGCAGGTAATTCTGGCGCTGTTGTTAATGAGGTGCAACCTGCGAATATGTTGTTATAACAATCATTTCCCAATGTAGTTGCTGGTAGGTTTGGTGCTGTTGTTAGTGATGTGCAATTACCAAACATACCTGCATAAGCACGAAATCCCAATGTCGTTGCTGGTAACTCTGGTGCTCTTGTTAATGATGTGCAATCTCTGAACATATAGTTATAACATCTAGTTCCTAAACTTGTAGGTGCTACCTCATCACCTAATGTATCACATAATAAAAAGTTTAAATTACCGTACACCTTTAAATCACTACTACCACTAAATACCCACTTATTTGTGGTATCATATGATGCAAACAGAGCCTTTGTCCCCGTCGCTTCTCCTCTAAACCAATGTTCTGTTGAACTTGTTGTTGCACTTCCACTTGCAATCGTAGTCCACGAAGCACCGTTATCTACTGAATATTGTAAAGTTACACCACTATTAGTATATTTAGGTGTAATCGTTCTTGCTGATGCACTTACAAACCTAACATACGGCCCTACTTCAATTGGGTCGGCATCAGTTGATACGACATAGTTGCCGAACTTCACTACTTTTATTGTTCCATTATCATTATAAGTTACTATTGCCATAATTTATTCCTCCTTATTCTATCTCATTTGATTTGAAATAATTGTTAATTCTTGCAATAAGTCCTCTAACATTATTGTTGGACTTTCTCAAACTGATTATATCTTCTATAATCTCTTTAGTTAATTCTGCGGAGTTCTGTTACTATTATCATAATTTATTCTTCCTCTATTTCTAAATTATAAAGTGTGGTATCAACCCAATCAACTAAATCTTTATAATCGTTTTGTTGTTCACGTAAGTTGTTTACCTTTTCTAAAATTTCATTAGTCAATTCACTTGACCCATTTTCATAAAAACTTAAAATTAAGAAAAAATGTGTGTAGCGTTTTGCGAATCGGTATTTTAAATGATGTGGTAATTTTCCAACAGTCTCAAAATAATAATCTTTTATCGTTTTCAAATAAACCTTTTTAATTTTTGGGTCATACATTTGGAAATCAATAGTGCTTAAATCATTGTTGTTAGACTTAATTGTTAGTTGATAATTGTAAAGGCTGTGTCTAATTTCAGTGTCAATAAAATTAAGTTTATTTTGGAATTCTTGTGGATTTAAAATTAAGATGTCAACTGTTTTATTATCATAGGTGTCTTTAATTTTATGTGCTGTCGTATTTTCAGCGATAACTAAATAATCATAATCGTTAGGACTATCTGAATAAAGCCGACTGCCTACAACGAATTTATGAATAACATCTAAATCTTTTATTTTATCTTGTAATAATTGATTAACTCCCATAACTTTCGCCTCCAATATTAAACCAAAACAACAACGAATTCAAAGAAGTCAAGTGTTGACATGTCAGCAATAACAGCAATAAAGCCCTCGATTAAATCTTCTTGAAAATTCAGATGAAGCCAATTAAGACCTTGTTCGTAATCGCCGTTAATATATTGAGAAGTGAAAAAGTCATAATAGTCTGGCTCACTTGAATATGAACCTACAAATTGCCATCGAAGCTTTATTGTTTCGACAGGCCATACTTTAACTCCATCTAATTTTTCTAATGTTACATTTGAACTGTTTAATTTATTACTTGTAATCTCTACTCCGTTTAATTTTATCGCCATTAATTAATCACCCAAATCTTCTTCATATAAAGTGTTTCACTATGAGATGTTTTCCACTCTATTGTGGTGCCAGAAAATTTGCCAAACAAAGTTTTTAAGCGTCCTACATATATTGATGAGCGTGTCCCTGCTGGTGTATAAACAAATAAAGTTTTTATTCTTAGATAAGTTCCATCAAAATAATTCCAACCTATTCCTTTACTAACAGTAGTTGAAGCTGTATATGCGGAACTACTACCTAATACACCAAAGATTATTTTAGATGTATAAGTTGTGCCTGAACTATATTGAACCTCGATTGCTATTCGTTTACCAATGTATGTGTTAGTTGGAACTGGCACTGTGTAAAAACTATTTGTATAAGCGTTTAGGTTGACGGCACCAGACCACACTTGTGTCCAACTTGATGGGGTAATCTCGCCTATATCTACCAAGTCTAACTCTTCTACTACACCTGTTCCACCTGTAGTTCTACCTAAGACTGTATTTGTAGGTATTTCTTGTATCTTAGCAAGTGTTACAGCGTTGTTGTCAATCTTATTTGTTGTTACAGCGTTGTTTTTAATAGTAGTTGTATTGCTATTAGCACTAGCTGTAACATCACCTGTCAATGCTGCTCTTTGAAAACTGGTTCCACTTAAAGTGATTGAGGTGCTACCTGAGTAGGTTTTGACTGTAGGGTATGCTGGTAGGCTTATCACTCCGCTTACTGGATTGTAACTAGTGCTGCCAACTTTAACTTGTGTTACTGTTCCTATATTACTTGTAAAGCCTTCATCATTTGTTAAGTCACTTACTTTGGTAGGTATATCAGCAGTTTTCGCATATAAATCACCATCGTCTAAGTCAGATACTTTAATTTGATTTATATTTACTGTATCTATTGCTTCTGGTGAACCATTGCCAGTTGTAGTTCTACCTAAGACTTTGCCTGTAGGTATATCTTGCATCTTAGCAAATGTGACTTTTTTAGGTCCTATTGTAATAGCGTTACCTGAATTAGTAACATCACCTGTTAAACTAATACCATAACCTGATAATGTAGTTGGATTAGTTCCTGTAGTTACGTGTCCTTGTGAGTTAACAGTTACACTTCTATATGTTCCTGCAGTTACTCCACTATTTGGGTGAGTATACACTGTATTAGTTGCTGATAATACCCCACCTGTAGATAGAGTTAAGTTACTACCTAGTGTAATAGGTTGAACATTACCTGTTCCTGTTGAGTATCTACCTAATAGTCTTTGAGTTGCTAATCCTGTTACATCGGCGATTCCATGTGAGTGTGATGATGGTGCTGCTCCAACTTCTCCAGCAGTATAAGTTGGCTTTGAACTACCAATCCAAGTAGGTTTTCCTGTTACCTGACTCCAAGTAGGTTGATAATTTCCTGCTTTAGCAGTTGTCGCTGTTGTTCCTATTGTTAAATTACTTGTTCCTGCTCCTATTGCTGCTCTAAAATTAGCCGCATTACTTATAGAAGTTGTTATTGTTGGTGTAGTGGTTCCGTTAGAAACTGATAGTGTTAAGCCACTAACTTGCGTACCAGCACTTACATTAGTTACGGTTCCTTTGTTAGTTGTAAAACCTATGTCATTTGTTAGGTCGCTTACTTTGGTAGGTATATTAGCTTCTAAAGCATATAAATCACCATCGTCTAAGTCAGATACTTTAATTTGATTTATATTTACTGTATCTATTGCTTCTGGTGAACCATTGCCAGTTGTAGTTCTACCTAAGACTTGACCACTACCAAGAGTGAGCTTGTCTTGTTTAGCTGAGAGTCCTGTATCAACATACTCCTCAGTTGCTACTTCTTTATTGTTTTTAGTTATACTGTCATCTACGATTAAGTCACCAAAAACTCTTGTATCTTTTAGTTTGTTCATACTTCACCCTCTTTCTATGTTTGGTTAATATTACCTTTTAAGTAGATTGTTCCATCTTCGTTAAAACTCTCTTGTGTGTCTGTGTCTAAGTTGGTTAAGTCTATTTGGTTAATTTTAGTAAAGGTTATAATTGATTTGTCACTTATGTTAATATTGCTTTGCTCATCTAACTCACTAATAAATAAGTTTCCTTTATTATCAAGTGAGGCTCTTTTATTATATAGTGCTAACATACGTTCTTCTGATATTGCTGTCGCATACATAATAACTTCATCAACTAAACCATTATACCTAGTATCACCATAACCCACACCTAAATAAGTTTGTCTGCCTGTTGCTCCATTTAATAAGCCAATTGTGTTAGTATCATCTCTAACCTTAACTCCATCAATAAATACTTTAAACCTCTCTTGGTCAAATGTTACTCCTAAATGGTGCCACTCATTATCTCCAAGTGATGGCATTGTATGATGAAGCATACTAGAACCATTACTCAATGTGATTCTAGATGTTCCACTGGTAGAGCGCATAAACATATACACATTACCTGCCCAACCTCCTGCGTCTCCTTTAACAAATATACCACCTTGATAAGTACCTGAGTACTTAAACCAAGTAGAGAAAGTTAATGCTCTTCTTAAATGTAGCGTATCACCAAATTGGACTCTACCTGTTCCGGGTCCCCTAAACTTTAATGCTCCTTCACCTATCTTAGAGTCTTGACTAAAGTTTGGAACTGGGTCTATCATAATCCCATTATTATTAAAGCCTGATATATCTTTTATAATTCCTTTCTCCTCTATATAAGGATTATCAAAGGTTAAGTGCAACACCTTGATTAAAGAAATCTCTTGTATCTCTTTATCTGATAAATACTCATCATATAATCTAACTTCATTTAGGGACGCTGCAGGTCTATAATTATTAGAGTTGTTATATGTATTACTCCAAGAGAATAAACTCAGTTTTTCTTCTCTAAATGAAATGTTATAATTTCTTGTATCTACTACTACCCCATCTACTAATGTTTCAAATAATGATACTCCATCATAGCGTAGGGTTAAGTGGTGCCACTCTCCTGTAAGTGATGGTGAGTTAGATACAGTTATTGATGGTCTTGATGTTCCAAGCCCTACTGAAGAGCCTACTTTATCTCCTGCGTTTAAGCACACACCTGTTTGGTGAGAGTGACTGTGAAATGTTACTACCCCTCTTGCGTTTGAGCTAATAGCACCATCAATCACTTTCACCCAAGCCATTAAAGTAAAACTTCTTTTATCAAATGGGTAAGGTCGCTCTGTCGTTAAGTAAGCGGCACCGTTGTTAACTGCTGGCCTAGTATAACACGAGTTTAGTTTTCCATCTTCATTGTCTACTTTTATTGCTGTTGTTGACGTGCTATAAACTAAGTTGTTATTATTACCACTAATATCGTTTAAGTTTCCATCTAGTGGCCAATGTCCAATTAACATATTATACCTCCTTTACTTAACTAAATATAAAGTCAATTGACTTCGTTGTATTATTGTATTTTATTTCTGCACTACCTGTCTTAAAGGAAGTTGCTGATGCTGAACCATCTGGTCCACGCTTAACTATTTTGGAGTTAGTTGAGTTAACAGCTACATCTGCTAATACCACCACATCTGGCTTGTTTAGAATAAGAGCATCTCCTGATGTTGCGTTCCAATCTGATTGAACGTTTTTTTGAGCGTTTACAGGAGGTTTAGTTCCTTGTATATCTGAGTAATCGTATGTAGGAGGTGTTGCTTCCATTGCCCAAGAAGGGATTTGGATTGTGCTAATTAACTGAGCAGGACCATCGCTTGTATTTCTACCTAAGACTGTGTTTGCTTCAAGTCCTGTTATATCTGTGTACTCGTGAGTGTGAATTGAGTCTGCTGCGTGGTATAATATAATCTCTTTTAGATTCTGTGCGTTGATTGTTCTTCGAGTTGCCGCAGTTCCAGTTTTGCCTTCTGCAATACTTAGTATACTTGGTATTGTCGGTATTGTAGGTTTGTTTTGAATATAACTGTCTGCAGTAGTGGTTGTTTCATTCCAATCTGACTGAACGTTTTTTTGAGCTCCTTTATCAACCTCTAATATTGTCCTTACTTGTGCTGCAGTTAAGTTTTGAGGAGCTCCATTACTTGAAATACGACCTTTAATAGTATTTGCGTTCATACTAGATAAGGCTACCGTTATTGTTCCTGTGGTTGTAATATTTGGGTTTGTAATACTTATACCTGTACCACCACTAAGAGTTACTGATGTAACGGTTCCTGTATTACTTGTCTTAGAGTTAATCTGTGTTTGTAGTTTTCTTAGAGCTGTGTTTAGTGTGTCTGCTGTTGAGATTGACCCTGTTGCTGTTGTTGGTAGTCCTGTTAGTGCTGTTATGTCTGCTGTGGTATGCGTATGAGATGTATTTGCTTTTCCTGCTAGTCCACTTGTTAAATCTGTCGTGGTAGCATAGCTACTTAAATCAGAAGGTTTAACTAAGTCTAAATCATCTATATTAATTAAAGGAATAGTAGTAACGGCACCTGTACTTGAAGTTGCATTACCTAATACAGTTTGACTATCAATGTTTGCTAGTTTGGTTAATGCTATTGTGCTATTTTGTATCTTAGCATTGGTTACAGCATTATTCGCAATCTTAACTGTTGTTATTGCACTGTCTGATATTGTAATATCGTTAATTGTATTGCTAACATCACCTGATAATGTAATACCATAACCAGTTAAGGTAGTTGGCTTACTTCCAACATTAGTCCAATTGGTTGGGAATATTGTTCTTGAGTCTATTCCACTTCTACTTCGTTGAGTAATGCTTAGTTTGTGTTTGTTAGTTCCATCTACAGCAATGCTTGTTATTACTCCAACATCTCCAGTTGGGTTTAATTCTATATCTGGTATTGTTGGTATATCAGTCTCCTTAGCAAAACCTAAACTATTTATATTAATTAAGCCTATTTGTTCTACTGGTCCTTTACTAGCTGTAGTTCTACCTAGAACTTTATTAGTCTCAATCTCAAACGCTCCTTGACCTAATAAAGTTTGGCCATTAAAACTCTTAATATTAGTTCCGCTTACAAGTTTGTCTTGTTTAGTTGCAAGTTGTGTATCTACGTAGTATTTTCTAGTTAAATCATTATTAGTAGTAGGGTTACTTGCATATTGGGGTTTAGCTCTAAATAATGCTCTATCGTCGTTTAGTGATAGCCAATAATTATTGTATGCTGGACCTATATACATTTGAGTAAAGTTTTGACTACTACCTTGAGCGCCAATACGGAAATAAGCAGTTCCTTCAGCGTCCTTCATCTCTAGTAAGTTTCTAGCCCAACCACCACCTGTATAAGTATTGTTGAAAGTCCAGTTCTCACCTGAAAATCTAGTCCAGAACCAATTTGTTTTTTTTCCTAAATCTATATAACTATTTTGTGATGGTATAATAACCCCTTTTTCAAATGTAGTTATATCTTTGAAAGTCTTTTCACCAGCGACATCTTGGTCAGTTGTAGTTAAGACTGCTTTATCTATATCTGTTTGTAAACTATCTAACTCATCTTGTAAGTCTGTAATCTTGTTGATAGATAAATCAGGTACATCTTCTGGGTCTAATTCTTGTTTTAATGCCCAAGCAGATATTGGTGTAGTAGGTATTGATACACGCTTATTTGATGAGATAGGTAATACTTCACTGTCTAAACTGATACTTTCTATCTTGTTTACTTGTGCGCCAGTCTGAATTCCACTTAACTTGTTTTTTTCCGTTGTTGTAAAGTCTTCAGTAGATAATTGTTTACCTGTTACTTTATCTACTTTATTGTCTAGGCTGTCTTTTACTAACTTCTCACTTGGGTAGTTAGTATTGTTAACAGTAGTACTCCAACTTGTTTTCTTATTAGTAATGTTCTCTGGAGTATAACCTATCGAGTCTTGTTTAGAGTTTAGTTGTGTTTGTAAGTTTGTTACTCTACTAATAGGTATACTAGGTACATCTGTTGGGTCTAAGGTGGATTTCATAGCCCAAGCAGATATTGGTATTTGGTCTACAAGTTTAACCTGATTACTTCCTGCACCTACTAAAACTTTATCTGCTACTAAGTTTACTCCTAATACGTCATTAGCAGTAATATTAAGAGCCATTGTTTTCTCTGTGATTGTTCCACTTTTGCTTATATTTAGTACTTTAAATGTGCCTGTCTTTCCTAAGGTTTTATTACTTGCTTCACCTTTGTCTGTGTCTGGTATTGAAACTAAGCCTGTAACTAAGTCAGCAACGTTTATCTCTATTGGGGTTCCGTTTTGTAGGGTTAAGATAATCTTTTTATTTTCTGTATCATAAGAACCACCTACAACTACACTCTCTAATGGTAAGTCAATAACTGCTGTTGTGCCATCTCTTTTTGTGAAAGTTATCTTAAAGTTTTCTTCGTCTAATTGGACTCCTTTAAAATAGTTGTCGTCAAACATGCCTTTAACAATTGGTACTTGTTCTATATTGATTTGATTACTTAACTCTGCTTGTATATCTCCTATATCATCTTCGTTAGTTCCAACTCTTGTTGTTAAGCTTAATATATTACTAGTATTAGTAGTGACTTTACCGTCTAATGTTGTAATATTACTCTCAGCAGTTCCTACACGATTAGTTAAGGAACTGATATTACCTTGAGCAATACCTAGACCTGATTGTAGAGAGCCAATTTCTCCTTCGGCTGTTCCTACTCTTGTTTTTAAACCTGTTATATCATTAGTATTAGCAGTAATATCACTATTTATATTAGATAGAGTTAGGGTTAGTCCATCAACCTGTTCTTGTGTTATCACGGTTTGACTTAGGTTAATCTGTTCTACAAGTTTAACTTTGTTTGTACCATCTCCTACTAATACCCTATCTTGCGTTAGTGTAGGTCTACCTGTACCACCTTTTGAAACTGGTAGAATGCCTTCTATGTTTCCTAAGGTAGGTGGAGAAGGAATTGTAATACTTACTGTCTTATTTGTCTTTGCAAGTGAAGTACCATTTACTTTTATATCTTCAATAGTTTTATCTAACTCTGTTTGTAGATTTTCAATACGATTGATTGGTAGATTTCCATCTAAAGTAGTTAAAGGTACTATATTTATATTAACTGCGTCTGTAATATCACTTGATTCGTGATTGTGACCTTTATCTGACTTAGTAAGTAAAGTATCATTAATATCAACTATTTCACTGTTAATTGTACTAATATTGTTTGTATTTGATACTACACGTGTATCTAAACTACTTAAATTATCTTCTAAGGTATCTAATTCATCATTTAAGGCGTTTATTTGAGTAGTGTGAGTATTTATATTAGTTGCGTTTTCTGAAACGTTTGAAGCAAGGTTTTGAATATAAGGTATATCATCTATTATATCTGCTAAGTTTATCTCTTCTGGTTTGTTTTTAATATAACTGTCTGCAGTAATGTCTGTTTCAGCCCAATCTGATTGAACGTTTGTTTCAGCAATACCTTCTATTTCTTCAAGTCTTATTTCTAAACCTGTAATCTTGTCGATAGGTAAATCAGGCACATCGTCTGGGTCTAAAGTGGATTTCATAGCCCACTCTTGTATTAGTGCGGTTGGAGCAGTTTTAATTGGGTTTTCATTATTACCTATTAAAACTTCATCTAATGCAAAGCTAATTGTACCTGTACCACCTTTTGAAACTGATAAAGTTCCTTTAATAGTATTTAAATTAAGGTTATCTATCTCACTGTCTATCTTACTATCAAGATTATCTATACCTGTCTCAGTTTGGTCTACTCTATCTTCTAAGATTGTAATCTCACTCTCTATATTAGTTAGAGCTGCAGGTAGTCCATCAACTTTCTCTTTAGCGATTGTAATGTCAGCTATATCTATAACATCTACTAAATCTATATCTTCAATCTTGCTTAAAGGTAGTTCTGGGATTTGGTCAACTTTTGCTACATCTGTTATATCTGTAAATAGGTGTGTATGTGGGGCTGGGTCAAACTCTTCTGGTTTGTCTTCTACATCTTCCCAAGTAGGAGTCCAATCTTCTGGTCTTGCTCCGACTTCTTCTGCTGTAGGTATATCTCCCATAGCCCACTCTTGTATTGGTGCGGTTGGAACAGTTTTAATCGATTCTGTACCATCTCCTACTAATACTTCATCTTTAAGAAAAGTGTCTACCCCTGTGCCACCACGAGCAACAGGTAGTGTTCCTGATACAATATCACCCGCATTGTGCGTATGGTCCTCTAAGTCTTCTTCAATAGTATCAATATTATCTTTAATCTCTTGTAAGTCTGTTTCTATACCTTGAATAACTTGTGTATCGCCTAAATTAATTGTTGGGGCAGTTTTAATTGGGTTTTCATTATTACCTACTAATACTTCATCTAATGCAAAGTTAGTTTTACCTGTACCACCTTTTGAAACCATTAAAGTTCCATCAATAGTATTTAAGTTAATGTCAGTTATATCTATAACATCTACTAAATCTATATCTTCAAGCTTGTCTAAAGGTGGGATTTGACTTGCTGGAACTTTACCATCGCCGTCTAACGACGCAAAACCATCTTCAACACCTTTAAAATCAATAACTTTGCTTGTAATTTCACTATCAATTTTATTTATCAACTCATTTGATGTAATTCCATATTG
>JGI24500J29687_10058107_pt1 | contig 11235 bp, 5 predicted proteins | sample BioPla2RNA1_FD_29687 | JGI IMG/M metagenome (IMG submission 29687) | reverse complement strand
TTATTTACTACTTTTTCGTGATCAGGGACATCCGAATCCGTTTGGAAGTGTTTTGCGTTGTATGCGTATCCGATCAAACCGCATTTCAGCATAATATTATGCATAACTTCATTGTTTTCAAGTTTACTTTTTATCTGAGTAATCTCACCTTTTGTAGTTATGCCTTTCCGATACAGGTAATCTGCAATAACGGATTTCAACACGGTATCGCCGATTGTTGCAAGTCCGTCGTTAGTGTATTCGCTATGATTTTTTCCTTCTCCGGAAATTTCTATTTTTTCCGACCTCATCGCTTTTGAAAGCCACGCGATATCGTTAAAATGATAATGTATTTTAATTTCAAGTTCGCGCATTTTTTGATATACAACAGCTTTATCCATCAGATTTTATCCCCGTTGATTACAATTTTGTCCGACATATTTACTTCTACGGATTTACCGTTTTTATCTATATCAAACCAAGAAATATCGTTTTTATATCTGTCCGTCAAGCATAAAATGCGCTGATTTTCAGAGCCGAGCAACCGCCGTTTTGTTTCTTTTTCTTCCGAAACGTATGCGCCGTCAATCACCAAGTCTACGCCGGCAAGGATGTCCGAAACTTCTGCGTATTTTCTGCCCGTAAACGATATAATTCCGAGCCCGAGTTTTTTTATTTCGTCGGTTAAAAGCGAAAGATTTTGTTGGCAAGTAGGTTCTCCGCCCGAATACGTTACGCCCTCAATGCCAAAGTCGTCAATAGACTTTTTAATTACCGAAATAATCTCGTCGAGCGACATAATATGGCGCGCAATAAACGGCTGGTAATCGGGGTTACAACATTCGTTACAATGAATATCGCAACCCTGAAACCATATACACAATCTTTTGTGCGGACCTTCCGTTTCCGTGCAACGGTTAATACTCGCAACGTTGAACTTAATCATTGTCAAAATCAAATCCAAGCCCGTTTTTCGTTGTCTTTACTACGATTTTCGAGCCTTTCATCGACGGTAATTCTTCTTTATTTTCAAACATAAACATAGCAAGCTCGTCAAGCAATTTATCGTTGATTGCGTTAAGAATATCTCGACCGCCTTTACTGCTGTCCGCTCCGCCGAGAACGTAATCTATAAATTTAAGTTCGTCTTCAAATTCAAGGTCGATACGATATTTTTCCGAAATTGCTTTCTGCACGGGACGAAGTTTCGATTTCGCGATTTTTACGCTGAACTCTCTGTCTTTGATGAAGTTAAACGGAACGATATTGCTGTAACCGATACGACCGAGAATTTCGGGTCGTTTGATTTCGTTATCGAAATAGTTTTTAACGATTTTTATAAACTCTTCCGCCACTTCTTCGTTAGAACCGTTAGACGACACTTCGGACGCTCCGAGATTTGACGTAAAGATAATTACGCTTTCGCTGAAATAAACCGTTTCGCCTTTGCTGTCGGTAAGCCTGCCGTCTTCGAGAATCTGTAGAAAGATATCCAGAATTCTCGGATTCGGTTTTGCCGCTTTTTCGATTTCGTCGAATAGAATTATACTGAACGGCTTTTCCTTCACGGCATTAGTAAGTTGCCCGCCTTCTTCATAACCGACGTATCCCGGAGGCGCGCCGATAAGTTTCTGATCGCTGTTTTCCTGCGCATATTCCGACATATCGAAGCGAATACAAGCCTGTTCGTCGCCGAAAAGGAATTTTGCAAGAGCCTTTGAAAGTTCGGTTTTTCCTACGCCCGTAGGGCCGACAAAGAACAGCACACCTTTCGGGGCGGAACGAGAAGACGATTTATGTATTCCCGTAAGCCCCATATAAGCCTTAACGACGACTTTTTCAATCTTTTCGATAGCCTCTTCCTGACCGACTACACGTTCGCTTAAAATCTTTTTGATGTTTTTAACCGACTTATAGTCGAGTTTTTCCCAAGGATTGTCTTTTTCGCCGTACTTAAACAGCAAATACAACTGCTCGAACGGCATTTTGCCTTCTTTTCTCGAAAGGCGCGCCATCTGAACGATTTCACGGTTTGTAAAATCGTCAAGCATATCGACGTATTCGTTAAATTTATCCGAAGTTAAAAGCGTTTCTCCGGGTTTGAGTTTTACGTCAAATCCGCTCTCGATTTTTTCCATCATTTTAGCGCGTTCTTCTCTGTCGGGTTTTGAAAGAGTAAGACAAGCGACTTCGGGGTTGCTTTGATAGAAAGAAATCGGAAACATTGCAAGTTTGCTCGTAATGAGAATAACCGTGCTTTCGTTTACTTCGGCAGACAAATATTCCATTTTTTTGTCTTTTATCGCTTTTCCGAGCATTGTGATAAGTTCTCTCTCGTCGGGCGGTAATTGTCCGCCGCTTGAAAAGAGATAATCCGCCCAATTCAGCACGAAAGCAGTTTTTCTGTTCGGCTTCTTCAAGTTTTTGAATACGATATTGAAAATCTCGGCGGGTTCTTTAAACTGACCGCTTCCCGTTTTTTCTTCCGCTTGCGGTTGATTTTCTTCGTCATCGTCAAAAGAATAAGCGTCTCCTTCCACCTCGACTTCATCGATCACGGAAAGTCTTGAAACGTCTCCGTCTATGCCGTCGATACGATCCCAATACAAAACGTCGTCGTATTCCATTCCTTTGAGCATATCCGTAAGGTATTGTTTCAGATCGACGATTTGCTTTTTGTCGTTAAGATACACGTCGCCGACGTTGCCGTCGAGTATTACGCATCTTTTGATACCGACTTCGCGTTTTAACCTGTTAAACGTTGTTTGTAATGCCATTATTTTCACCTCTTATTTGTGTTCGTTTTTACCGTTTGGTACTTCATTGACGATATTTTATCGGGATTTCTCCATATTTCCTGCGTTTTGGTAACGTGTAAACCGTAAATTTCTTCTAAATCGTTCAGAAAAGGCTGTATATCCTTTTGGCACGCCTGTCCTTCGTATCCACGGAAGTCGTAAATAAATTTACCGTCCAGAAACACGCGGAATTCCGCTTTTTCGCCGCTTGCTTTCAGCCCGACCAAAATCACTTCGTTTGTGTCGCGTTTGATTTTTATATTCTTTTTATCCACGATAAATCCGCGGGCGGTTATCGCCGACATTATGATTTTCAGCGACTTCTGACGGATTTTTTCGCCTACGATTTCTTCCGTTGCCACCGATCTTATTTCGGAAAGCGTTTTGTTCTCGGTTACGACTTTATCGATGATAGTCTTTTCAACTCGTGCGGCTTCGAGTTCGCGGCGAATGTTTTCTCGCTCTTTTTCGATACGCGATTCATAAGTTTCGTTTTTGAGTTCTTTGCCCGCTTTGATTAGATCATCGCCCGAAAGCGTATCGTTTTTCAGATATGCAAGGTAAGAAAACTGCCTTTCCGTTTCGTCCTGAATGGAATCGAGAAGTTTTTGGATCTCGACGGGGATTGTAACGACTCCGTTTGCTTTATCCCTCAATCTTTTTTGATTTTCTTCGATACTGCTTTCAAGCAAACTTTGATAAAGCGCGCGTATTTCGACTAATCGTTTAGCAGACAACTCGTTTACTTGATTTTGTAATTCTTGCGCCGCTTTATCCACATTATCGGCGGAATTTAGTCTTAATCTGTCGCTATCTCCGCTTACAACGCCTTTTTTCGCTACTTCTTTTGCCTGCGCTTTTAAGTTTTCGATTTTTCCAGCGAGAGAATCTCGTTCTTCTACAATCAATTGTTGTAATGCCGCCGTCTGACTATTCTGTAAGCTTTGCGAGCCGTTTTCTATGTCCGAAAGCATCTGATCAAGTTCGGCAATCTGCCTTTCGGCAACTTCGCAAATGCTTTCGCATCTTATCGCTATCGCCTCGTAGTCTATTTGTACCTGATGGCTCATTTTCGCTCCCCCTTTATGGCAAATACTATATCGCGCCAATTTTCAATCGTTTCTTTATCGAAATGTGTTTGCGACTTTTCCGGATGTTGCAATCCGTTTCTGCACATACGAAGTTTATGTAATGCGGATTCTTGCTTGGCATCGAGAATGCCTTTATCTTTTGCCATAACGAGTAAATCGTGTGCAGAGGTCATAGGCTCGACGTTAAGAATATCTCTTAAATCGTATTGTAGTTTTACGAATAAATCGCAAATCGCGTCTTTATATTTTCCGCGTGCAATCTGCTCGTCAACGTATTTTTTCGTAATTTTTTCGGGATGAGAAGACGCGCTGCGCTCAATAGACAACAAATCGTGAATCGGCTCGTAAATCTCTATAAACTTTCTGATTGCGGCATAGGATTTAGGCGCATATTTCTCGTATTTGGTCACCGATTTCAACTCCGAATTAAGCGTCGCGTAAGCATTGAAAAATTCGTCTTCGTTATAATCGTCTTTAAGCGTATACTCCGAAAGGCTCTCTATACCGAGCATATCGTTCAGTTTCCACAAATTCTGTTTAACGTTATTAAAAACATTGCCAAGATCGGAATCCGAATATATTTCTTCGTTGTTTACAACTTTCTCGGCAAAATCCGCAACCACGTTAACAACGCTTAAAACGGCGTCAACGGTAAAACCTGCGCTTAAAAGCGCTTCATAAACAATATCGTCGTCTTCCGTTTGTTTCATTTCTTTTGCAAAGGCGGAAACGTATTCAAAGTCGTTTATCCCAAGTGCTTTTCTGAGCGGATTCAACACCGACGATTTATAAATCGCATTATCGATTTTTATTTCACTTGCGCTTTCTTCAAACAATTCTTTTGCCGTCGATACAAAATAGTTTTGCCACTCGGCATTCTTGGTAAAGGCGTTATTCAGTTTTAATACAACTTCTATCTTTTCATCAACAGTTTTTGTATTTTCAAACAGCGCCCTAATAGTTCTACCAAAATACGAAGAGTCTTTCATCGCGGCGACCGTAAATAAAACCACTTTTGCAACGTCGTCGGCAAAATCTTTTTGTACGTAATACTCAAAAATTTCTTCTACCGTTTCTTTATAGCGCGTTTCGTCCAAAACGCTTTCGGTGAGCAACTGCATTTCAAACGTATCGCCAAGCTGGCTGCAAGGCATTTTTACGTTTACGGCGGAATAGTAGTGAAGCGCGGAAGTATCGAGCAAAGCAAACTCGGCGTTCCCGCCTATTTCGCCAAGTATTTTTATCGAAAAGTCTTTATCCGTTCTTAAAACGTTATCCGTCCTGTCGGTCGCAAGTCTGCCGCCGTCGATAAAGATTGTACAAGGTCTTTTCGCCTGCTTGGATACGTCGTTCGGGATATACGCACCCACGATATCGGTAAGCTCGGAAAGTAACACCGTCGGCACGTCTACCGTATTTTTAAGTGCGTCCACAAACTTATACTTCTCTTTCGCAAGCAAACATTTTGTCATACACGCGGAAGAATACCACTTGTCAAAATATGCGGTTTCGTCCGACGTTTCAAACGAAAATACAGCGCCACTTTTGTTTATTACAACTTGCGTTCCGTCCTCTTTTCTGACTTGTTTTTCTTCCCCGACCTCGGGTATTTCAACTTCGACAACGCGTTCTTCGGCTTTTAGCCCTACTTTTGTCGGATTTGCTTCGATATAATCTTTAAGTCCGCTTATATCTATCGTTTTTCCTAAAAACCTTTCGATATCTTCATAAAGAACGGACGAATCGAGAGAGGTATACGGAAGCGAATAACTCACGTCGAATTTTCGCGTTACGGGACTATAAAAAATGTCCTTCGACTTTACCTTTTCTTCGCCTGTCGGGATCGCGCCTTCGCGGAACATTTTTCTTCCTTTCGCTGTAAGCGAAACGTCTTTTACTCGAATTTCCGAAAAGTATTTCGGATTCGTAAAATGCGACGGAGCGTAGTCGTAAGAGAGTATTTCGGTACCGATTAGGTTTGTAATTTCTTTCCCGAAAATATAGTGCAAATCTCTCGGAATACCGAATTTAAGAAGCACGTCGCATATTTTGTCTTCCGAACCAGCAGTTTTTTCGATTACGTCGAGTAGAATATATGCAACGCCCGACGCCTTTCTCACCTCGTTATATCGCACGTTTACTTTATAGACGAGTAGCGGAAACGGAATAGCCGTAGTGAATTTTAACAAACTTTTCTCTTCCATTTTACTCTCCTAAAATATCTTTCGCTGCAAGTATTCTTCCGCGGAAATTTATCGTGTCGATAATTTCTCTGTATACGGGGAAGTTGATTTTATCGCGACTGTGGTCGCCTTCGAGATCGGGAAGGTCGATTATGCCCGCTTCCGATAAAAACTTTTTCGAGCCGACGATAATCAGAAGTTTTCTCGCTCTTGACAACGCAACGTTGATACGCTCGAATTTTTTAATAAATTCCGCATCGTACCTTGCGCCGCTCGGATTTCTTACCATCGAAACGATAATGATATCCCTTTCATCGCCTTGGAAATCGTCGACGGTACTGATAACAAGTTTTTCGTCCGGTTTTCCCGAAAAGCCCGAAAATTGATAGCCTTTGCGCTTCTTTTTTATTAGTCCCGCCTGATCGCCGTATGTACAAATAATACCCGCGCTCGGTCTTTCGTCGATTTTCCTTGACGGATCGACGATAATTTTATGCTCGGAAACAAGCCCTTTCGCCGATTTGTCGAGTTCCTTTAATAGCGTTATCGCAACCTGCGCTTCCTGCTCGTTGATTTTGGACGTACTGCCTTCGAATGCGCTCGATTCTTTTTGGTCGCAATCCACAAAATATATATGCCGTTTAGGATCGATGACGGTATTCCCGTTTATTTTTACGGTAAGATTGTGCTCTTTTTCGTCGTCTTGTTGTTTTTTACCTACAACAAGTCCTTTGCCGCTACCGCCGTAGAAATGATTGAACACTTCCATAATGTGGCTGTGACAACGATATTGCTTATTAAGCATTACTCTGAAATCGCCCGGAACTTTCTCATACAACGTTTTGAAGAAACATTCTTCGTATAACTTTGTATATCCGTCGTTGATTTCCTTTGTGATTTTTTCTACGTCAAGTCCGTCGAAATCATCTCCCCGCATATGCCGCAAATCGTACATAGGCGGAAGTTGACGATGGTCGCCGACGAGAATAACCGTCTTGCCGTATAAAATAGGTATCAGCAAATCGAGAAAAGACGACTTCGACACTTCGTCTACGATTACAACGTCTATACATTGCGTTCTGATATCTACCGATTCGATTCCGTATTTACCGAGTTCGGCAAGTTGCGACGGCGTAAATCTATCGCGGCTTGTGCAGGTAATACCGAATACGTTTGCCGAATTGTAAAGTTCTCTCGTATATGCGGCTCTGTCTTCCTCTAAAATATCTTCCTGCGACAAGTATTTTACGATATCCTTATACATCGGAATTTTTATCTTATTTTCGGCAGACGAAGCATTATACTCGGTTTCAAGCCTGTTCCACTCGTCGCTGATGATGTCGAACGCTGTTTCAAGATTGTCCGAATCATATTCCCTGACAATTCCGAAATCTCTGAAAAATCTCGTAATCTTTTGTTTTAGTCCTGAACTTAATTCGCCGTATTCCTCAATTCCGGGATTTTCTCCGAGTTCTTCATATAAACGTTTTTTCTTGCTTATTTGAATTTTTAGTTCGTTTATTTCATCGGATATAGCGTTTTCGTTGTCTATATCGCCATTGATTGCGGATTCGATTATATTTCTCTGTGCGTTTACAATATCGGCAAGTTTTGCCTTGAATTGCGCAAGTTCGGAAGGCAATTGCTTCAATATTTCCTTTGCCCCCGTAATTTCCGGAACAAGAAAGTAAATCACGCTTTCGGAAATATCGAACTCCGAATTATTTTCGTATTCTTTAATCTTTTTGCCTACGGCAATCAACTCGCTTTGATTCTTTTTATATTCTTCGTAATTAGAATCTCCTTCATTCGGTGCTTCGTCCGTATCGGGATTTCGCAAACTGCTCAAAACGCCGCGCAAAGCACGCTGGCGATTTTTTAATTCCACAATCGCGTCTTCGCTCAAAAACCGCTCTAATTCTTTGTTTATTGTCTGAATATCGGCATTAACAAGCTCGGCAACCTTATCGAGCGTTACCTCTTCAAAACAAGCAAAGCACTTTAACAGGCGTTCTACTTGTTCGGCGAATTTATCCAAGACGCTGCTATCTGCGCCTTCGCCCGAAAAACGATACGATTCGACGTATTTAAGCGTTCTCGTATACTTTTCGGTGTCTTCTTTTGCGGCAAGAAGTTTTTCTCTTAAAACTTCGTTTTCTCCGGTTAAACGGTTTATTTCTGAAAGCAAATTGTTCCGCTTTCTTTCCGTATCTGCATTCTCCCGTTGCAATTTCAAAAGGCGATCGTAATCAAGCCGAAGAGATTTCATCGTCGAATCGAATTCTTCTCTCGTTTCTTTGTAATTGTCGTATCTTGCTACTTGTTTTTCAAGGTTTCCGCAAATGTTAAGATAGAAGTTATCAACAAGCCTTTCGGGACTGTAATTCGTTTCTTTACCGTTTTGCGCCGGAATAAGACGAAGCGGACGTATTTCGGGTATCTTGGGCAATCTGTCAAATACGTTATCGATTGCTTTATGTGTTTCGGAAGATATTAAAACTTTCTTGCCACGCTTTGTCAGTTGTGCCGTAATCTCGGCAATAACCTGCGTTTTTCCCGTTCCCGGAGGACCTTGCAGCAAGAATATACTTTCGCTTTGGAGCGCGCGTTTTACGGCAAGTTTTTGACGGTCGTTCAAACTTTCAAGACACCACTCGGGATCTTTTATCTCTTCCACGGAAGACTGCGCAAGCGTTTCGGGCGAAAAAAGATACGTCGGCAAGAACGGATTTTTAACGTACCCGCCCAAAATCGAAGTCAACGCCTTTTCTTGCCTGTCTATTTTTGCTTTTTCCGCACGATTATCGTAAGTAAGATACCTCGGCGCAATTTCCTCGATTTGCTTTTCGATTTCTTTTACTTTGTCCGTGATATCTTGCGGACGGAAGTAAATCTGATAACGGCGTATCGTTTCGTTCTCGATTTTATCAGCCTTATCTTCGTTTAATTTTTGAAGTAGGACCTTCTTTATTTCGGTTTTCTCGGAATCAATACTCTCTATATATTGAAATTCTAATTGATTTTTCTTTTCCTTTTTAAGTTTATCGAGTTCCTCCTGACAGCGTATTGCCAAACTTTTTTGCTTTTTCTCGATAAGTGCCGTATTGCGACGAATATAAAAGTCGCGCAAAGATACCTGTGCCTTCGCTGTTTCTATACGCTTATCATATTCGTCGTTTAATGCCGATTCTTCACCGTGTAAAGCATTGATCTGTTTGTCTTTTTCAGCAACAGACAAATTTGAGCGTCTGATTTGGTCTATTTTGGCACGAATTGAGCCAAACTGTTTCTTCCTTTCGTTCTCAATCGGCGCGATAAATCGAGTTATCTCGCTTTGGTATACCTTGTATACGTCTTTATCAGAATTATTTATAACGTCGGAATCGAGTCTATCGTCAAGTTCTGTTTTGTATTCGTCAAGTTGCAAATCATATTTTTCTTGTATTTTAGCAGAAACGTCTGCCATATAACGATTAACCTCGGCAAGAATTATACCGTTATACTTGCTGTCAATTTCTCCAAATTTGGCAGTCAAATCTTTTTCGTAATTCTTGTCGAGAGCAGATAAATCAGGCTCTATATCTATGTATGTGAATAAATATCGTTCGCCGAGAAGATACGATTTGATACTTCTGATATTACCTTTATCGTCTGATTTCGGCGGATACGGCGACAGTCCCATCGCATCGCGAGTATACCTATTAAGATTGACCTCAAACTTTGGTTTTCCTTTTCCGTTTCTACCGACCGTTTCGGATAATATTTCCTTTCTGTTCTTTTCTATCGCAACACAAATCAGCGGAAAACCATCTGCTCCCGCTACTTCTTTTGATAGTATTATCTGCTCGCTTTTGCCGAAATCTTTAACTCCGTCCAAAAGAAGTCCCGAAAAAGCCTCTTCGTTTCTTCGATAGGATTCTTTCGTTATCATATATGCGTCGCATACGTGAACGTCGGTAATCTCTTCGCAACGCTCGGATTGTTTTCCTAAATAGTATCTGCGAAAATCGATATACCGCAACCATTGATTAAAAACACCAATCGCTTCATCGGGGTTTGGAACAGGAAATAGTTCCGTGGCTATTTCATTTACAAAGTCGTTTGTAAGAACAGAATCATGCAATTCGCCGTTACCGTAATCGGGAACCGAAAACGTATTTCCAGTATTTCTGCTATATATTTCCTTCTTTGCAAACGCGCAAAGCGAGTAACAAGAAACTCGCTTTTCACCGTATTTTACCGTTCGCTTGTCTATCAAATCTATCCCTTTGACGGATATTTCCGTAACGTTCCCAAATGTAACGTCACCGATTACCATAAAATCGTATGTTTCGGGCAGAACGTAGCGAGAATATCCGTCCACTTCGGGGCGAATTACGATATTACGCAAAATCTTATTCCCACGCTTATTCTCATCCATTGTTCTGTCAAACGACGGCAATGATACGTTGTAATATTTAGGCGTAGACGGAAATGTGTATCCGATAAATTCTTGAAGAGTGTCGGGCGCATAACCGCCGAGTTTTCTTTTCAGCGCTTCGTATTGCTCGTTTAACGATTGCGTGAAAAAGTCGTTTCTCCCCCAAGCCTTATCACCTAAACCTTTATCCAAATTATCTAAGAAATTCAGATATAAGTAAGCCATTTTACTCCCCCTTCGTAAACTTACGATACTTATCGAATATGTCTATATAATCCAAAAATTCCTTTATTTCCGCAGGCGACATACCGTCTATAATCCCACCGACTTTATCGAGTATAACGCTTTTCGTAAACGGATCGAGTCCGTTTAATGCTTGCCCCGCAGTCAATTGCTGTTTTAATGCATCGTTTTCACTCTGCAATCGTTCAAGTTCGTTTGTCAGATTTTCCACAGAAGAAAGCGACTGCTTTTTATCCTGAATACTGTCTTTCAGAATACTCGAAATTCTGTTGACGTACTGAGCGAGAATATCGGGATCGGACTCGTCGAGAACCAACTCCAATTCATCTTCGCTTTCCTTCCCGAAAAGATATAAGATTTTATATTGCTTATCTTTAGGGATATCTGAAAAGTTTTCAAGATTCCGATAATTGTAAATCGTCGCTTTGGATATTTCGAGATATTTAATTAAATCCGTAACCTTAATAGAAAATTTTGTAACGAGTCTTTCAAATAATTTCGTTGTCATTTTTGGCATCTTC
>JGI24500J29687_10002885_pt1 | contig 11320 bp, 8 predicted proteins | sample BioPla2RNA1_FD_29687 | JGI IMG/M metagenome (IMG submission 29687) | reverse complement strand
TCTTGATTTTTTGGATATAGTTGAGGGGCATAGAGCCTTTAAACTTGCCTCACATTTTACCTTGCAAGCTCGAGAGCATATAATTTGGGGACTTAGTTTAAACTACCTTTCAGTTCCCATGGATAAAGGACAGTCAGCACAAAAAAATATACAGGATACAAGGTACGTATTAGATAAAAAAAGTCTTGGTGGCATGTCTTTGTCAGAGTTTTCTGCAGCGTTTTTTTTGCGTTATCGTTTCTCTTTTTAGTAAATTATAAAATAGTAAGCTTTATCATTTTTATGCGGCGTTGACTTTGTGCATCGACTGCAAGAATGCAATTGTTTCGCTTGAGAAATTCTCCAGCTTGAGGAAGATAGCCAAATTCTTCTAAAAGAAAACCTCCGATGCTTTCAAATGCTTCAGAAGAAAAGTTCTGCTTAAAGATACGATTAAAATCATCTATAGAAAGTTCCCCTGGAATTAAAAATTGATTTGTCTTTATAATTTGGATGCGCTCTTCAGCATTTTTCCCTTCGCTGTTGTGTTCGTCTGTGATGCGCCCAAAAACAGCTTTGAGAATATCATCCATGGTGATTATACCTTGATTGCTTCCATGTTCATCAACAATGACCGCAAAATTTTGCTTTTCTTTTTTAAATGTGCTAAGCAAGGAAATGACGGATTTTGATTCTGGAATAAAAAGAGGTTTTCGCATTATGGATTTTACAGAAAAATCTTGTGCGGAATCGAAAAAAAGCAGGTCTTTAAAATGCAAAATACCTTGAATCGCATTTATAGCATCGATCGAATCTTCTATAACAACTAAACGGGAATATCCAGATTTTTCAAAGGCTTCGATGCTTTGGTGTAAACTCGCATTTATATTGCATGTTTTTATAAGAGAGCGATGTCTCATAATATCTTTTGCGCGCAGGTCATTGAGTTCAAAAATATTATAGAGCATATCTTTTTCACCTAGTTCTAGGGTACCTTCTTTATCTCCCAAGGCGATGAGGGTTTTTAGTTCTTCTTCTGTGATAATCGGGTCTTTGTTTTTCCATAAAGCGCCTTCGATTTTATTGATGCCCTTTTGTAAAAGTGAAAAAAGAAAAGCAATGGGTTTAAAGACAAAAAGGAGAACAGTAAGAATAGGGGCGGACAGGAGGCTTGCTTCCTTGGGGTAAAGTGCTGCAATATTTTTGGGAATAATTTCGCCAAAAAGTATAATCAAAATAAACATAATCAAGGTTGCCCATAATGCACCTTGGGGTCCAATAAGGTCTATTGCAAGTGCTGTGGCAATAGCAGAGGAGAGAGTGTTAAAAAAATTCGAACCAATTAAAATAATACTTATTACTTGGTCCATAGAATTTTTTAATATTGCGATGCGCTTCCCTTGTTTTCTTTCAGTTTTAAGAAGTTGTTTTAATTGTGCTTTATTTAGGGATAAAAGTGCCGTTTCAGCAAAAGAAAAAAAGGCACTAAAAAAAAGTAATAGTATAATAATAAAAACCATTTTTCTCCTAAACCCTAGCTACCCATCCACTTGTATAAAAAGCGAAACGAGAAGGATTTTTTGTTTTTCTTTTTTTTCAATTCTAAGACTATAGTCCTCAAAAAATAATTCTTGCCCTTCTTCTGGTAGCTCGTCGAGTTGTTCATGTATAAAACCTGCAAGCGTTTCATAGTTTTCAGAGATTAAGTGCAGTCCTGTTTTCTCATTTATGTCAAAGAGCCTCGAGTTCCCAGATATTAAAAAATGGTTTAGAGAAACATTTTGAATTTCGGGGCTCTCTGAGCTGTCATATTCGTCATACATTGTCCCAAAAATTTCTTGGGTAAAATCTTCCTTTGTTACCAAGCCACTTGTTCCAGAATATTCGTCAAGCACTATTGCAATGCTTTGATTATGCTGTCGGAATAGTTCTTGAATTTGCGACATGCGTGTTGTCTCAAGAATGTAAAGCGGCTCTCGCATTATTTTTTTTACTGTAAAGGATTTTTTGTCACAAATAAAAGGTAACATATCTTTTACATGCAATATGCCTAAAACATTGTCAATGGTGTCTTCTACTACAGGAAACTTTGAAAGATGTGTTTTTTGTGAAAGCTCCATTATGCTCGTGTAGCTGGCATCAGATTTTACAAAGGTAATTTGCATACGAGGCATCATGATATTTTTTGCGTCGAGGTCGGTAAACTTAAAAACACGGTGGAGCATTTTTTTTTCAATTGCCTCAACAACGCCTTCTTCTTCACCTATTTCTATGAAGTGAATAATTTCTTCTTCACTAAAGGTTTTAGTTTCAGCCTTTTTTTTTATACCGAGAAGTTTTAAAAAAAAGTTTGAAAAAAAACTGAAAAATATTACAACGGGTCTTAATATGAGGGAAAAAAATTGGATAAGGCCAGAAAATAAAAATGCTATTGTTTCGGGATGATGGCTACCGATTGTTTTCGGGCTTATTTCCCCAAAAATAAGAAGTACTAAGGTAACAATGCCTGTTGCGATACCTATGGCAGCGTTACCAAAAAGTTCGAGGCAAATTGCCGTTATTACTGTAGAAAGGCTTATATTTACAATATTATTTGCTATAAGAATGGTGTTTAGTAAAAGTTCTTTTTTTTCTAGAAGTTTTGAGCTTCTCATCGCTTGTTTGTGCCTTTTATCTTTAAGTAAGCGTAAACGTAAGGTGTTTATGGATGAAAAAGCAGATTCGGATGCTGAAAAAACCATTGAAAGAAAAATGAGGACTCCTAAAAAAATCAAGAGTCCTATAAACCAAAGTGAAGAGAGAGAGTTAGTTCGCATTGTCCTCAGTTAGATATTCTTCTGAGAAGTCTGTATTTTGCTTCTCTGCCATTTCAAGCTGAATCATTGAAATAATTTGTTGCACGTTTTGTGCAATTTCGGATTCGGGATCTACATCATAGGCAAGTTGCAAATAGGCAATTGTTTGCTCATCTTCTAATCCCATTTGTGCGTTTAAGTAGGCAGCGGTATAGTATGCTTCTTGAGAATCTTTTTTAGAGATTTTTTTATTTTCTGCAACTTCAACAAGCATTTGTATTGCATTTTCATAGTCACCTGCATACAAGGCTTCCATCGATTTAGGATAAGTAAGTTGCAACAAGTATTTTTCATATAGTTTTGTTGTATTATCTGGATCGTGTTCTGGAATTTGTGCAATTAATTCTGAATGAAGATAGGTATAGTCGGAGTTCAGTTGGTTTAAGATTGTGTCTACAAGTTTTGCTTTTTTAGGTCCTTCTGCCTTATCCATTTTTTTTACCGTGGAGATAATAGTTGTTGATTTTTTCTTGGATTTTTGAATTTGCTTTATAAAATCAGCAGCTTTTTCGGCATCACTTATTTCATCATCAGCTATTTCATTATATTTATCTATAACATAACCTTCTTTGGTTGTGAGAACAGCTGACGGAATACCCTCAAGGGCAAAACGATTTGCCACATCATAATTTCTATAAAACTGTTCTTCTGTGATGAGGTCTTCATCTTCTGGGAAGTCGAGTTGAACTAAGATATATTCTGAGGCAATTTTTGATAGAAATGGTTTTGAAGGGAAAATGTCGTTTGAAAGTGCTATACTTACCTCATCCCAGTCTGATCCAACAAAAAACAAGAGAATGTTTTTGTTTTCTTGCTCAGCAAGCCCTTGTGCTTCTTCGTAGTCGTACAACCAGTGTGCTTCTGTTGGGGTACTTGAACAGGCGATTAGCAAAAGGATTATTACTAGAAAAGGGATCAACTTGCTAATTGATTTAAATGTAATTGATTTCATTACTGCTCCTAAGAAAAGTCAATGAGAAAAGCAGTTTTTCAATTTGACTTTTATATAAATTTAAAATAAATGAACAGTGCTCTTTATTGCAAAAAGCACTGTTTTTTCTATACCATACCATAATAACGAACTTAATTAAAAAAAGATACACCTGCACTAAAAATATCTTGGTTTTTGTTTCCTGGGATGTTTTTTAAGAGTTCAGTTGCATTTTTTATTTCTTTAAAAGAAATACTTCTTTCATTATGTGCCATTTTTCCCAGTATTTTTCCACTTGGGTCGGTAAGACCTTCAATTGCATAAAAAGATGCACTTGGGTTTTGAGTTTCCGTTTTTGCTATTATGCCATCTGCATCTACGTATTGGGAAAAAACTTGTCCATTTTTGAACAATTGCTTTGCAACTTCTTTTTCAAGCACAAGACGTCCATCTGTGCTTGAAAAAGGCAAGCGATAGATGCTGTCTTTTAAGCTTTCTTTTGGTGCCCAGGGAGAAATAGCTGAGATGATTTTTGTATCAAGCATTCGAGATATATGTTTTCCAATTCTGTTTGCGACCAGTATTGGTCCGGTAGTGTTTTCTTGAACTTTGCCAAAGGGAATGAGTCCTGAGCGTAAAAGTGCGTGAAAGCCATCTCCGATACCAAGTATGAGGCGATCTTTTGACAAAAATTGCATAATAGCATCTTTTATAAGGGGATACTGGAGTATTGATGCGGTGTATTTACCAAGTCCATCTGGTTCACCTGCAAGACTAAAGCCGCCAGAAAATGCAAGAATTTCAGCTTCAAGGATGGCTTTTTTCAAAGCTTCAAAGGATTCAATTGTAGACTCCTCGGTTTTATTTCTGAAAACAAGCGTTTTTGTTTTCGCCCCAGCGAGAGTAAAGGCTCTTTCCATGTCGTATTCGCCGTTGGTTCCAGGGAAAACCGGAAGTAAAACAAGTGGTTTTTTTTCTTTTATATGATAAAAATTTTTATTTTTTAAAGCCCTATCGTGTTTTTTGAGGGACGAATGTCGTTTTTTTGCAAAACCGGGTATTTTTTGGATTTTTTCTGTGGATTCAACAGGAAAAACAGTAGAAAGGGGTTTTTTCCATGCTTCTTTTAGCTCTTTTATTGAAATTTCAATATTTTGAATCTCCGTTTCTTTTGTTTTATTTTTCTTGCCACCGTCATAGCAATGTAAGCCGAGGTTAAGGACGGGCTTTTCTTGCGTCCGCCCAATATATAGCCAGCGTATCTTTGACGTATCAATTTTTTCTCTTGTTTCAACAATTATCGTGCCGTACATGGGTACAAAAAGCAATTCTTGCACACCGTTTTCTATGGTACAACCTATCTCGTTACCAAAGCTCATTTTTGAAATTGCTTCAGAAATACCACCTGCTCCTACGGGATACATTGAAAGTATATTTTCTTCTTTAAGTGCATTTTTAATATGTGCATAATTTTCTTTGAAAGCGTCAAAATCGGGTGCAAGCATTTCGGTATAGGCTTGAATTGCAGCATATACGTAGGAATCGCCCTGTTTAAAAGCGCCAGAAATGAGGTTTTCTTCATCAGAAGAGCTGAAGGCAAAGGATATTAAGGCTGGAGGTACTTTTAAGTCATCAAAATTGCCTGACATACTATCTTTCCCGCCGATGCTAGGAATTTCCATCGCTTTTTGTGCATCGAGGGCACCAAGAAGAGCTGCAGTGGGTTTCCCCCAGGTTTCTGGCGAGTCAGTTCGTTCAAAATATTCTTGGAAGCTTAAACGGGTTTTTTCTAAACTTCCTCCAACAGAAACTATTTTTGCCAAAGATTCTAGCACCGCAACTTGGGCACCATGCCAGGGACTCCACTGTGCGACGAGCGGGTCGAATCCATAGGCCATGATACTGGTTGTGCTTGTTTCTTTTGGACTTAATACGGGAATTTTTGCAACGGAGGCTACTTCTGGTGTGCTTTGTGTTTTTCCACCCATAGGAAAAAGCAGAGAATTTGCTCCGATAGACGCATCAAATTGTTCAGTCATTCCTTCTTGTGAGCAACAAGCGAGACTGCTCATATTTGTGAACCATGCATCCTTGAGCGTTTCTTTTTTGCAACGTCCCCGACTTTCGTCATTTAATACTAATTGCACCGCATCGAGTGGGCGAGCAAGAGGCGAATAAATACGATTTGGTTCTGTGATTTTTGCTTTTGCATGACGCTTGGCACCAGCAGTATCGAGGAAGTTTCGATCCAAATCGACTATTGTTTGTTCCTTCCATTGCATAACAAGACGATTTGTATCTGTTACCCTCGCGATAACTGTCCCCTTGAGATTTTCTTTTTCGGCTTCTTCAAGGAGAAAGTCTAAATCCTTTGCATCGATAACAACAGCCATACGTTCTTGCGATTCTGAAATAGCCAGCTCTGTGCCGTTTAAGCCTTCGTATTTTGTAGGGATGGCGTCAAGGTTAATATGAAGCCCTGGAGCGAGTTCTCCAACAGCAACAGAAACCCCACCTGCCCCAAAATCATTGCATCGTTTTATGATGCTACTAACTTTAGAATTTCTAAAAAGACGTAAGATTTTTCGCTCTTCTAGTGGGTCACCTTTTTGTACTTCAGCAGAGGCTGTTTCGACAGATTCAGCGGTTTGCACACGGGATGAACTCGTCGCTCCTCCTATGCCGTCACGCCCTGTTTTTGCACCGAGGAGGATAACGAGATCTCCGGCCTGTGGTATACCTCGTTTTACCTGCTCTGCTGGCGCTGCTGCGATGAGAGCGCCGAGTTCCATTCGTTTTGCTTCATAGCCAGGATGATATATTTCTACCGCTTGCGAAGCATTTAAACCAATTTGATTGCTATAGGTACTAAAGCCGGCTGTGGCATCTTTTGTAATTTTTCTCTGAGGGAGCTTTCCTTCGCGTGTTTTTTCCAGCGTTCTGCGTGGATTTGCAGAGCCTGTTATTCTCATACCCTGATAGACCCATGCACGCCCAGAAAGTGGATCGCGAATGCCACCTCCGACACAGGTATTTGCTCCACCAAAAGGTTCAATTTCTGTTGGATGGTTGTGGGTTTCATTTTTGAACATAAGAAGCCATTTTTCTGTTTGCTTTTCTTTGGTTTCGGCATTTTCAGTATGCACATCTATAAAAACAGAACAGGCGTTTATCTCTTCAGACTCTTCTAAATCGTCTAACTTGCCCTCTTTTTTTAGATATTTTGCTCCAATCGTAGCCATATCCATGAGCGTTATGGGTTTTTCTTTTGTTGTATGTATTTCTGTTCGTAATGTTGTATAGGATTCTAGTGATTTTTCAAATAAGTCGGTAAAATAACCCTCTTCTATTTCTATATCGTCGAGGATTGTGTTAAAAGTTGTATGTCGACAGTGGTCTGACCAATAGGTGTCTAAAACACGCATTTCTGTTTCGCTTGGGTCGCGACCTTCTTTTTTGAAATAGTCTTGTACAAAAACTAAGTCCGCATTGTCCATTGCAAAACCCTGTTCTTCTCGAAAAGCAAGCAAGCCTTTTTCATCGAGCTTGATAAAATCTTGGTAGAAAGGAATTGTTTTTGGTTCAGGGATAGCTTTTGAAAGCGTTTTAGGAATATCAAGGTGTGCTTTTTGAGAATCAACCTCATTTATAAAATAAGATTCTATTTTTTTTATATCAGAAGCGTTTATATCGCCTTGTAAAATAAGCATTTTTGCAGGTTTTACTATAATGGCTTTTTTTGTATCATCTTGTGCTGTAGCCTTATGTTTTACAAGCAGAAGGTTTAAAGCCTCTTGCGCAGAAAGAGCTCTTTGATCGTATTGCCCATGGTGAAACTCCCAAGCAATAACAATATCATCTTCTACAAGTGGAATATGATTGATAAAAACCTTATCGGTTTGCTCTGTGACAAATACTTCGTCCATAGCCTTCGAGCTAAGAGCGAGGGGGAGGTTTTCAATGTCGTAGCGAATGAGGAAACGACATGATTTTAGGTCTTTGATGCCTAAAAAATCTTTAAGCTCTTGCTCAGCTTTTTGTGCTTCAACTTGGAAGCCTGTTTTCTTTTCTACATAAATTCTATACATGATACCGAATTATAGTGTAAATTTAGGCTTTTTTCAATGGAACAGGGCTGTTTATTTTAAAATTATTTTTTCCCGAGAGAACGGCTTTTTTTGAAGGCAGCTTCGGCAGCTTCCATAATAGCTGAACGAAAACCTTTTTCTTCAAGTTTTTTTACAGCCTCTATCGTTGTTCCACCGGGTGAACAAACGGAGTCTTTTAGCACCCCTGGTTGCTCACCCGTTTCGAGTACCATTTCAGCGGCTCCTTTAAGTGTTTGTGCTGCATAGATATAGGCTTGTTTTCTTGGTATACCCAAGAGTACTGCAGCATCTGCAAGCGCTTCTATAAACAGAAAGCCGTAGGCTGGTCCACTGCCCGAAATAGCTGTAACTGCATCCATAAGATTTTCGGGAACAAGCTCTATTTTTCCCGTTTTTTCAAGTATATCGATAACAAAGTCTTTTTCTTTTGTTTGTACCGCATCATTGCTGCTGAAGGCTATCATCCCTTCTTCGACAAGAACGCTTACGTTTGGCATAAGCCGAATAATAGGAAGGGCTCTTTTTTCTTCTGTTTCTAAGGGCAAGGCAGAATAGAGCATGTTTTCAAGACTTTCTATCTGTATACCTGCAACAATCGAAATTAAAACAGATTTTTTTTGATAGTATTCTGAGGCAATCTCTGTGAGGAGATTTTTTACATGGATGGGTTTTATAGCCAATAAAAGAAAATCGACGGTTTTTACCAAGTCCTTGCTCGATGCGGCTATTTTACAAGAGAATTTTTCGGCAAGCTTTTTTGTGCGCTCCGTATCTATATCAAATAGAAAAATATTTTTGCCTTCTGTTTTTTTTAGCATTGCCTTTGCTAGAGCCTCACCCATTACACCACAACCGAGTATTCCTATTTTATTCATCATGTTTTCCTTAGATTTTTTTGTATACGCCCTCTTTGGTAAAAAAAGGAGGCCTTGCTAATAGTATCGGCAATTTCTAGCTGTTTTTGTAGACCCAGCTTATTCTGCACAAAAAAGTGTCGCTTTTTGGCTACCGTCTGCAAGTTTTTCCAAGATTTTTTCATGGGAGCCATTTGCAAGTATCATAGGAATGCCGTAGGAAGTGAGTTTGTCCGCAGCTTCAAGTTTTGTGTTCATACCACCGGTACCAAAGGAGTTTGCGCTCCCAAGTCGAATACTTGCACGCAAATCGTCCATGCTTGGAACATATTCTATGAGTTTTGCTTCGGGATTTGTTTTTGGATTATCCGTGTAGACACCATCTATGTCGCTAAACAGAACGAGAAGGTCAGCATTCCACAAAATTGCGGTGAGGGCGCTTAAATTGTCGTTATCACCAATGCGAATTTCTTCAGTGGAAACAGAGTCATTTTCATTGATAATAGGTATAACGCCTTCATCGACAAGGGTAAAAAGTGTGTTTCGCATATTGAGGGTTCTATTGTCATCGTGAAAGTCATCTTTTGTGAGCAATAATTGTCCTATATGAATATTGTTTTTCCAAAAGGCATTTCGCCAGTTGTCCATAAGTTCAACTTGCCCGATTGCGCACAAAGCCTGTCGATAGTGTATGTCTTTTTTTCTCTCCCATCGATCGATAGTAGAAAGTCCTGCAACTTGCGCGCCAGATGAGACAATAACGATTTGTTTTCCTTTTTTCATGAGGGATGCACATTGTAGGGCAAATGATTCCATGAAAGGGATGTTTATTTTTCCGTCGCTTGTTGCAAGCGTGTTTGAACCTATCTTTATAACAATTTTTCGAGCTGTTTTGAGAATTTCTTGTATTGTGGGACAAGAATTTTTCCCTGCGTTGTATGTATCTATTGTTTCGCTCATTATCGAATATGTCCTTCGCCGTCGATGAGATATTTTTCTGTGGTAAGAGCCGAAAGCCCCATGGGACCGCGTACGTGGAATTTTTGTGTGCTTATGCCGAGTTCAGCACCAAAGCCAAAGACTCCGCCATCGGTAAATCGTGTTGAAGCGTTTACATAGACACAGGATGAGTCAACTTGGTTTTGAAATTTTTGTGCATGGCTAATATTTTTTGTCAGTATAGAATCAGAATGCTTTGTATTGTGCGTGTTTATATGGTCAATTGCTTCATCGAGTGTAGAAACAACTTTAACCGCAAGAATTTTGTCCAAAAACTCTGTGTCAAAGTCTGTATCGCCAGCTTTTTCTACTTGTAGACCTTCTATTCTGTTTAAAACGGCATAGCTTTCGGGGCATGCTTTGAAAAGCACTTTTTCTTTCATCGATTTGGCTAGTTTTTCCAAAAAGTTTTCTTTTATGGCGTCGTGCACAAGTAAGACTTCGATTGCATTACAAACACCTGGTCTTTGTAGCTTTGCGTTGCAGGCTATTTCGACAGCTTGCTCGAGGTCAGCACTTTTATCTACAAAGAGATGGCAAATACCGCTCCCTGTTTCAATAACGGGAATACGTGCTTTTTCTACAACAAGTTTTATGAGAGCAGCGCCTCCACGGGGGAGAACTACATCGATTTTTCCAACCGCATTGAGGATTTCATCGACTTCACTGCGCTCACCAGTTTCAGCAAGGGCGATAGCTTCTAAAACGCCAGATTTTGCTTCTGCTAAACCTTCTTTTATCGCGGCGACAATCGCCTTGTTGGATTTAAGGGCAGAGGATGATCCACGTAAATAGATAGCATTGCCACTTTTATAGGCAATAGCAAAGGCGTCGACAGTAACATTTGGTCGTGATTCATAGATAATTGCCGCAATGCCGATGGGAACGCGAACTTTTCGGATTTTTAAGCCTTCAGGGCTTGTCCAGCCTGTTTCAACAACGCCGATTGGGTCAGTTTGGTTGATAATAATAGCAATACTTTCAATAATGCTTGAAATTCGATTGTCATCGAGCATGAGCCTGTCAATGAGGCTTTCTTTCATCCCTGATGCACGAGCAGTTTCAATGTCTTTTTTATTTGCTTCGAGTATTTTAGAGCGATTTTTGTCCAAGGCTATAGCTACCGCTTGAAGCGCTGCATTTTTTTCACCTGCATTGACTTGTGAGAGCTTGTTTGCGCCGACTCGCAATTGTTGGCAGACTTGTTCAAAATTCATCATCGATACCTATTTTATCTTATGAGTTTTAATAATTAGCTAAGAAAAACATTCCAAGGAGTAGGGCTAACCTTGTTTTGTCTAAAGACCAATCTGTTTTTTTTGGAAGAGCTTGTAAATACCACCAAAAGACTCCAAAGCCTGGGTCTATCCGTAGGGCATATTCTGAAAAATCAGCTTTTTTTGTTTGTGGTCCAAACATGAGGTAGACTACATCGTGAAGTACATCGATAACTGCTTCGTATGAGGCTTTGTAGTCAATGTAATGATCTTTACCACAACAGTCCTTTAGTTTTTCTAGAGCTTGATTTTTGAGCGCTTCATCAGAGCCTTCAACCCAAGTTTTTTGAACCAAGAGCAAAAGGTTATTGTAAAA
>JGI24500J29687_10017664_pt1 | contig 11327 bp, 9 predicted proteins | sample BioPla2RNA1_FD_29687 | JGI IMG/M metagenome (IMG submission 29687) | reverse complement strand
GTGAAATATGTTAAGTTATGGTAAACATGCTATATAGCTTACATTTCAAAAAAGAAAATGATCCATTATACCAATAACAGAAAGGTTATTGGCAGTATTTGATGATTTAACCTGTTCTAGCGCTTGCGCAAGAATGCCGGTATATCTAAATCATCAGAAGTGAAGGAACGCAGATCAACCACAGTATTTTCTTTCTCTGCCTTAGAAACGGAATCGAACCCGGTGGCAATCACCGTTACCCTGACCTCATCCTCAAGGTTCTCATCGACCACAGCACCAAAAATTATATTGGCATCCGGGTCAGCTGCCTGAGAAATAATCTCTGCTGCCTCGTTCACCTCAAAGAGACCTAAATCAGGACCTCCGGTAATATTCAGCAAAACACCCCGCGCTCCCTCGATAGATGTCTCTAGAAGGGGGCTCGAAATGGCAACTTTCGCTGCTTCTGTGGCACGGCTTTCCCCTCTGGCACTGCCAATACCCATTAAAGCTGTGCCTGTCTCCGACATGATAGTTTTAACATCTGCAAAATCCAGGTTGATCAATCCGGGTACAGCTATAAGATCGGAAATACCCTGCACCCCTTGTCGCAAAACATCATCTGCAATACGGAAGGCCTCATTGATCGAGGTCGACTTGTCCACCACCTGCAGCAGACGGTCATTGGGTATCGTGATCAGGGTATCCACCTTGCTCTTTAACTCCTGAATCCCTTGATCCGCCTGGTTTGCCCGTTTTTTCCCTTCGAAAGTAAAGGGACGGGTAACCACACCAACTGTAAGAGCACCAATCTCCCTGGCTACTTCAGCAACAACCGGCGCTCCACCGGTCCCAGTTCCTCCACCCATACCTGCTGTCACAAAAACCATATCAGCCCCTCGCAGGGACTGCATCAATTCCTCACAGCTCTCTTCTGCCGCCTTTTTCCCGATCTCCGGATCTGCACCCGCTCCCAATCCCTTGGTAAGCTTAGCACCAATTTGGATCTTATGCTCTGCCAGGGACAAATTCAGAGACTGGGCATCAGTGTTTACAGCAATAAAATGCACACCCTTGAGCTCTGCCTGGATCATTCTATTGACAGCGTTACTACCGCCGCCTCCGACACCAATGACCTTGATATCGGCAAACTGATTTGTGTCTACCTCCAATTCTAACATCTCCCTATCGATCCCTCACTTCTTAAAAAAGATCTTGTAGCCATTCTTTTACTTTACTGAACATCGCTTTCATAGATAAGCTATCCTCATGCTCTTCTTTTACCTGTTGGCGTCTGGCACCATATAGAAGCAGCCCAACACCTGTAGCATATTCAGGGCTGTGGACCACATCTGCCAGGCCGCCAATCCCTTCAGGGTATCCGACCCTGACCGGTTTTTCCAGGAGATCCACCGCCAGTTCTGCAATACCGTGGGTTAGAGCACTCCCACCTGTCAGAACAATTCCACCAGGCAGCAACCCTGGATAACCGGAGCTATCCAACTTATTCTTTACAAGGTTGATGATTTCCTGCACACGAGGTTCAATGATGCTGGCGATCATTTTTTTGGAAACCCGGAAGGTATCCCTACCCCCTACACTGGGAACATCAACAAACTCGCTGTCAGATGTCAGGGCGGGAAGTGTTCCTCCATGCTCTTTCTTAATGATCTCCGCCTGTGTCAGAGGTGTTCTCAAGCCAACAGCCAGATCACTGGTAATGTAATCCCCGCCTATCGGTAGAACAGCTGTATACCATAAAGTACCCTGTTCAAAAAGAGCAATATCGGTTGTGCCGCCCCCCATATCCACTACAACTACACCAAGTTCTTTTTCTGCCGGATATAAGACAGCTTCTCCAGAGGCATAACCGTTTAATACCAGCTCCCAGGGGTGAAAACCTGCGCGCTCACAACATTTAATTATATTTTGCAAAGCGGCATTTACAATGGTTACAATATGAGTTTCCACTTCTAATCTTGAACCAATCATACCTATAGGGTCAAGGATATTTTCATTTCCATCAACAAGATATTGGCGGGGAATAACATGGACAATTCTGCGATCATGAGGAAGAGCAATTACTCGTGCCGCTTGAAGAACTCTCTCTACATCTTCCGGCATTATTTCCTGATCAGAAGATGAAACTGCAACAACACCACGGTTATTGAGGGAGGAGACCGTAAGCCCTGTAATTCCCACATACCCTCCATCGATCTCACGACCGCTCATCTGCTCCGCTTTCTCAATAGATGCCTCAATAGCACGCACTGTGTTTTCAATATCGATCACATTGCCTTTACGGATTCCGGCAGATTCCACGGCTCCAAAACCGATAACTTGAATTTGTCCGTCCCGTCCAACTTCCCCGGCAATGACTGCAACCTTTCTGCTTCCAATATCAAGGCTTACTATCATATTATCCCGGGCCAACTGCCGCACCTCCATCCACCGGAATTCATAATAAAGAATCTCTTCAACATAAATCTATGTTTTCCTTTAATTTTCTAGTGAGGAAAACAAATTTATCCGCTGTTCATCTTTCATCTGACACTTAACCGCAGGTGCCTGTACACTCCTGATATCAATGTAATCTATTCCTTCAACACCACCCAGTAGGTCCAGATAGGATGCAGCCAATTCAAGTTTTTCCGGCAACTTTTCCGGAGTTCCCAGATAAACCGGAATCCCCTGTCTTGTGTAAGCAACCAGATTATCAGTATTAGCAATGTTAATTTCAGAAACTAACTGCTGAACATCCTTATCCAAAACAGCTAAAACTGATTTCAGGTAGCTGCTGTTGCTGACTCGCTCTCCCGGGTTCAGTGAATCCGGCTTGAGTCCTGTAATGATCGGGAGATCATAGCTCTTTGACGTTGTATATTTTTCAAGGCAGTACCCTTTCCCATCAATAACTACAAAGCTCTCCTGAGCACAGAACAGTGCCAGTGGTTCCCGCTCCTCGATAGTGATCACAACGCCGTCCGGAATGCGCTTTTTTACCTTTACAGTTTCCATCAATGGTATAGAAAGCAGGCGCTTTTTAACCAGTTCCGTATCCAGTTCAAAGTAATTGATCCCTGGTCTCAAACCACTTTTCTTAATTATCTCCGCCTCTGTCACTTGTGAGTTTCCCCTGGCCTCAATGTTTTTCAAAGCAAAGAAAGGCGACTGACTGAAATAATAGACAGCGATGATACTCAAGGTTATCAAAAGTAAATTCCTGAGAACCCTGAGGAATTTCTGCAAGTCCCGTTTTTTTCTGCGCGGCTTCCGCCTCTTTGTAGAAGGAGACATCGCTTGTCCATCCCATCTTCAAAAAAATATGATGATTCTAAATGATTTCACGTGAAACTTGGGCACCCAGCATCTTCAGCCTGGATTCGAGGTTTTCATACCCGCGGTCCAGGTGCTGTACCCCTTCAATAATTGTTGTGTTCTCTGCAGCAAGACCACCCAGCACCAAGGCTGCACCCGCCCTTAAATCGGTCGCTTCCACCACTGTTCCTGTCAGGTCTTTGATACCTGTGATCACTGCACTTCTTCCCTCAAGACGGATTTGAGACCCCATTCTCCTCAGTTCTCCAACGTGCCGAAAACGGTTCTCAAATATATTCTCTGTAATAATGCTGGTTCCTTGAGCCAGAGCTAGAAAAACCATCATTTGGGGCTGCATATCTGTAGGAAAACCGGGAAAGGGCATTGTTCTGATATCCACTGCCTTCCAATTAGAAGGCGCTGTAACAATGATCCTGTCATCTTCTTCTTTAATGGAAACCCCTGCTTCACGCAGTTTTGCGGTAACTGCCTCTACATGCTCAGGGATCACGTTGTTGATCAACACCTCTCCCCTAGTAATGGCAGCTGCCACCATAAAGGTTCCGGTTTCTATGCGGTCGGGAATTACGCGGTGAGCGATCTCCTGGTTAAGCTTTTTCACGCCATCGATACGAATGGTATCCATCCCTGCTCCCCGGATACGAGCACCGAGTTTATTTAAAAAGTTCTGCAATTCAACGATTTCCGGTTCCCGCGCCGCATTTCTGATAATTGTCGTTCCCCGGGCAAGGGTTGCCGCCATCATGATGTTTTCAGTTGCTCCAACACTGGGGAAATCAAGATGAATGTCCGCTCCCTGGAGTCCGGCAGCCTCAGCTGTAATACAACCGTGGTCATCATCGATCACAGCCCCACAAGCCCTTAATCCCTTTAAATGCAAATCCATGGGGCGTGATCCAATGGTACAACCGCCGGGATATGAAACTTTAAACCTCCCACAGCGGCCCAAGAGGGGACCCATCACCAGATTGGAAGCCCGCATACGCCTTGCCAGGGTAGGAGGCACCTCTAAAGAGCGAAGGCTTGATGGGTCTATTTGCATGGTATCTCCTGTCCAGTTAACCTTGACACCCAGAGATTCCAGAGCATCTTTCATGGTTTTAACATCAATTAAAGAGGGCACTCCCTCGAGAACAACAGGTCTCTCGCTTAACAGCGAGCCGGCCAGGAGCGGCAAAATCGCATTCTTTGCCCCACTTATCGCAATGGATCCTCTTAGCCTTGTACCCCCAGTAACAAGCAACCTCTCCACCCAACTCACCCTTCCTCCCCCAAGATCAAAACCTCAGGTGCTAACATAATGCCTTTTTGCTCAGAAACTTGTTCCTGAATGGTCTTGATCAGCTCTAAAATTTCCCTCGCTGTAGCAGAACCGCAGTTGACAATAAAATTGGCATGCTTGGGCGAAACTACGGCATCCCCAATGCGGTGTCCTTTTAACCCCACTTCCTCAATAAGCCTTCCTGCATAATCATGAGGTGGATTACGAAAAACGCTTCCGGCGGAGGGAAACTCTGTTGGCTGCATCTTACACCTGAAGGCAAGGTTTGCCTCCATGCGAGCTGCAATATCTTCCTTCAGTGCAGGTGTGAGCCTGAACACAGCCCTTAGAATAATCAAATTTCGCCCCTTTAGGGAGGAAGAACGGTAGGAGAAAGAGAGTTCGTCCTGTAACCACTTCTGTTGTTTTCCCTGATGGTCAATGGTTTCCACTTCCTGGACAAGACTTCCGATATCCTTCCCGAAAGCACCGGCATTCATTATAATGCCCCCACCCACTGTAGCAGGAATGCCGGCAGCAAATTCCAGACCGCTTAAGGATGATTTTAATGCCATCCTGGCCAGGGCGGGAAGCATTACCCCTCCCTCTGCAGTTATCATCTCTCCCTGCAGAGAAGCGCCCTTAAGACCCCTCCCGAGTTTGATAACCAAACCACGGACACCACCGTCCAAGACGAGCAGATTAGAACCATTACCGATCACAGTAAGGGGCAGACAATATTCCTGGGCAAACAGCAGGGCCTTCTTAACATCCCCTGTTGTCCAGGGAATAACTAACAGATCCGCTGGGCCGCCAACACGCCAGGTTGTATAGTTTTTCATAGGCACCTGAGCAAATACCCGGCCATCTACCTTCTCTTCCAGTTGTTGAGCTAAAACCTGCCAGTTCATAAAAGCGACCCCTTAATTTCCCAGTAAACACTGTCGGATATTAGAAGCAAGATTCCTGCCCACAGTCCAGACATCCCCTGCTCCCACAGTCAGAACCGTGTCTCCTGAACGGAGCTCTTGTAGAAGATAGTTTACTACACCATCAAGTGAATCAATATAAACAACGTTGGTACCGTTTTTTTGCAGTTCTTGGACGATCAGCTTCGCTGAAACACCATCCATCGGCCTTTCCCCAGCTGCATAAATATCTGTAATAATCACAAGATCACTTCCCTCAAAGGCCTTTCCAAACTCCTCTCTCAAGAACTTCGTCCTGCTATAACGGTGTGGTTGAAAAACAGTGATCGTCCTTTTCCGCTTGACCCCGAGAGCTGCTTCCATCAGTGCCTTGATCTCTGTGGGATGGTGTGCGTAGTCATCGATAATTTTGATCCCATCATACTGAGCTATCAGCTGAAAACGGCGCTCAACCCCCTGAAAGTGAGCGAGCGCTCTGGCAACATCAGAAAAAGCCAAACCCAGATGCATACCTACAGCAACTGCAGCTAAGGCATTTTGAATATTGTGCAATCCAGGTATCGAAAGTTTCAGAGTGCCCAGAAACACGCCCTCATGAAAAACCTCTGCTTCTGTTAACAAACCCTTCTGGACAATATTCCTGGCCTGGTAGTGGGGGTTCCCCTGAATCCCATAAGTAACAGTTTTGACTCCATCTGTAGATAATTGACAGACATAATCGCTGTCACTGCAGAGTAAAGCAAAGCCATCTCGTCTGATATTAGAGAGAAAATCCTGAAAAGCTTGCAGAATTCCTGAAATATCTCTGTAATAATCCAGGTGGTCATCATCTATATTTGTAATAACAGCTATGAAAGGTTTTTGTTTAAGAAAAGAACCATCGCTTTCATCTGATTCCGCGACAAGGTATCTTCCCTTTCCCAGGCCGGCATTACCTCCCAGTTCAGAGATATGCCCCCCGATCAGATAAGTGGGGTCAAGCCCGTTTTCTGCCAGGGCCACAGCAATCATGGCGCTGGTGGTTGTTTTGCCGTGGGACCCTGTAACAGCTATCCCCTGATAAGACTCCATAACCTTTGCCAGCAGTTCTCCGCGGGTCATGACCGGCAAGCCTTTAGAACAAGCGGCAGATAATTCGATATTGGAGGGGGGGATAGCAGAGGAAACAACCACAGCATCCAGACCATCTACAATATTTTCTGCCTGATGCCCTATAGCAATTTGAGCTCCTCGCTGCCGCAAGCTCTCGACCACAGGTGATGAGACAAGATCAGACCCACTGACCCGCATCCCCATTTCCAGCAAAACCTGGGCAAGCCCGCTCATACCCACACCACCGATTCCAATAAAATGATACCACTTGCCAGTCACTGAACCAATCTCCTCCCTGTTTGCACTGTACTAATCCAAATAAATTTTGTAGGTTTGTCACAACAACAGTTTATGTCTCACTGTCTGTGAAGGTGCAGAGTGACTTTTTCCCAGCATTGCGCAAAATACCGGCGATCAACTCTCCGGCTTCCGGACGCCCTATCCGGCGAGACTGTCCAGACATCTTTTGACGCAAGTCATTATCACCCGCCAATTTTTCTATCTCCCGGAGCAATTTGACAGGTGTTAGTTCCTTCTCAGGGATTAATATAGCTGCCCCATGGCGCTCCAGATAACGAGCATTATGATACTGGTGATCCGCGGTTGCAAAAGGATAGGGGATCAATATCGCCGGAATCCCCAGGGCAGTCACTTCCGCAAGTGTTGCCGCCCCTGCACGGCTGATCACCAGATCAGCAACTTTAAGGGCATACTCCATTTCTTCTAAATATGGTTTTATAACTAGTTTGCCAATATCATCGGTATTTATCCCCATGTGTTCCATGTCCTGGCAGAACTGCCGGTGCTCGGTTACCCCTGTCAGGTGAATAACCTGAAGCTTTGGAAGGGCAGCACTGCCATGGCAGATCTCTTGATACACTTCCAGCATCACCTGGTTGATACACCGCGCACCACGGCTTCCCCCGGTAACCAGAACTGTGAAAATATCCGGATCCAGTCCGAAATATTTATAGCTCTTCAGGGGATCTGCTTTAAGAATCTTGCTGCGTATCGGAAGTCCTGAATGAACTAATTTCGCCCTCAAAGGAAAAGATCCCTTTTCAGGCAGAAAAGTAGTAAATGTTACCTCCGCCCAGCGCGACAGCAGTTTATTGGCCATCCCGGGTACAGAGTTTTGCTCGTGTAAAAAAAGCGGCACTTTTAAACTGGCAGCTGCCAGCCCGAGGGGTACTGAAACATATCCCCCGGTAGCAAAAACAGCCTGTGGGCGAACCTCCTTGAGTAAACTCAGCCCCTGCAGATAGCCTTTCCCCAGTGATGTTAAGTCACATATTGCCTTAAAAGAAATATTACGCGGCCACTTTCCGGCTGCAATCCGGCGAAAAGGATACCCTGCCCCAGGCACCACTTTGCCTTCCAGACCCTCACCTGTTCCTACAAAAATGATTTCGCAGCCGGGTTCTAACTCACGCAGTAGATCTGCAACAGCCAGTGCCGGGTAAAGGTGTCCACCTGTACCGCCACCTGTAAATAGCACACGCATCCCTTATCTCCTATTCCTCAACATAACGTGATATATTTAAAAGAATACCTATTCCCAGTAAATTCAAGGTCAAAGATGAGCCCCCATAACTGATAAAAGGCAGGGTAATCCCCGTCACCGGAAGACTTCCCGTCACCACACCTAAATTGATTACAGCCTGCAGTATTACCATAACGGTAATCCCTGCGCCAAGAAGTGCACCAAAGGAATCAGGTGCCTTAATGGCAATCTTTAATCCCCTCCACATAAAGGCCACAAAAAGCAGCAGCACAAAAGTTGTCCCAATAAACCCCAACTCCTCAGCTAACACCGCGAAAATAAAGTCTGTATGCTGCTCCGGAAGATAAAGAAACTTCTGTCTTCCCTGACCCAGTCCTGCACCGAAGATTCTCCCGGAACCTACCGCCAGCAGAGCTTGAATCGTCTGAAATCCCTTACCCAGTGGATCTGACCAGGGATCGCGAAATGCCATAATGCGTTTCATCCGGTAGGGTTCTATCATAATTGCCAGAGCAGCCAGGCCGCCTCCTAAAAGACCCAAAAATCCCAGGTGGCCTATCCTCGCCCCCGCAGCCAACAGCATGAGAAATGCTGTGCCTGCAATGGTAGCTGCTGTCCCCAGGTCAGGCTGCATCAAGATCAACCCACAGACCACACCCACCACCAGCAGTGGGATAGCTAAACCCCTAACAAACTGCTTGATCTGATTCTGTCTTTCAGCCAGGTACTTTGCCAGAAAAATAACCAGTGCCAGTTTAGCGATCTCAGAAGGTTGAAACCTTTGACCCGCGACCCCAATCCAGCGGGTGGCATCCTTAATGGTGATCCCCACTCCTGGAACCAGCAACAGGAGCAGAAGAAAGACAGCAATGCCAAATATGGGATATGCCCATTTCCGGTAAATCTTATAATCTATATTCATCACCACAAGCATTCCGGCAATCCCCACGAATGCCCAGATCAGCTGGTTTTTAAGAAAATGGGCACCATCAGCGTAAGCTATCTGGGCATAAACATAGCTAGAACTGTAAACCATCACAATCCCTACTGTTAGCAAGAGGAGTACGATGACAAAGAGAATAAAATCAGGGGCACTGCGCTTACTTTTCACTAATCAACCCCTCCTTTAGAGCTCCTCAACCACTTTCCGGAAGAGGTTACCCCGCTCCTCATAATCCCGGAACATATCCCAACTGGCACACCCCGGCGAAAGCAGTACCACATCACCGGTCCGGGCCATGCTCTGTGCTAATCTGACAGCCTCAGCAAGGGAGCTGACTTCCCATATTTTATCAAACCCTACAGCCATCGCCTTCTGTCGGAAGAGCGGAGCTGCCTCACCCAACAGGATCAAGGCCTTGGCCTTTTTTGTTATTTTCTGCATTAATTTATCTAAATTGCCCCCTTTATTCCTTCCCCCGGCAATCAGAATAATCGGGCCTTCGTAGGAATCCAGAGCTTTCACCACTGCCTCAGGATTTGTGCCCTTTGAGTCATTGACATAGCACACTCCGTCCAGTATCCGCACCTCCTCGATCCGGTGCGGAACACCGGGAAAAGAAGTTAAGGCTTCAGCCACATACTCTTTATCAACTCCGGCTAAAAGGGACGCAGCAGCGGCAGCCAAAGCATTTTCCAGGTTGTGAGAACCAGGCATCTTTATATCTTGCACTGTACACAACAGCTCATCTCGTCCCTTAAAATTATAGATGATTTGCTCTCCCTGGACACCTATCCCTCTATGTGGGAGCTTGCAGCAAGAAAATCCACACCTTTGGCCAGGAATGGTATTCATATTGCTTAATACCCCTGGGTCATCCAGGTTGAACACCGCATAATCATCAGATCGCTGATTGGCAAACAGGCGTGCCTTCATCCTGCCGTAAGTTTCCAGGTCACCGTGCCGGTCCAGGTGATCAGGTGCAAGATTCAAAAAAACACCGATATAAGGCCGAAAAGCTTCTATGCGCTCCAATTGAAATGAACTCACTTCCACAACCCAATAATTGACTCTTCGCCAAGGCTTTTCTAAGTTTTTTTCCACTTCCTGAATTAAGGGCACTCCGATATTTCCGGCGACCACAACCTCAAGTCCTGCCTGTTTAAAAATAAATCCCAGCAGAGAAGTTGTGGTGGTTTTACCATTGGTGCCGGTAACAGCTATGATCGGCTCTTTGATAAAGCGCCCTGCCAGTTCCAATTCACTCCAAATAGGAATCTTACATCTTTCTGCTGCCAAAACCGGCTCAATGTTCCTGGGAACACCGGGGCTGACGATAACCAAATCAAAATCGCCTGGCTTTATTTCAGGATATCCACCTGTTATCAAAGAAATAGGAAGTTTCTTTAATTCCTGCAACCCGGAACCTAACATATCCTCACTCTGCTGATCTGTGCCTGTGACCAGGGCACCCTGTTTTGCCAGAAAACGTGCCGCGGCCTGCCCGCTGCGGGCCATTCCAATAACCAGTGCTTTTTTCCCTTGCAGACTAAACAAATTAACATCTCCTAGCTAAGGAGGTGACAAGGGGACGGTTCTCTTGTCACCTTCTCTGTCACCTTTTGGCACTTCTAACACTGCTTGACTTCGTCCTTTGTTTTGAAAGTGACAGGGGACGGTTCTCTGCCACCTTTTTGACACCTTTAACATTCCCCTGACTTCGCCCTGACTTCGGTCTTGTCTTTCATCACCTTATAGTGTCATCCTTATAAAGCAAGCAATCCGAGGATGGCAAAACATAAGCCCATCAGCCAGAAAAAGTGAACAACCCTGACCTCAGACCAGCCGGACAGCTCAAAATGATGGTGCAGGGGGCTCATCTTGAAAACGCGCTTCCCGGTTAATTGAAAGGAAATTACCTGAATAATTACAGAGAGCACCTCCAGGACAAAAACCCCACCCAGCAAGAATAAAACCAACTCTGTCCCGGTGATTACGGCCAGTGCCGCCAGAGCACCCCCCAGAGCAAGAGAACCGGTATCACCCATAAATATTTTGGCAGGGTGGTAATTATACTTGAGGAATCCCAGACAACCCCCGCCTAAAGCCCCTGCAAAAACCGCTGCTGCATTGTGACCCGTTTTCCAGGCAATTAAAGCATAAGCAGCACAGGCGATCACCATTAAGCCGCTGGCCAACCCATCCAAACCATCTGTGAGGTTGACGGCATTTGCAGCAGATATTAAGACAACCACTACAAATATATAATAAAAAAATCCCGCT
>JGI24500J29687_10002350_pt1 | contig 11329 bp, 8 predicted proteins | sample BioPla2RNA1_FD_29687 | JGI IMG/M metagenome (IMG submission 29687) | reverse complement strand
TTTCTCCTCCTAGCCGAGTAGACTCACCCACCCCGTTGAATAGAGCACCCGTGTGCACGGCCCACTGCCTTGGCAGCGAATCACCAACGGTAATGAGCAAAAGCCTTGTTGGCTTCCGCCATACGGTGAGTATCTTCTTTCTTTCTTACGGCGCCGCCCTGATTGTTGGCTGCGTCCATCAGCTCGCCGGCTAGTCTTTCCACCATGGTCTTTTCTCCACGGAGCCTGGCGTTCTGTACTATCCAGCGCAGCGCCAAGGTCTGCCGCCTGTCAGCCCGCACTTCCACAGGCACCTGGTAGGTGGCACCACCTACACGGCGGGGCTTAACTTCCACAACTGGCTTAACATTGTTCACAGCCTGTTCCAGCAGTTCCATGGCGTCGGTGCCGGTTCTCTCCTGGGCCAGCTTCAGCGCACCATACATGATGGACTCGGCTTTGCCCCGCTTGCCATCGCGCATGATGGCGTTGATGAACTTGGTAACCAGCTTGCTGCCATAGATAGGATCAGGGAGCACATCCCGCTTGGGAACGTTTCCTCTTCTCGGCATTGGTTTTCACCCCTTTTGCATAGAGATTCCAGGTTTTCCTACTTAGGTCTCTTGGTACCGTATTTGGAGCGGCCTTGGCGCCGATCGGCTACCCCCGCTGCATCTAGTGTACCTCTAATGATGTGATAGCGTACGCCCGGTAGGTCCTTGACCCTGCCGCCACGAATCAGAACCACGCTGTGTTCCTGCAGATTGTGGCCTTCGCCGGGGATATAGGAAGTCACCTCAATACCATTGGTTAATCTCACACGGGCTACTTTCCGCAGGGCCGAGTTGGGTTTCTTGGGCGTAGCCGTATAAACCCTGGTGCAGACGCCCCTCTTTTGCGGCGACCCCTTGGGGTTGTAGATCACCTCATCACGCAGTGTGTTCTGGGTGAATCCCAGCGCGGGAGCAGAGCTCTTGGATCTCTGAATACGGCGACCCTTCCTAACCAATTGATTGATCGTTGGCATGCTGGATAACCTCCCTTCCTTCTAATTCTCTGTAGATTTCATGACACAAGCGACCGCAGCCCCCACCTCAATGGAGCAGGCTTTGCCCAGCTCTGCCATGGTTTCCACTTCAACCACTTCGATGCCCCGTGCTGCGCATTCCCTGCGTACGGGGCCAGTCACGTGTTCATCAGCATCTCGAGCTAAGTAGACCAGCTCCGCCTGTCCAGCTTGGATCGCCTTCATAGTCTGCTTAGTACCGACCACTCTGCGCGCCGTCGCAAGTCTGTTTGGCATCACGGTCCTCCCCTTTACTCAAGAGATCCCGCAGAGGCGCTAGACCCCTGCGGGCAACACAGCTAATTCTATCATCTCCGGCTGTCCCTGTCAATAAAATCTTGCAGAACAGCCCATCAGGGCGCCATCAGCCGGAAACCAGTTCCACCTCTTCGGCTTCCACCCCATCCTCGGCGGGCGGTTCTTCCTCCTGGCCTTCCACAGCTATACCGATGCGGCGGTAGCGGGCCATGCCTGTGCCGGCCGGGATGAGCTTGCCGATGATCACGTTTTCCTTCAGGCCGATCAGCCGGTCCACCCTGCCCTTAATGGAAGCATCCGTAAGCACCCGGGTGGTCTCCTGGAAGGAGGCGGCAGACAAGAAGCTCTCGGTGGCCAGCGAAGCCTTGGTGATGCCCAGCAGCACTGGCTTGCCCACTGCGGGCTCGCCTCCCTCCGCTTGCACCTTGGCGTTGATCTCTTCGAATTCGAAGATATCAACCAGCGAACCGGGGAGCATGGGCGTATCGCCCGGATCCTCCACCTTGCACTTGCGCAGCATCTGCCGCACGATCACTTCGATGTGCTTGTCGTTGATGTTCACACCCTGGGAGCGGTAGACCTCCTGCACCTCCTGGACCAGGTACTCCTGGACCGCCAGGACGCCCTGGACCGCCAGGATATCGTGGGGGTTCACTGGCCCTTCGGTGAGGCGGTCGCCAGCCTGCACCTGGGATCCATCCTTCACCTTGCGGCGGGCACCGTAGGGTATTACATAGGAAGCTTCTCCCTCGGGACCGCTCACCACTGCCTTGGTGACACCTTTGTTCTCCACGATGCTCACGGTACCGGCGATCTCGCTGATAATGGCCTGGCCTTTGGGCTTGCGGGCTTCGAAGAGCTCCTCTACCCTGGGCAGACCGGCGGTGATGTCGTCTCCGGCAACGCCACCGGTGTGGAACGTCCTCATGGTGAGCTGCGTACCGGGCTCGCCGATGGATTGGGCGGCAATGATGCCCACCGCTTCGCCCACATCTACCAGGGTGCCGTTGGCCAGGTTGCGCCCGTAGCACTGCACGCATACCCCGTGGCGGGTCTTGCAGACCAGGACGGAGCGGATCTTCACCCGCTCAATGCCTGCCTCTTCAATGGCCCGGGCCGCATCATCGCTGATCATCTCCCCTCGGGCCACCAGGACTTCACCTGTCTCAGGATGCACCACATCTTCAGCGGCTATCCGGCCGGCAATGCGCTCCCAGAGGGGCTCAATTACCGCTTCGCTGTCCCCGGTGAACTCCTTGATGGCACCCACGGTGATGTAATCCTCGGTGCCGCAGTCATGCTCCCTGACGATCACATCCTGGGCCACGTCCACCAGCCGCCTGGTCAGATAACCGGAGTCGGCTGTGCGGATGGCGGTGTCCGCCAGGCCCTTGCGGGTACCGTGGCTGGAGATGAAGAACTCCAATACGGTGAGGCCTTCCCGGAAGTTGGCCTTGATGGGAATCTCAAAAGTACGGCCCGTGGGGTCCGCAACCAGACCGCGCATGCCCGCCAGCTGGCTGATCTGGGACTCGTTACCCCGGGCACCAGATCTGGCCATCATGTAAACGGGGTTGAAATCGTCGAAGTTGTCCAGCATATCCCTGGTGACCAGCTCTTTGGTCTTGGTCCAGACCGCGCATACCCGCTGGTAGCGCTCTTCCGCGGTGAGCAGGCCCCGGCGGTACTGCTGCTCGATCTGCTCCACTTCTTCTTCCGCGGCCCGGATCCGCTCGTTCTTGGTGGCGGGAACGGCGATGTCGGCAATGGACACCGTGGTCCCCGAGCGGGTGCTGTAGTGGAAGCCCAGCTGCATGATCTGGTCCAGGATCTGTGCGGTCTCATGGGCACCGTATTGTTTGTAAAGGCGGTCCACCAAATTGACCAGCTTCTTTTTATCCAGCGCTTCGTTAATGAAGCCGAAGTCTTCAGGCATGATACTGTTCACAAGCAAGCGGCCCGGGGTGGTCTCCAGACGCGTTCTCTGCTCGCCATCAAGCCGCAGGATGATCTTGGCATGCAGTTCGATGGAGCCAGCATTGTAAGCGTGGAGCACCTCTTCCATGGAGCCGAAGTAGCGGCCCTCGCCCTTGGCTCCCTCCTTCACCGAAGTAAGGTAGTACAGGCCGATGACCATGTCCTGGTTGGGTGTGACGATGGGCCTGCCGCTGGAGGGAACCAGGATGTTGTTGGTGGAGAGCATCAAAAGCCTTGCTTCTGCCTGGGCCTCCGCGGACAGGGGCACGTGCACCGCCATCTGGTCGCCGTCGAAGTCCGCGTTGTAGGCGGAGCAGACCAGGGGATGCAGCTGAATCGCCCGGCCTTCCACCAAAACTGGCTCGAAGGCCTGGATGCCCAGTCTGTGCAGGGTGGGGGCCCTGTTGAGCAGCACGGGATGCTCTTTAATGACCTCCTCCACAATGTCCCACACTTCCGGGCGCACCCGGTCCACCATCTTCTTGGCGCTTTTGATGTTGTGGGCAATACCCTTTTCCACAAGCTCCTTCATGACAAAGGGCTTAAACAGCTCCAGGGCCATTTCCTTGGGCAGGCCGCACTGGTGGAAGCGCAGTTTCGGACCGACCACAATTACGGAACGGCCGGAATAGTCCACGCGTTTGCCCAAGAGGTTCTGGCGGAAACGCCCCTGCTTACCCTTGAGCATATCGCTGAGGGACTTCAGGGGCCGGTTGCCCGGGCCGGTGACCGGCCTGCCCCGGCGGCCGTTGTCGATCAGGGCATCCACGGCCTCCTGGAGCATGCGCTTTTCGTTGCGGACGATAATGTCCGGAGCGCCCAGCTCCAAAAGTCTCTTGAGGCGGTTGTTGCGGTTGATCACCCGCCTGTAGAGATCGTTGAGGTCGGAGGTGGCAAACCGTCCGCCGTCCAGCTGCACCATGGGCCTGAGCTCCGGCGGGATCACGGGGATAACATCCAAAATCATCCAGGCGGGGTCGTTGCCCGAGGCGCGGAAGGCCTCCACAACTTCCAGCCGCCGTACGGCACGGACCCGGCGCTGGCCGGAAGACTGCGCGATTTCCCGGCGCAATTCCGCACTTAGTTCATCCAAATCCAGCTCCTGAAGGAGCTTCTTGATGGCCTCCGCACCGATGCCCGCCTCAAAGGCACTCCCGTATTTATCCCGGTACTCCCGGTACTCAGCCTCGCTGAGGAGCTGCTGCTTGGTCAGCCCGGTCACCGCCGGATCGCCGGGGTCGATGACGATGTAGGAGGCGAAATAGAGCACCTTCTCCAGCGTCCGTGGGGACATATCTAAAATTAAGCCCATGCGGCTGGGTATGCCTTTAAAAAACCAAATATGGGAAACGGGGGCGGCCAGCTCAATGTGCCCCATACGCTCCCGCCGTACCTTCGCCCTGGTCACTTCCACACCACAGCGATCACAGACAATTCCTTTATACCGCACGCGCTTGTACTTGCCGCAGTGGCATTCCCAGTCCCGTGTCGGTCCAAAGATCTTTTCACAGAACAGGCCTTCCCGCTCAGGCTTCAGGGTCCGGTAGTTGATGGTTTCGGGCTTCTTCACTTCACCACTGGACCAGGCCCGAATCTGTTCTGGTGATGCCAGCCCAATACGAATCCGGTCGAAATAATTGATATCCAACAAGGGCTGTCCCTCCTTCTTGTCTATCCGCTAGTTGCGTGCACGCTCCCTGGCGTTACAGATCCTCTTCCTCATCTTCCAGGCCATCGAGTTCATCTAGTGAAGGTTCATCTTCGGGGAAGTCCAGATCAGTGTCGTCCAAATCTGCCACGAAATCATCATCCTCTAGGCCTTCGTCAGGGGAGGAATCGTCCTCATCATCCTCGCCCAGCTCTTCATCGTCCACCTGTTTAGTTTTGGAACGATTCGCCTGGGCACGGGCCGCGTTGGCACCCGCACCAGCAGTCTGGATATCAATTCCCAGCTCCCTGGCCATTTCGCTGATATCCTCTTCGTCTTCCTTGATCTCAATCTCTCTCTCGTCTTCACCCAAAACCCTGACGTCCAGGGCCAGGCTCTGGAGTTCCTTCACCAGCACTCTGAAGGATTCCGGCACCCCGGGTTCCGGGATGTTTTCGCCCTTGACAATGGCTTCGTAGGTCTTCACCCTGCCCACCACGTCGTCGGACTTCACGGTGAGGATCTCCTGCAGGGTGTAGGCGGCCCCGTAGGCCTCCAAAGCCCACACTTCCATCTCACCAAACCGCTGCCCGCCGAACTGGGCCTTGCCGCCCAGGGGCTGCTGGGTGACCAGGGAGTAGGGGCCGGTGGAGCGGGCATGGATCTTGTCATCCACCAGGTGGGCCAGCTTCACCATGTAGATAATACCCACTGTTACCGGATTATCGAAGGGTTCACCGGTACGTCCGTCATAGAGGATGGTCTTGCCATCCCGGGACATGCCGGCTTTCTCCATCATATCCATAACCTCGATCTCACTGGCACCGTCGAAAACGGGGGTGGCCACCTGCAAGCCTAAGAGCTTGGCGGCCATACCCAGGTGCGTTTCCAGCACCTGCCCGATGTTCATACGGGATGGCACCCCTAAGGGGTTGAGCACGATCTGCACCGGGGTTCCATCGGGCAGGAAGGGCATATCTTCCACAGGCATGATCCGGGAGATGACGCCCTTGTTGCCGTGGCGCCCGGCCATCTTGTCTCCTTCGGAGATCTTGCGCTTCTGGGCCACGTAGACCCTGACCAGGCGGTTTACCCCCGGGGGCAGTTCATCGCCGTCCTCACGGTTGAAGACGCGCACGTCCACCACAATGCCGCCTTCCCCGTGGGGCACCCGCAGGGACGTATCCCGGACTTCCCGGGCCTTCTCACCGAAGATGGCCCGCAGGAGGCGCTCTTCCGCGGTGAGCTCCGTCTCACCCTTGGGGGTGACCTTACCCACCAGGATGTCGCCGGGTTTAACCTCGGCGCCTATACGCACGATGCCCCGGTCATCCAAGTTCTTTAAGCTGTCTTCACCCACGTTGGGAATGTCCCGGGTAATCTCCTCGGGCCCCAGCTTGGTATCGCGGGCCTGGGCCTCGTATTCTTCAATATGAATAGAAGTAAAGACATCGTCTTTGACCAGCTCTTCACTGATCAGGATGGCGTCTTCGTAGTTGTAGCCCTCCCAGGGCACGAAGGCCACCAGCACGTTGCGCCCCAGGGCCAGCTCGCCCTGGTTGGTGGAGGGGCCATCAGCCAGCACATCGCCCTTTTTCACCGCTTGACCGACGCGGCAGATGGGCTTCTGGTTGATGCAGGTTCCCTGGTTGGACCGCTCGAACTTCTTCAGCCTGTAGCGCTCCTGGCCCTGCGCCGTGCGCACCACGATCTCCCGGCCGGTGATCCTTTCCACCACACCATCGTTCTTGCACAGGAGCACCGCGCCCGAATCCACGGCCGCCCGGTATTCCATCCCGGTACCCACAATGGGTGCTTCCGTTTCGATTAAGGGTACCGCCTGGCGCTGCATGTTGGCCCCCATGAGGGCCCGGGCCCCGTCATCGTTTTCCAGAAAGGGGATGAGGGCCGTGGCGATACTGACGATCTGCTTGGGGGAAACGTCCATGTAGTCCACCGTCTCCGCGGGGACTATTTTGATCTCTTCGCCCTCCCGCACCGTCACCTTGCTGCGGGCAAAACGGCCCTCTTCCGTGGTGGGCTCGTTGGCCTGGGCGATGCGGTAGACATCCTCTTCATCCGCGGTCAGGTAGCGGATCTCATCGGTCACTACTCCGTTTTCCACCACCCGGTAGGGCGTTTCAATGAAACCGTATTCGTTGATGCGCGCGTAGGTGCAGAGCGCGCCGATCAGGCCGATGTTGGGACCTTCCGGCGTTTCAATGGGGCACATGCGCCCGTAGTGGGAGTGGTGCACGTCCCGCACCTCGAAACCGGCCCGATCCCGGGAAAGTCCCCCGGGGCCCAAGGCGCTCAAGCGGCGCTTATGGGTGAGCTCCGAAAGGGGGTTGGTCTGGTCCATGAACTGGGAAAGCTGGCTGGACCCGAAGAATTCTTTTATGGCAGCCACCACAGGCCGGATGTTGATCAGGGCCTGGGGCGTGATCACATCAACGTCCTGAATGGTCATGCGCTCCCGCACAACCCGCTCCATCCTGCTCAGGCCGATCCGGAACTGGTTCTGCAGAAGTTCACCCACACTCTTCAGCCGCCGGTTGCCCAGATGATCGATGTCATCCACCGAACCTATGTCCGCGGCCAAGCCCACCATGTAGTTGATGGTGGCCAAAATGTCGCCGGGGGTGATGGTGGTCACCTCTTCCCCGGGCTGTTCATTGGCAAAGAGGCGCACCTGCCTGCCTTCCCGGGTGGTCACCACAACGGCGTTGATCCCCGCCTGGTGGATCAGTTCCGCCTGGCGGCGGGTGATCTTCTGGCCGCGCTCCACCAGCACTTCGCCGGTTTCCGGATGCACCACGTTGTCCGTGCTCACCCTGCCCACCAGGCGCTCGGTGAGGCGCAGCTTCTTGTTGATCTTGTACCGGCCCACGCTGGCCAGATCGTAACGTTTGGGCTCGTAGAAGAGCGTGGAAAACAGCCCCCGCGCGCTTTCCTCCGTGGGCGGTTCCCCGGGGCGCAGGCGCTTGTAGATCTCGATCAGGGCCTCGGCTTCCGATTGGGTGTTATCCTTTTCCAAAGTGGCCAGAATCTGGGGCGCGTCATTGAAGGCCTGCCTGATAGCGGCATCGTTTCCCAGGCCCACGGCGCGGATGAGGACAGTGGCCGGCAGCTTGCGGGTGCGGTCAATGCGTACCCAGATCACATCGTTGGAGTCCGTCTCAAACTCCAGCCAAGCACCGCGGTTGGGGATAATGTTGGCAGAAAACAGCTTCTTACCGCTGGTATCCAGTGTGAAACTGAAGTAAACGCCGGGCGACCGCACTAATTGGCTGACTACAACGCGTTCGGATCCGTTGATGATGAAGGTACCGTTCTCGGTCATAAGGGGGAAGTCACCCATGAAGACCTCTTGCTCTTTCACTTCGCCCGTCTCTTTGTTTACCAACCTCACACGCACACGAAGGGGAGCGGAGTAAGTTACATCCCGGTTCTTGCACTCTTCCACATCATACTTGGGTTCCCCGAAATCGTAATCCAAGAATTCCAGGACCAGATTGCCTGTGAAATCCTGGATGGGGGACACGTCATCGAACATCTGCCTTAAGCCTTCGTGCAAAAACCATTGGTAGGATTTGTGCTGGATTTCCACCAGATTGGGCATTTCCAGGACTTCTTTGATCTTCCCGAAACTGTAGCGCTCCCGTCCTCCCAGGTGCTTTGCTTCTACCAAGGGCCCTCTCCTCCTTATGATATCCTCTAGAAAACATGACGAAAAGCAAGGGTAATTTCCCTCGCTTTATTATGCGTTTGCCAGAAGAGCCTTCCAAAAATTATTGTTCAAAATAGCAGGATTCCGCATTTCTATGTTGAATAATGACAAAGCAGGAGTAGTTTCCCCTTTGCCGTGGACGTGTGGCACTAGTCCATAGTAACACAGGGGTTTTTTGTTGTCAAGCAATGTATATCTGTGTTTGTCTCTAATTATGCCAAGAAAAGGACTTCCCTCCGGGGGGAAGTCCTTTTTTCCACTGCAGCGTAATTCTTCCAGCTACTTAATCTCCACGGTTGCGCCGGCTTCTTCGAGCTTAGCCTTGATCTCTTCAGCCTGCTCCTTGGAGATGCCTTCCTTAACCGGCTTGGGAGCGTTGTCCACCAGATCCTTGGCTTCCTTGAGGCCCAGGGAGGTGATCTCGCGGACGACCTTGATCACGTTGATCTTCTTGTCGCCAACGCTCTGGAGGATTACGTCAAACTCGGTCTTCTCTTCTGCAGCCTCAGCAGCTGCTGCAGGTGCGGCGGCGGCCACAGCCACAGGAGCGGCGGCGGATACGCCAAACTTCTCTTCCAAAGCCTTTACCAGTTCGCTCAGTTCCAATACGGTCATATTCTCAATAGCTTCCAAAATTTGCTCTTTCGTCATGGCAAAAACCTCCTTAATTCATGCAGCTATGCACTTGCTGCCTCTTTTTGTTTTCTCACTGCCTCTAAGGCATAAACCAGATTGCGAATGTTGCCCTGCAGGACGTTGACCAGGCCCGCAATGGGCGCCTGCATACCCCGGAGGACCATGGACAGAAGCTCTTCTCTACCGGGCAGATCCGCCAGGTTAGCCACTGCTTCCGCTCCAATCACTCTACCTTCCACAATGCCACCCTTGATCTCCAGGGCTTTGCTCTTCTTGGCAAACCCGCTCACCACCTTGGCCGGTGCCACCGGGTCGTCATAGCCAAAGGCAAATGCCGTGGGGCCGGTCAGGTAGGGCTCCAGATCGTTCATGTCCAGTTCCCGGGCTGCCAGGATGGTCAGGGTGTTTTTCAGAACCTTGAACTCAACTCCGGCGTTTCTAGCCTCCCGGCGCAGCTGCGTCATCTCCTCGGCGTTCAGGCCCCGGTAATCGGCCAGAACCGCTCCCTGAGCTTTAGATAGACGCTCCTTTATCTCCCGGACCATTGCCTCCTTTTCAGGTCGTGCCATCGTTTCACCTCCCCGTGCAAAAGAAAAAGGACCTACCGCAGCCGAGCGGAGATCCTGAATAGATCACAAATCCAGATCCAAGCTTATCTCCAACCTCGGTGGGCGCAGCTCCGCTGCTTTAAGGCGTTTATTTCGCCACCAACTGTCTACGGTTAGGATTATTCGGTTGTGCAACATGGTTAGTATAGCATGCCGCGGCAGCGGGGTCAACCCGCTGCGCGGGTTCCTGCGAAAATTATCTGGCGGCAACGGCCTCCTGGGCATTCACCCGTATACCAGGCCCCATGGTGCTGGACAGGTGAACCTTGCGGATGAAGGTACCCTTGGCTGCCGGGGGCCGCGATTTCACCACGGCATCCATGAGGGCCACGAAGTTCTCGTACAGCTGCTCGTCGGTGAAGCTCACCTTGCCGATGGGCACGTGCATGCCCGCTTCCTTGTTCACCCGGAACTCCACCTTACCGGCCTTGGACTCCTGAACCGCCTTGCCCACTTCCAAGGTCACGGTACCGGTCCGGGGGTTAGGCATCAGGCCACGGGGGCCCAGGATTCTACCGAGCCTACCAACAACGCTCATCATGTCTGGAGTGGCGATGGCCACATCAAAGTCAGTCCAGCCGCCCTGGATCTTCTCAGCCAAATCTTCGGCGCCCACAAAATCGGCCCCGGCCTGCCTGGCCTCTTCCGCTTTGTCGGCTTTGGCGAAGACCAAAACCCTCACTTCACGACCTGTTCCGTGCGGCAGAATAACGGTGCCGCGCACCTGCTGATCGGCATGGCGGGGGTCAACGCCCAGCTTAAAAGCAACTTCAACTGTCTCGTCAAACTTGGCGGTCGCACACTTCTTCACTAAGGCAATGGCCTCAGCGGGCGAGTAAAACTTCTGGCGATCAACGAGCTTAGCAATCTCTTGATACCTCTTACCTCGTTTGGCCACAATACTTTCCTCCTTTGTGGTGCTAGCGGATTTAATCCTCCCACGTATATTTACAGCGCTTCCGGTTAGTCTTCCACAACAACGCCCATGCTTCTGGCGGTACCTTCCACCATGCGCATGGCACCTTCGATGTCAGCCGCGTTCAGGTCGGGCATCTTCAGTTCGGCAATCTCCCTGATCTGACTGCGCTTAATGGTGCCCACCTTCTCCCGATTCGGCACACCGGAACCGCGCTCAATATTCATAGCCTTTTTGATCAACACCGATGCCGGCGGAGTCTTGGTCACAAACGTGAAGGAGCGATCCTCAAAGACAGTGATCACAACGGGAATGATCATCCCCGCCTGATTGGCTGTCCGTTCGTTGAACGCCTTGCAAAACTCCATAATGTTGACAGCATGTTGACCTAAAGCCGATCCTACCGGCGGCGCCGGGTTGGCCTTGCCTGCTGGTACCTGCAGCTTAATTACGGCACTTACCTTCTTTGCCACGGCGCATACACCCCCTTAACATAATGTGGTTATGGCGG
>JGI24500J29687_10014244_pt1 | contig 11347 bp, 5 predicted proteins | sample BioPla2RNA1_FD_29687 | JGI IMG/M metagenome (IMG submission 29687) | reverse complement strand
TTTAATTGCTAGTTTTCGGTCCTCTTGATTAAATATATGACTACCTGCAACAACCATATCAACTCCGGCGTCTTTTACTAACTTGCCAGTTTCTAAGTTAATACCGCCGTCTACTTCAATAATAAAATCTAGTTCTAAATCAGTTCTAATTTGATTTAGTTCTTTTATTTTATCAATTGAATTTGGCATAAAGCTTTGACCACCAAAGCCAGGCTCAACGCTCATTACTAATATTAAGTCTAAATCTTTAAGTAAATGTTTAATCTGGCTAACACTAGTTTTAGGTTTAATTGAAAGACCTGCTTTAATGCCTTTTTTCTTAATTTCGTTGATTGCTTCTAAGTAATTATTACTTTCATAGTGAACTGTAATATATTTAGTATTTCCAATTGCAAACTTATCGATCCATTTAAGTGGGTCAAGAACCATTAAATGGGTATCAAAAGGGATATTAGTTAATTTACTAATGCATTTAGTAATATGAGGACCAAACGATAAGTTTGGTACAAAATTACCATCCATTATATCTAAATGGATGTAATCAGCGGTTTCAATTGATTTTATTTCATTTTTTAAATCTCCAAAATTGGCCGTTAAAATTGATGGGGCTATTAACATATTATCAACTCCTTAATAGATTCGTTTTTTAGACTTAATTTCATCAATAAAACGAACATAATTATCATATCTAGATTGTAAGATATCACCTGTATTAACTAACTTAGTTACTTCACATCCTGGTTCTTTTAAGTGATTACAAGAACTTGTAAACCTGCAGTTTGGACTTAAATCGTAAAAATCAGGATAATACCATTTTAATTCACCAAATTCAAAAATGTCTAAATCTAACTTTGAAAATCCTGGGGTGTCTGCAATATACCCGCCTCTTATTTTATATAGTTCAGTATGTCTTGTTGTATGTCTTCCTCTACCTAAAGCTTTTGAGATCTCGCCAGTCTTGATATCTAATTCTGGTTTAATTGCATTTAGAAATGTTGATTTACCTACTCCTGTTTGACCAGCTAAAACTGTAATTTTATTTTCTAAAAATATCTCTTCTTTGCTAGTTGTAGACAAATCTAGACTATTAACATAAAATATTTTAATTCCTAATTTTTCATAGTATGACAAATTAGCTTTTAAGTTTTTTAAATCTTCATTGTTTATTAAATCTATTTTTGTAACAAGTAAAGTTGGTTTTAAATCATTTTTATATGCTAAAACTAAAAATTTATCTAATAAATTAAAACTAAAATCTGGCTCAACTGCCGAAAAAGTTAATAATAGTTGATCAACATTACTAATATCAGGTCTTGATAGCTCGTTTTCTCTTGGCAAGATTTCAGTAATTAATACAACATCTTCGCTATCATCATAATAACAATAATCACCAACTTTAGGACTTACTTGTAAGATTTCAGTTTCTTTTTTAGTTCTTTGTGAAACAGTTCTGTGGAAAACAGAACCTGGCTCTACTTTAATATAACGAAGTCCGCCTCTAGCTCTTGCTTGAAACTCTTCTTTAGTGTCTAAGTCTACTAAAGTGTAGTTACCACCGATTAATTTAATAATTAAAGCTTTTTTCATGTTATCTTCTTTTCTTGAATACTTCTTAATTGACCACAAGCTGCATTAATATCATGACCTTGTTCTTTACGTAGCGTAACATCTAATTTACCTTGTTTTATCCAGTGCAAAAATCTCTTTTGATTATCAAGTGGTGTTCTTTTATAAGGTGTTTCTAATACTTCGTTATACGGTATTAAATTAATGTAGACATTCATACCGTCTAATAGACGGATTAAAGCCTCAGCATCCTCTTTGGTATCATTGATGCTATCAATTAATATGTATTCGATTGTAACTCTACGGTTAGTTTTTTCTAAGTAATATTTAATGGCATCAATAACTTTATCAACTGAGTAAACATTATTAATTTTCATTAACTTGCTTCTTACTTCATCGCGTGCCGCATGAAGACTAAGTGCTAAGTTTACTTGTGTTTTTAAGTTAGCAAATTCAATAATTTTAGGTACGATACCACTAGTTGAAACAGTGATTTTTCTTGCTCCTATATTTAGTCCTTTTTGATGATTTAATATACTTAAAAAATCAATTGTATTATCATAATTATCAAACGGTTCTCCAATACCCATTAAAACAACTGAGTCTATTTTTTCATTAATAACTCTTTCAGTTTGAATAATTTGTAAAACCATTTCACCAACTGTCACATCTCGTTTTTTCTTTAATTGACCAGATGCACAAAATGAGCATCCAATATTACAACCAACTTGGGTTGTAATACAAATACTATTGCCGTAGTGATGCTTCATTACTACTGCTTCTATTAAGTTATTATCACTTAAACCGTACAATATCTTTTTAGTGCCATCACTACTTATGGAAGTTGTTACTACGTCTAAAGTTTGAAATTGGTAATCTTTTTCTAAAAATTCGATGATTTCACCTGGAACATTACTCATCATCTCAAAAGAAGTTACTTTTTTATTATAAAGCCAATCCCATATTTGATTAGCTCGATATTTTTTGTAACCTTCTTTTAATAATAAATCTAGTAAATTGTCATAAGTTAAATCATAAATCAATTTCATCTAATTTCAGCCTCAAATAAATGAGATAAGCGGTTCATTACACTTCTCATTACTTTGTCAACATCACTTGATTCTAAAGTTTTCTCATTTGAATTAAAAACTAAGCGATATGCAAGTGATCTTTTATCTTTTTTAATGTTTTCACCTTCATAAACATCAAATAAGTTTAAACTTACTAAATATTTACGAGCTGTTTGTTCAATAATAGCCTCTATTTTGTTAACAGATATTTCTTTTGAAACAACAAAAGCAATATCACGTTCAATTGAAGGATATCTTGAAACTGGAATATAGTCATTTACTACTTCTTTTGTTAGTAGTTTTTCTAAGTTTACTTCAAGTGCATATACTCTTTCATCTTTTAATAGTTTTGGATGAATTTCTCCTAAGATACCAACTATTTCATCTTCATAAATAATGTATGCTTGACGGAATGGATGGAAACTTTCGTTATTAGATACTTGGTATGAAAAACTAATACCAAATTTATTAAATACAACTTCTAATAATCCTTTAATTGTATAAAAGTCAACATCAACTTTATTTCCTTGCCATAAGTTATGATTTAGAGGTTGGTTAATTAGTGCTGATAAATATGTTTTCTCAATATCTTTTGCATAAACATGACCAATTTCAAATATATTAACTTCTTTATTTTGGCGACTAATATTATATTTATAAGTATTAAAAACTCCGTTTAATAAACTTTGTCTCATTACTTTTCTATCTTCAGTAATCGGTTTTAATACTTCGTATGGTGTACCAATATTATTAAACATATGAACTGATTTTTCATCTAGTAGACTATATGAGATAATCTCATTTAGTCCAAGACTTGCTAGATCTCTTCTTAAGTAAGAAATCTTTTCATCAAATATAGTCTTACCACCTTGTAAATCGCTTAATAGTGGTTTATTCTTAATATTGTTATAACCATATAAACGTCCGATTTCTTCAACTAAATCAGCTTCAATTTTAATATCTGGTCTTCTTGTTGGAACTGTTACTCTAATAAAGTTATCTTTTAATTCTACCTGGAAATCTAATTTTTCTAAGTATGAGATAATTTGTTTTTTAGTTAGTTTAATTCCTAAAAGTTTATTAACATAACTTACTTTTAAGTCAATTACCGCAGGCCTTGAAACTGTAACTTGAGCAATTTCTAATCCTTTGTAAACTTTACCGTTTGCATATTCAACAAGTAAGTAAGCAGCTAAATCCATCGCATGAATTACCATTTGTTGACTAACACCACGTTCAAAGCGTAGTGATGAATCAGATCTACCTATTTTAGCTGCTGTTTTTTGAATTCTTTCGGGTTCAAAATGAGCAGCTTCAATAATTACTCTTTTAGTTGTTGGAAGAATCATTGAATTACTAAGGCCAACTACACCAGCTACTGCTGTTGGGATTTTGCCATTTGTAATTACTAGATCTTCACTTGATAATTTGTGCTTATTGCCAGCTAGTGTTTCAATTTCTTCACCGTCATTAGCACTTCTTATAACTATTTCATTTGAGCCAAATAAATCAGCATCAAACATGTGAAGTGGTGTACCATATTCAAACATAACAAAATTTGAAATATCAACAACATTATTAATTGGCTCAATTCCACGTTTTATTAACTCACTTTGTAGCCACCAAGGTGATGGTTTAATTTCTACATCTAGCATTCTTGCAAAATATAAACTACATCCTTCATCTAAAATAGTTACTGTTAGTGGGTTTTCTTCCTCTATTTCTTCAATTTTATATTTAGGAAGAGTAATCTTTTGATTAGTTACTGCAGCAAGATCATATGCATAACCTAGTGCTGATAGTAAATGTCCGTTATTTGGAGTTAGATCTAACTCCATAACAAATCCATCAAACTTAAGTGCAGATAATGCATCTACTCCCAGTTCTACTGGTTCTGGGAAATGAAAAATTCCATCTGCGTATTTTTCTGGTATATTTTCAATATGAAGTTCTTCAAGTGAACAAATCATACCTTCTGAAGCAACACCACGAATTGTGGCATCTTTAATTTCAAATCCACCTGGTAATACCGCTCCAACAAGAGCAACGATTACGTATTGTCCTGCTTCAACGTTACTTGCTCCACATACAATATTTCTAATTTTACCATCACCAACATCAACTGTTGTAAGTGATAGTGTATCAGCGTTAGGGTGTTTATCTTTTGATAACACCTTACCTGTTACAATTCCTTTTGCATCAACAAAAGAATTTGTAAATGATTCAACTTCAGTAATATGAGCATTAGTTAATTCAAATATATTATTAGGAATTTTAATATATTTTTCAAGTTGTGATTTAGTAATAATCATTTTTAAAATTCCTCCTTAAATTGTTTTAAAAATCTTAAATCATTATTATAGAAGTTTCTAATTTCTTCTATTTGATATCTTAGCATTGCTAAACGTTCAACACCAATTCCAAATGCAAACCCAGTATATACTTCTGGGTCATATCCACCCATTTTTAACACATTAGGATGAACCATACCAGCACCTAATATTTCAATAAATGTGGTAGTTCCATCTTTTTTAGTAAATAAGACATCAACTTCAATACTTGGCTCAGTAAAAGGAAAATATGATGGACGAAGTCTCATCTCTACTTTTCCTTTAAATAAAAAGTCTAAATACGATTGAAGTGTTTCTTTTAAATTAGCAAAACTAACATTTTTATCAATAACTAAACCTTCAATTTGCATAAATTGATGAGAATGTGTTGAATCATCTTCATCACGGCGATATACTTTGCCTGGACAAATTATTTTAAGAGGTTTTCCTTCTTTTTTTAGCATTGTTCTTGCTTGAACGGGTGAGGTATGAGTTCTTAGTAGTGTTTTTGGATCAAAGTAAAAAGAATCTTGCATTTCTCTGGCTGGATGACCTTTAGCGATATTCATCATTTCAAAGTTATATAAATCAAGTTCTATTTCTGGACCAGTTACTACTTCATATCCATTTGAAATAAAATATGATGAAGTATCTTCAATAATTAAATTAAGTGGATGAATTGAACCTTGTAAAAATTTATCACCAGCTAGTTCAATATCAACTTTTTCAAGTAGTAGTTTTTCATTTAGTTTAATTGTTTCAAGTTCTTCTTTTTTATTATTAAAAAGTAATCTAACTTCATCTTTAACTGTATTAACTAATTTACCAAAAGCCGGTCTTTCGGCCGGTTCTAAGTTTCTTAAGTTTGCCATCATTTGGCTTAATGCACCTCTTTTAGAGAAGTATTCATTATGAATGTTTTCTAAATTTTCTAATGAATTAGCCTCATTAATGGCATTAATAATTGTTTGTTTTAAGTTTTCAAGTTGTAATTTCATAGTATCTACCTCACTAAATAATTATACCATATTTTAAGGCCTTACATATATAAATATATGTTTGTAAGGCTTTTTTGAAAATAAAAACCCGGATTTAACCGGGTTTAAATTGTTTTTATTAATTATTCCCTTCTTCCTGCGACCAAGACGATTAATCTTAAAACTTGAACATAGATCCAAACTAAGGTTACCATTAAACCTAAAGCTGCAATCCATTCATATTGTTTTGGAAAACCGTGTTGAGTAATTCTTTCAGCATAATCAAAATCTAGCATTAGCATAAATGCGCCAAAGATAATTAATAAGATTGTAAGAATAATTGCAATTGGATAACTTTGAATAATAACAATTTTAAATAATGATAAGACCATACTAACAAGCGATGCCAGTAAAATTCCGATAAGTGATGCAAACATCACTTTTCTAAATTTATTTGTTACTCTAAATGCTCTACTTGTATATAAAACTAACATTACTAAGAAAATTGATCCTACTCCAATTAATGCCGTAACTGCTGCGCCTGGAATAAATGCATTAATGATTGCGGTAATAACTCCTAAAAATGCACCTTGTCCCACCGCATATAATATTGAAAATGGCATGGCCACTCTTGGGAAAAAGTTAGCTATCATAACACTAATAAATGAAGTGAAGAAACTAATTCCTAAGACTGCAAGCAACCAGCTTTCAACTTGAAATACGACTCCCTCACCAGGAATGGTTACTGCCCTTAGTCCAAATATTACACTGGCAATAGCACTACCAAATGCGAAGACAAGTAATATGATTGTTTTTAGAGAAATACCAGTTAATGTTGCTGCTTGAACAACAGAAGCATCTGCTCTTTTCTCTAGATTTTTGAATACTGGATTCGAACTTTTTTGCATAAATATCACTTCCTTTATATAATAGTATATAATATTTTATATTATAATCCAAACAAACCGATATCTATCGTATCGCTTGTTTCATTTAAATCTTTAAATGCTCCAAATTTATCTAATAATTCAAAGACTGTTTTATTAATTCTTGTACGATTTCTAACGTCGTTTCTGCTAGTAAATTCTTTTTCTTCTCTTCTATTTACTATATCAAATGCGACTGCTTCTCCTAGGCCATCAATTGTAATAAATGGCATTCTAAGTCCACCTTTTTCAATAATAAAATCTTTAGCAGCTGATTTATTTATATCAACTGGTAAGAATTTTAAACCACGTCTTGTCATCTCTAGCGCAACTCCTAAAGTTACGATTAATTTTTCATCTTTATCAGTTCTTCTAAAGTTTTCTTGTAGTTTATTAAGTGCGTTTATCATAGCATTTGAACCTGCCATCATGACTTCATAATCAAATTGTACTGCTCTTTTTGAGAAGAATCCAGAATAAAACAATTCTGGTTTATAAACTTTAAACCAAGCAATTCTAATTGCCATTAAAATATATGCTGCAGCGTGAGCTTTTGGAAACATGTATTTAATTTGACCGGCTGACCAAATATACCAATCTGGTACATCATGTTTTTTCATAATGTCAACATATTCTAACCACTTAGTTTTATCGACTGACGGTCTGCCGCGTCTTACAAATTCCATAATCTCAAAAGCCGTGTACGGTTCCATTTGATAATTTTGAATTAAATCAACCATAATATCATCACGACAACCAATAATATTAGAAAACGGTATTTTCCCATATTCTGTCTCGCCTTTTACTAACTCTTGAGAGTTATTTCTCCAAACGTCAGTTCCATGTGATAATCCTGATATCTTAACAAGACCAGCAAACGTATTAGGTTTAGTATCTTCTAACATGTCTCTTACAAAGTTAGTACCAAGTTCTGGTATACCGTACGAGGCAACATTACTTAAGATATCTTTTGGTTTTACATTGATAACTTTAGTTCCAGCAAACAGTTCATAAACTTTTGGATCATCTAGTGGAATATCTTGAGCTCTAGAAAACTCAAACTCATCAGGATTAGCATCTACATAATCCATTAAAAATTTAATCATTGTTGGATCATCATGACCTAATATATCTAACTTAAGCAAGTTATCTTCGAATGAGTGATAATCAAAGTGAGTTGTTTTCCACTCTGAGTCAACTTTATCAGCTGGAAATTGAATTGGTGTAACATCATAAATTGAATGATCTTTTGGAACAACAACAATTCCACCTGGGTGTTGTCCTGTTGATCTTCTAACTCCTTCAATTTTTTTAGCAAGCCTATTAATTTGAGCTTTTCTAAGTGCTAAGTTATTATCTTCGGTATACCCCTTAACATAGCCAAAAGCAATCCTTTCGGCTACTGTTTGAATTGTTCCAGCTCTAAAGGTAAAATCTTCACCTAATAGTTCTCTTACATAGTCATGAGCAGTTGCTTGATAATCACCTGAGAAGTTAAGATCAATATCTGGTACTTTATCACCTTTAAAACCTAAGAAGGTTTCAAATGGGATATCTTGACCATCTTTTTTAAGTGGTGTTTGACAAATAGGACATTTCTTATTAGGTAGATCATAACCTGATTCAACTTTTTTAACTATTTCTTTAAACTTAATTTGTTCTTTAGTTTGCGGATATAAGCTTGTTTGTTCTTGTGTTAGCTTAAACACTTGAAAATCATGATTTGGACAATAATAATGTGGTGGTAGTGGGTTAACTTCGGTAATGTTAAGTAGCGTTGCTACTAAACTTGACCCAACTGAACCACGTGAACCTACTAAATATCCATCTTCTAGTGATTTTTTAACAAGTAAATATGAAATATAATAAATCGGTGCAAAGTGGTTATCAATAATACTTGATAGTTCTTTTTTAACACGGTCTAGTACTATTTGCGGAGTTTTTTCTCCGTAAATACTAACCATGTTTTCATTAACAATTCTTACTACTTCATCATTAATTGATTCAACACCTAATAAATCTTTAAATGCATCATCATTTAAACTGTATAAAACATCTGGGAATGCTTTTACAGGTTCAATTAAATCATTTAATTTATTAGTATTTGTAACAACTATTTCATATGCCAAATCTTTTCCTAAGAATTCAAAAGCCTTTAACATTTCATCTGTTGTAAGTAAGTGTTGTTCTGGTAGTTCTTTGGCTTTCATAAGCGGATGAACTCCGCCACCTGGAATACCTTGACGAAGGAAAATATTTCGATATATTTGATCTTCTTTATTTAAATAATGAACATCACCAGTAGCAATTATTATTTTATCTAATGCTTTTGCTGTTTTTATTATTTTTAAAATAGTTGCTTTAATAATCTCAGGACCATCTGGACCTATATCAGCACTTAGATGCTTATATGCATTGGGTGGTTGAACTTCCACATAGTCATAATAAGCCATTGCTTCAATTAATTCTTCATTACTTCTATTAAGTGCTAGTTCAAAAACTTCACTTTGATAACAACCACTACCAACAAGTAATCCTTCTCGGTGTTCTTCTAAAACGTCTTTTAGTAGCCTTGGCCCATTATAAAAGTAAGTTGTTAGTGCTTCGCTTATAATAATAAACAAATTTTTATAACCAATTTGATTTTGAGCTAAAATATTAACATGATATGGGAAAGCTATATGTTTATATTTTTCATTTGGTGAAAGTGATTTATTAATATCACTAAATGATTCAATACCTTCTTTATATAAATCAACTAACATTAGTGAAAAAATCTTAGATGTAGCATCAGCATCATCTTGAGCTCTATGGTGATTATCAAGTGGTACTTTAAATAGTCTTGCCACATGATTAAGACCAAAGTATTTTAATTTATCACTATAAAAATATCTAGCTAAATTAAGTGTATCAATAACTGGGAAGTCTGGCATCTCAATTTCTAAGTTCTTGGCAGTTTCAACAATATGACCCATATCAAATGGGGCATTGTGTGCAACTAGACAAGAACCTTGACTAAACTCTAAAAATTCTTTTAAAACAACATCAATGTTTGGTGCGTCTACTAACATATCATCAGTAATTCCAGTTAAACTAGTAATTGTTTGGCTTAAAGGACGATGTGGATTAACAAATCTTTGATATCTATCAGTAATTGCACCTGATACAATTTTAACAGCTCCAATTTCGATGATATCATCATTTTGAATTGATAAACCGGTAGTCTCAATATCAAATACTACATATGTTGCATCTCTTAATCTAAAGTCTTCAAAGTCATTTGTTATTTTAAACTTATCAGAGTCAACTAATTCTAATTCAGCACCATAAATTGGTTTAATTTTTAATTTCTTAGCTGCTTTATGAATTTCTGGAAAAGCATAAATACCATTATGATCAGTAAATGCAATGGCTTTATGCCCCCATTTTTCAGCAGTCTTTAAATATGTCTCAGCATCAGTTATGGCGTCCATTTGACTCATTTTAGTATGAACGTGGAACTCAATACGTTTTTCTTTAGCTTTATCAGTTCTTTCACTTTTAGCTAGTTTATCTAAAAATGTAATAACTCTAGCCATAATAACTGTATCTTGTAAGTAAGTATCATATTCAGCTTGACCTTCTACTTGTAGAAAGTCACCTACTTTAATATCTTCAGCTTCAGCAATTTGAGTTGGTGTATTTAAAAACTTCTTAACAACAATTGCATCATCACTGTCTGCAATTGTCATAATAAGTAGTGTTACAGTTCGAAGTTTTCTAACTTCAACTTCAATAACTTCTCCTTCAACAATAAAGTTAACATCTCCAACTTGGTTGCGGTATTGATGAAGAGTATATTCACTAATTGGAATTTCATTAATAGCAACAGATGTTGGTTTTGATCTTCTTCTATCAATTCTTCTTTTAGCTTGAGCTTGATTTTGACTTTTAATAATTTCAGCTTTTTCTTTAGCTAGTTGATCTTGTGTTTTTAGTGTCTCTTGAATTTCTTCTTGAGTTGATTTTAAAGACTCGTCTACTTCAATTGCAACTTCAACTTGTAAGCCTAATTCATTAAACTTTTTAGCAATATTATTAGCATAACCAGATAAGTATGTACTATCTTTATCAACGTAAATTGTATATTTCATATTTGAATATTCAACTTTAAAAGATAGGAATGCTAAATACCTAGGTTTATCTTTAGCAATTTCATTAATTACGTATTCAAAATAATCTCTTTGATAGTCACTTAGTCGTTTTGATTTTTCATATTGTAGTTTTACTTTTATTTCATTAACGACACCAATAATTAAAAAATAAGACTTCAAATTCGCTAAAAATGGTTTCAAATCAGCAACTGAAACCACTTCTTTTAGCTTTATATTAAGAGTCCACACTTTAGATCTTTTTGATACTTCACAAGATATAAGTTCAGAGTCGTTAATTATTTTAGATTCAAATTTTGATTGTTCAAGAAATAATTTAAATTTCCC
>JGI24500J29687_10035943_pt1 | contig 11359 bp, 1 predicted proteins | sample BioPla2RNA1_FD_29687 | JGI IMG/M metagenome (IMG submission 29687) | reverse complement strand
GGAATATTTAAATAATATTTTTCCTGTCCATAATCAACCAAATCCTTTAAAGGTTCTATAATCTTTTTCGCGGTATTACCACCTGAAGGTGGCGGATTAGGGTTACAGCCCGATATAAATATGGCAACCACAAGCGCGCCTACCATAATGGCTAAAACTAACGATAAAGCTACTTTCTTTTTCATTTTTAATCTCCTTTTGTTCGTCATAATCATAAGACTATACTGGATTATTTTATATTAACATACGTTTGTATCCACACTAAACATTTATCGTATCAAGTGTAAACAGTCATCTTCTAAGTTAATTGTAGCATAATAACTACATAGAGTAATCATTTTTCAGAACTTGTCCCTGTTTGACGAGTTCTCATAATTCAAACAGATATTCTATGGCGAGGGTGCCACTCTTATTAGAGAGGAATAGCGCCTCCAAGCGTCGTGTGCAGTATAAGCACTAAGGGCAGTAGTATCGGGTACATATATTGTTGTTACACCCGCTAACACATCACCTGCACCAAGCGTACACGGTGTTTGGCTTAGTAATGTCAGCGTTTGTATGCCACTACCGTAAAATGCATTTGTACCAATATGAGTAACTTCCAATGGAACCGTGAATTCATCTATAGTTCCTTTAAAGAATAGTAAGTTCCCACCGACAATGTATGCAGAATTATCATCCAAAGAATCATACCATGGCGTACCTGCAAATGCGTCTATGCCGACTGATTTTATGTACCCAGTTAAAATAACAGTAGTTAATCCTGTACAATTTTTAAACAATTCAGTTGGTATTGAAATATTGGTAGTTACTTGCGAAAAATCTACATTAGTAATAGATGTATTGTTGTAGAATGCATGTTTTCCTATATGCGTAGTCGCTGCTGGAATTACAACATCTACATCAGGTGAAATATATGCTAAAAGCCTAACACCTGCTAACATAATAAACTTTGTCCCACCATTATTTGCGGAGTAATTTGTTAACCACGGAGTACCTGCAAAAGAACTTATACTCAAGTCTTGGAGTGAATTGTTTAGTGTAATATTTGCTAGTGAAGTACAACCAGTAAACTCTCCATTGACGAGCGTTTCTATATTCGTTTGGCTTAAATCCAAACTCACAATTTGTGTATTGTTTTGGAATACATATGGATACACCCCAGTTACTCCTGAAGGAAGAGTTACGCTTGTTAGATCTAGTACTTGGTATGCGAATATCTTATTATTGTATTTGGGGTAATTGCCAAGAGTTCTAATCCATGGGGTTCCGTAAAATGCATTTTTACCAATGTATGGGTTTCTAGGTAAATTAACCGTACCAAGAGAAGTGCAGCCAGAAAAAGAGTTTTCGGGGATAACAAATTCGTTTTGAGACGTATTGCTGAAATTAATCGAAACCATCGACTTGTTATTCGTAAATATCCCTTTTGCCATACTTGTTATAGTGCTTGGTATGGAAATCGTATTACTCGTACCTATATACATTAAGAGCTTATTGTTTACCGCTACATACAATGTCGACAATGAATTTATCCATGGGGTATTTGCAAAAGCCTTCTTCCCGATTTCATCGATCTCGGTTATTAAAGTTACATTTGATAACTGTCTACTCGATAAAAACGCCTCTTTTTCTATCACAATAGGATTAGTTCTATTTTCAAACGATAAATTCACTACAGATGATCCTTTGAACGCACCAGCTAAAACTCTACTAACGCTGGCAGGAATTACTAAGTTTTCAAGTTCTCCTTTATATCCCACTAGCATATTGTTAATTGTAATTAAACCGTCTTGAATATCTTCATAGTATTTGGTGTTCGCAAAAGTATTGGTCCCCAAGTAGCTAATGAAGCCTACGTTCGTAATCGTATCAAGATTAGTGCAACCATAGAATGCATAGTCTGCGAGTATAACATGACTGTTGTCAAATTCTAGTGTCGTAATAGTAGTGTTGTTTTTAAATACGTAGTCTGGGATGAATCTAACCTGCGATGGGATCGTTATAGTTGAAGAGATTGCCTTAAATGCTACCAATATCCCATTTACAACTACATAAACATCACCGGGTTGAGCGAGCTGGTTTTCTAACCACGCAGTACCATAAAACGCATTTGCACCTATTTCTTTAATATTGGAGCTAAATGTAATAGTAGCTAATGACGTAGCGCCCTTAAATGCATTCCTTGGAATTGTTGTAATTTGAGTTTGAGACAAATCAAGAGATACAATATTTGTGTTATTTTCAAACACATCGGCTGCTATACTCTTAACTTCAGAGCCAAGTATTATATCTGTATTCGTACCATTGTATTTTATAAGATTTCCATTACCCACAATTACAAATTCTGTTGTTTTACTTGCAAACCAAGGTGTTCCAGCAAACACATAAGAACCCAATGTTACACCAGAGCTTAAAGTCACCGCTCCTAAGCTGGTACATCCATTAAATGCATAGTCGGGAATATGGATAGTCTTGTTAATGTTAACACTAGTTATACTTCTGTTGTCCCTAAACGCATATTCTCCAATTTCTGTGGTTTTATCTGGAATAGTTACTTGTGGGTTTGTCCCCACATATGTTAGTAACCTGTATATGCTCTCATAAGTGTCTTCATAAACAATAAAACCACCGCCCGCACCCGACATTTGATTGTTAAGCCAAATGGTGCCAGCAAACGCAGCCTTGTCTACAAATCTTACACTTTCAGATAATTTTACTGTCGCTAAGCTTGAGCATTCCGCAAATGTCCCCGCTTCTATTCTTGTTAGACTAGAGTACTTATCAATTTCTAGGGAATTTATATTCTTATTCCCTGCGAAAACATAAGGATATATTATTTTAACTTCTTGCGGAATTACAATATTTGATGCATTCCCATTGTATGCTATCAATAATCCATTGATGATAACTAAATCTACTTGAGCATTAAGCCATGCTGTATCTTTGAAAGCATCTTGACCTATACTAGTTACAGTTTTTGGAATATTAATAATTTCTATTAGTGATGAACATCCAGAAAACGCTGCTACGGGAATCGTGTCTATCGCAGAGGCAGAGGCAAATTCAACTCTTGTTATATCAACATTTCCTCTAAAAGCATCTGTGCTTATAGAATTTATATTTTGATTTATAAACACATCACTACTCAAACCCTTATACTTTATTAATATTCCGGACATCCCATAACCGGTAGTAACGTAGTCACTTGGAATATCATTCAACCACTTTGTGCCCGTCACAGCGTCTCTACCTACAGATCTTATGTTAACAGGCCAATTAATATTTTCTATTGAATGCCAATCTTTTGCGTATTCACTAACGATAGCAGTTGTAGTATCATCAAAGAATAGTGTCACAATATTAGATAAAACCTTATCCGTTCCTATTAAGTCTTTAAGCGCAACTGCTCCATTTGACTTAAAAGTGGTTACTGTTGGCATGGATAAAAGATTATACATATCTTTTTGTGATAGCTTAGCCCCAACTCGCAACACTATTTGCGCTGGAGAAGTTGGGGAACTTTCAGAATTATATAGTGCGCCATCCGTAATCGAATAAATATCTGGAGTTATTTCAAATGAAAGTGTAGGATTTTGTTTATAAATAACCTTTTTTCCATCAGCTCTCAAGAAGAACGTAGCAGTATTTGCAAATGGCGTTCCGCTAAATGCGTTCTTCCCTACCGATTGAATGTGTGGTGTTGAAGAAGAACCAGAATTAAGTGGTACCGTGCTTAGAGACGTACATCCTTCAAACGCTGAGTCTCCTATATGTGCTAACACAGAAGCATCTCCACCCCAAGAAATATTTGCAAGTGAAGTAAGTCCCTTAAATGCATCTGCTGCTATGATCTTAATATCTGCAGGTAAATTAATAACTGTAACACTAGGGTCTCCTAAGTATTTTACAACTGTTCTGCCTTGCACTTGTGACCCTGATAGAATTAAGAGCCCATCAGAAACAGAAAACCCTGTTTCGTCAAACGCAGTTGGATCTACATACCTTAGAGTATCTGGAGAGTTAAATTCATTTAAGTGTTGACAACCTGTAAAGGCATATCCCAGTATCGTTGTCGCTTTGCTATCAACTGTAAATCTTACACTTGTCACACCTAAGGTGCTTGACCAACTCCAAGATCCTGGAGTACCAGTCGCTGTACTAAATGCTCCTATATTTATGATTTCTACGTTGCCTGGAATTACCACACTTGTAGCATTCCCTCTGTACTTATATAAAATTTTATCACCTACGACAAGCATGTCTTTTCCATAAGTTACACTATCATAGTTAGTATACCAACTAGTAGTTTCAAACGCGTTTACACCAATGCTTTCTACACTCTTTGGAACTTTGATCTCATTAATGTTAACCCAGTCTTTCAACAAAATTTCTACTATTTCTACCGCACCTTCCAAAATCTCTACTGCTGTTAAACCTTCTGGTCTATAGTTGCGATCTTGAGGCTCGCCAGTTAAAACGATTTCTAACAAAGCATCGAGCGTGACATTACCTAAATAGTTAATTTTCGTGATTCCTACAGAGTTAATTATGCCTGTTAGTTGCTTTCCAGTTATTGTACGTTCTGATAAATTATCTGTCTTCTTAATACTTAAAGTTCTAGCTAACCTTAAGTTGGAAAAACTATATGCTGTTACTGTATCATCTAAATAAATTGTCAGAGCAGTAACAGTGGACATTAATACATTGTTCCCTAATTTAGTAATTATATACGTTGTTGCCCCACTGGTAACATCTTCTGGAATTACTGCTTCATTATTTTCACGCACCGATACTACTGGATATTGAGCGTAATCAATCGTATCTTTTTCGTAACTTGGAGTATTGTTAGGTATATCATATGACACCACAACGTCACGATACCAATGCAGTGTTGATTTAGTAACATCTCCTCCTATATCTATAAGGTAACTTTGACTTCTAACATCTAACAATACATTGCCCGTTATGTCCTTTCTTATTATTCTACTTACTTCTTTTTCGATGATAGGAACATTAGGCTCAACCTTTGTGCCATATACACTCCAGTTTTCTGCTGCCTGGAATAATGCATGGGCACTAGAATTTACAAATACTTCCTTCCCATTATCAAGTGTAAAACTATCATTTTGAACAGTTGGAATTGGACTTGTAGTATGTGCTAAAAATGTTTTAACTAGGTTAGTTGCGCCGTTAAATGCTAAGCTTTCAATTTTAACAACACTTGTTGGTATGTATACGATTTCTATTTGTTGATTGTCCTTAAACACACCATGACCGATTGTTTTAACTGTTGTCGGCAACCTTAGCACGCTATCGGCACCTTTATAATCTACTAGCATCCCGTCCAATACGAGAATAAAATCTTTATCTAGTGCGTTCATCCAGCCCGTCCCATTAAATGCACTATCTTTAATGGTTGTAATACTTATATTCAGTGCAGAGATTGTTTCTGCAGAGATGTTTTCTTCTAATGGAGTCGAAATTAATTCCTCACCTACTAAACTCAATATATTAATGTTGTCGACAGTACTACATCCTTCCAAGAATGCAGTCTCGATAGTTAACTGCCCTGGTAAAATATTTACAGTCTTGATTTGTGAGGGTAAAGTATAACCGTCAAGCACTCCTTTTATGCTGTATGTCGATGCAGTATTCAATATACTCAACTGGTTATTAGCGCTCATAAGAGAACGAAGTATGGTTCCATCCATATCAACAGCAGATTCGTTTGGAGCAGTAATAGACAGTTCTTCTAACCTAGTAATCCCCGCAAACGAATACTGGCTGACAGAAGCTGTTAAACTTAGGCTTAATTTGGTTGTTTTTCTGGGGAGTGCATTATTTGCAATTTCTGTTACTCCCATGCCACTGAGACTTTCTGGCAATACGCATTCTATACCATCACCAAAACTCTTAATTATCTTACTGCCAGCTATACTGCCTTCTGAATAAACCCACTTATCTTCGTTGCTAGATCCATAATTAATCGCGAGCCCTTCCACATAATTAACGCTTATATTCTTTGATGTCGTTAAGTCGTTATATTTAGCCTTGTCAACTGCATCTAAGTTATCATCAACATACAATTCGATGCCTGGAACCGACACTCCAGCCTGCCATCTTTTTAGAGTGTTATTAATGAAATCTATTCCTTGATATGGTGAGCTCGTGGCCCCAAATATAACTAGTGTGCCAAGTTTCGTTGAATTTTCAAATGCATAATTTTCTATTCGTTCAAATCCGCTGGGCAATACAACTGCTTCTAAAGAATCACAGTTGCTAAACGCACTCACTCCCACTACCTTCCAATTTGAATTTGTTATATCTTCTGGAATAACATGTGTTATGTGCGTATTACCATAGAATGCTTTATCCATTACCTTTTTGACATTTGTTGGAATCATAACAACAGTAGAAAGCGATATACTTTGCTTGTAAGTGTACACTATACCATCCCCAATAATTACCAAACCACTTGGTTTATTTAACAACCATTTTGTACCGTAGAATGCATCCTGGCCAATACTGTTTATAGTTGTTGGCATTCCAGGGACCATAACTTCTGGATCAGACTCATCTGATATGTAAAAATTAGCTAAAGCTGACGCTCCATAAAAGGCATTCTTCCCTATTACATTAAGCTCATTTTCTGGAGACGCGTGTGACTTTATGTATACATTTTTAAGAGCAATGGCTCCACTAAAGGCATCATTTCGAATTTCTCTGATGCTGGTATCAAATCTAACAGTCTCTATGTATTTGCAGTTTCTAAACATTCCTTCAGCTATATAGTCGTTTTGCTCTATAATTTCAACTTCTTTCAAATTAGTTGGGGTCTCAGCACCAAAAATTTCCTGTAAAGTCTTGCTTGAAGTAACCGTAAGCTTACTTAGCACATTTCCAGCTTTTCTATACACATACGCTAAATCAAAATTGCTAGTTGGAATAAAGTCTAATATCTTTAAGTTAATGTTTCGTAGTAAAACGGCTTGAGAAAACGCATCTCTTTCAAAGGATACTGTAGATTCAAAACTAACTTCTTTGACTCTAGCATCAAACGCATAATTCAATATACGTGTAACATCTTTCTCAACATATACGCCAGGTATAAATATTTTGGATGGTATCTCAACTATCTCCTCATTACCTAGGTATTGTACTAACTGAACGCCTACCGCCCCATCTGCCTTATAAGACCATAGACCATCCGTGGATATGCTGTTTAAATCAACTATTTTTCCTTCATTATAATATTGTTGCCAGTTTGCATTTGCACTACTAGTTCCGTATTTAGCTGGTCCTTTTACATATATTTTCAAAACATTATAGGTTTCATCATTCCTGTAAAATACATTAGCACCTAAATTTATCGGGTTTTCACTATTGAAATTTGCACGTATTAGCTTACTACAATTTCCAAACGCAGCATTGCCCACATCTCTCACGCTTGCAGGTATATTTACACTAAGCAGTGATGAACATCCATAAAAAGCCTTTTCTCCTATCCTCTGCAGCGTTTCAGGTAAAATAACACTCTCTAATGATGTGTTGCCTACGAATGCAAATGATTCAATAGTTTCTAATTCAGTACCTTCTCTAAATGTTACGCTAGTTAAACTCGTACACCCTTCAAACGCATCGCTAGATATTGTTTTAACTGATGCTGGTATTTCTATAGTCTCTAGTGCGGTACATTGTTTGAATGCATCAGGCGCGATTTGATATAACGTGTTTGGTAAGGAAATGCTCACTACATTGCTTGCTAGTACTGGATTACTATAAATCGAAGCATTACCAATCCCTACTACTGGTTTACCTGCGTAATAATTGGGGACAACTATGGATGTCATGCCGCTAGGTACGTTAACCATGCTAGAGACTATATATCCCGTGCCATCTTGGTTGAGAATATAATCTATTCCTAAAGTTGCATCTGCCGTAATAGGTTCCCATCTAGCATACACTGTATAACTAGAAGTCAATGGCATATATGCTCCACCACCAGTAGTGTCCCATTTAGTCGTAAAATCTATTTCCTTATACCACCCTAAGAAAACAAATCCCGTCCGACCAGGTTGTGGTTTAGGTATAATGGGTATAGAATTATGTTTGGCTGTAAAATTAGCAGGCGCGTTTGTTACATCATCCATAGTATTGACATCAAACGTTATCGTGTAACTGTTGATTGTGTACCTAGCCTCAAAATCCGATGCTTCACCGTAAACATAAAACAGGTTACATGGGAAAGCAATAGATTTGACATTTAGATGCTCAGGAACCGTATTAGCCTTATCAATCCAACCACTTATTTCGTCGCGCACTATCCTAAAATTACTTAATTCCCAGCCTTCTTGACCCAAACCATGACTCTCATTATTTCCTCTATAAATTTGGTCTTTGTATATTATTAAACTTCCCTTGGTAGTGTCGAAGAACTTAACTCCCGAACCAGCATAATCTTCGTTAGTTAATACCCAGTACGTTATATCATCCACTATCATACGATCAATACTAAACCGTGTTGTCCTCCAACCATCAAATTTATGGCCTGTTCTTGTGGGGTCTATGATATCTGCAGGTTCTAACCCAAACGATACATACTCGTTGAACTCATCACGCAAGTTTTTGTTAGGTAACTTGTCATTGCCACTGTATAGGTTAGTAACTGCGAGTTCGTAAGTATTCTTTTCATAACGAGGTCTTAGTGTAATGTTTGCCTTTACCGCACTTGCACTTTCACCAGCTGGGTAAACATCCCATCCTGTAAAATTATGACCTTCTTTTTCCGGAATACCTACTCCAGAATTATTGAATAAAGCTTCGGCATTTTTACCGTACTCCACCTCATTCAATTGATAAATATCTACATTGTCTTTGTTTTGCCACGTTACTTTAAATGTCTTATATTTGAACCGAGCAACAAATGTCTTATTTTCTACAACTACTTTATCTATTTGATCTTCAGGCTCCCAGCCTAAGAATTCTTTCCCTACCGTAGCAAGTGCAATTTCGGCAGTATTATCTGGCGTCGCCACTTCCTCACTGGGATTACCCACTGGCGGTCTAACAATCTTCTGTCCATGCTCTACATTTAATACTACGTTTTCAATTTGGGAATCTATGTTAAAAATGACATTATAAATCTTAATATCATACTTTGGCTTTAAGATAAAATTCTTTCTTATGGCATTCGCGTTCCAATATGCCATTGACACTGGCTCTATAAAGGATCCATTGTCATAGATATACCACATCCCTGTATATCCTATCTTTTCAGGCAAAGCTGGCATTGCGCTTAGTTTTTTACCCTCTACTACTAGATATTCAGCAATTAACTGCTCACTATCTCCTTCCTCAAATCTTACTCTATATATATTCAACCAGTTAGCATAAATGGTAACCATTTCTTCCTGTTTAATTATATTTTCTGATAAAACCCACCTGTTTGAAACAGAGGGATTTTCATCTTCCGTATACCAATTGTCAAACTCATATCCTACTCTTGTAGGCGTTGGATCATCAAGTTCTATAGTGCTGTCAAATTTAGCAGTGGTTTCGTAAAAACTATCGCCTTCTGGACTTACATAACCATTCTTCGGATATACCCGTACGTTTACATTCTTTGCAACATATCTAGGCCTCACTATCGTATCTTGCGTAATATTTTCAAAACTGTTGGCCCAATAACCAAGATCTTCATCAAAAGTATATCCATATTTTATTGGCGGTTGTCCTGGGTCCAATGCACTTTCTTGATATTTGACCTGTTGCTCATCAACTACCGTGCCATCTTCGGCCATGAAAGTCACTGTATATTCTAATTTTGAGAAGTGAGCGAATATGTATAACGGACTATTAATATTTTTAAGGGCATCGCCTGTTAAGCTCCAAATTGCTTTGTGTCCTGTCATGCTTGGTGGTGTGGGGTTTTCTACACTTCCTTCTTTAGGAACAAAAAACTCTTCATAAATTATGTATTCGTTATCTTGGTATGTTATGCTTTCCTCTAAATCTGGAAACGATGGAGCGTATGCGGAACCTATTAAATAATAGACTGGGAATGTTTTTTCCCACTTTGCATATAATGTTAGATTACCTTCAACAATGTCTAAATCGAAATCCCAAGGAACCGTAAAACCAGAATCTTTATACCACCTTATAAATCTATATCCTTCTAGAGTTGGACTTGCTGGCCTCTTATTTACACTTATCGTATTACCCGCGATAATTGTGACAGGAGGCAGTATTTCTGTGGAAGTAGTCAGGTTAAATGAAACCTCACACTCTTTCGAGGTGTATACAGCTATTACAGTAGCGTCATTAGTAATATTATTGAGCTCTGAGCTCCATGAGCCCGTAAACCTAGTTCTGCCTATTTCAGTAGGTGGTCTAATCCCCTCTAGTACATTTGCATATTCTGAGTACATGTTGGTACCATACGGAATATCTTCAATTGATTCTATCGTTTGTAATTTACCCTCTGAATCATAGTAACAAAATGTGACAGTATGTTTTTTTATGGTGTAAATACTCTTAACTCGTATATTGCCAGTGTATATCCGAGTGAAAACCTCCCTGTCCCAAACTCCATCGTACCCCTCCCAAATAGGGACAGAAGGAGCATCGGCTAACTCATCTCCCATCTTCACATACTTTACTATTTCTTCTCCATCATTAGGGCCACCGACTACTTCAAAAGTTACTGGCACTAAATCGACCCATTTTGCATAAATTGTTGTGTCTTCCTGAATTGTATCAACAGAAAAGTTCCACTTGTTAATCTTTCCTATTTCTTTATACCAGCCATCAAATGCCTTTTGTATGCCGTCTGGTTTTACAGGCTCTCCGGGATTTCTAACTGTTTTAAACTTACCTACGCGCTGATCTTCAATAGTCGCAGCACCATCTAGTCCGACATCAAAACTTACAGTGTAAAGAGCAGCAGTAGTAGCATCGGCGGAAACTGTTATGATAAATTTAGCTTGCGCTTTTTTATATTCAACAACCACTTCCAAAGAATCATCTTCTTTTGTTGTGTCAAAGTTTAATATTTTTATTTCATCTTGAATATCTGATAGCATCAGTGAAGACTCAATGCCGTCTGATCTTTTGACTAAAATTTTCATTCCAGTTAAATCAAACTTATCACCTATTGCATATTCCGTCTTATATTCGCTACTGGAGTCTATGGAAATACCCTCGATTGTTACACCAGAGCAAGCAGTAAGCGAAAGTACTACCATACTTGCCAACACAATCAAAATTAAAATTAGAAATATCTTTTTAGCCATCTAAGACTCCGAAAAATAAATTAGGCTTGAATTATCGCGCTTACGTATGTGTTTTTTCGCTCGCG
>JGI24500J29687_10038453_pt1 | contig 11399 bp, 10 predicted proteins | sample BioPla2RNA1_FD_29687 | JGI IMG/M metagenome (IMG submission 29687) | reverse complement strand
GCAGTGAAACAGGGGCATCCAAGCGGCTTAGACGACGCCCATGATCAGCTCGAGGATGTACATCTCCAGCTTCTCGTAGTTGCGCTCGGCGATGAGCTGCGCCCGGTATGCCCGGTCCAGCTTCTCTACCTTCTGCTCCATCAGCTCCACCACCCGCTTGGAGTTGATGATGTGGCGGTACTGATCCTCGGGCTTCTGGGTGCGCATGGCCTTCACGTCCAGGCCCACCATTTCGCCGTTGGCGCCATAGTTGTGGTCGCACAGCACCAGCACTTGATTGAAGGCGCTGCGCAGGGACTCGGCGCCAAAAGCCTTGTCCTGGTCGTAGCGGCAGCCGTTCTGGTCGTTCAGATGGACGGAGCCGAGCTTCCCGAACTTGAGGGCGAAGGCCATCTCATTGGCTGGATCCAGCCCGGCCAGGACGGCATGGGCAGACTCCAGCACCGCGCCCACCCGGGCGGGGTCCTTGGTGGCTGCGGAGACCGCCATGACGTGGCCGATGGTGCCGCAGTAGCTGCGGTCGATGGGCTCGTTGGGCTTGGACTCGATGAGGACGCGCATCTTGGGGTCGTAGTCCAGCATGGCGTCGATGGAGCGGATGAGCTGGTCGATCTTCTCCACCGGATCCTTGGACTCGGCGCACAGGGTGCCTTCCCGGGCCAGCCACAGCACGATGTTCTTGGCGCCCAGGGCGTTGGCGATGTCGATGGAGCGCATGGAGCGCCACATGGCAAAGTCGTAGTCTTCCTTGCTGTTGGAGGTGTAGCCGCCGTCTGTTGTGCGGGGATCCATCCACAGCCGGGGCGCAACGAACTCGGCCACCAAACCGTACTTGTCCAGGGTGGCTTTCATGTCCTTGGCGTAGTCGATGATCTGCTTCTCCGTCATGTTGTTGATGTCCGGAACCGCGTCATCGTCGTGGAACTGTACGCCGTGCAGGCCGATCTCGGAAAAGACCTTGAACTTCTCTTCAATGTCCACGGTGGGGCGCACGCCGGGCCCGAAGGCCTCAACGCCCTCGTTCACGTTCCAGGGGCCCGCGGTAAATTTGAATCTTGACTTGAAATTTGACATGGTCGATCTCCTTTACGAAAGCGCGGGAGCATAAAGCTCCCGCGCCCCACACTGTTGTTATTCGGGATCCACGATGATGACGCCCTTTACCTTGGGGTCGGTGGATTCCAGCATGTACTTGATGCCCTTCTCCGCGTCTTCCAGGGAGAACTCGTTGGTGATGATGGGGGAGAGGTTTACCTGGCCGGAAGCGATGAGCTTGAACACGTTGTCCCACACCAGGGGCGCCAGCCAGGAGAAGCGCAGGGTCTTCTCGCTCTTCAGGGTGGCCAGCACGGGGACTTGAAGCATGTCGTCGGGGCCGGCCTGGCCGAAGAACACGATGGTGGAGCAGGCGCCGGTGACCTTCAGGGAATCCTGCAATGCCGACATATTGCCGGTGGCCAGGATGGCCCGGTCCGCCAGGCAGCCGTTGTTCAGCTCGCATACCTTGGCCGCCACATCTTCCGCGTACCATGGGGAAGAGGTGTCGGTGTTGTTGATGACATGGGTCGCGCCGCACTCCAGGGCCTTGTTCAGGCCGAAGTCCTTGCGGGCCACCACAATGACGTTGCCCGCCCCCGCAGCCTTGGCCAGCTGGATCATCATCAGGCCGATGCCGCCCACGCCGTACACCACCACGGTCTGGCCCATCTTCACCTCCAAGCGCTCCACCGCATGGGTGGCGCAGGCCAGGGGCTCTGCCAGGGCGGCGTCCTTGAAGGAGACTGCATCGGGGATTTTGTACACATGGGTGTACTTGACCTTCACATACTCGGCCATGGCGCCGTCGAACATGGTGCCTACCACTTCCACGTTGCCGCAGGAGTTGAACTCGCCCCGCATGCAGGCCGCGCAGGCGTTGCACTGCATGACCGGGTTCACGGCTACCCGATCTCCCTCTTCAAACAGGCCCATCTTCTTTGCCATGGCGCCCACTTCGGCCACCACGCCGGAGAACTCGTGGCCCATGATCAGGGGCCCCTTGCCGTCGGGGGTATCCAGGGGGCTCTTGCCATTGTAGTATACCAGGTCGGAGCCGCAGATGCCGCAGGCCTTCACTTTAATCAAAACCTCGTTGTCGGCAATCTTCGGGATGGGCTCTTCCCGGTACTCCATGTGGAAGGGCTCTATGAAACGGTTGACCATCATTTTACCTTGCATCGTATTGCCTCCTATTCACAATCAGCAGTTCTTGCAGTATTTCTTGTTGAGGGCGTCCACAAACTTGAAGCAATCCTCGGTGACGGCCCAGGCATCCGGCCACTCGCACAGGTCGATGGCCCACCACTCACCCTTGTAACCGCCGACATCCAGCAGGGCAGGCACCACTTCGTCAAAGTTGATGTGGCCGTCGCCGAAGGGGGCATGGGTGGAGGTGCCGGTCTCGTTCAGGGTACCGTCGCTGTCGATCAGGTGAACCAGGCCGATGCGGCCCTTGACCAGCTCGATGAACTCCAGGACGGAGCCTTCCAGCTTGCAGCCCTCTTCGATATGGCGGTGGCCCAGTGCGCAGTTGTCGGCGTGGCAGGTGTCAAACAGCAGGGAGAAGTTGGGCTCGTTTACCGCGTCCACCAGCCACAGCACGTTCTTGGGCTCGTTGATGATAAAGCCGGGTTCGAACTCCCATACCACGTCGAAACCGTAACCCGCGGCCTCCTTGGCCATCTCCTTGAAGTGCTTTACAAAGAACTGCTTCACATCGTCGTAGCTCATGCCCTCGGGCAGGATGGGCGGTGTGCAGGTATCTACCCGCATGATCTTGGTGAGGCCCAATTCCGCGGCACACTTCAGGGCGCGGGAGTATTCGGCGCGCCACTCGGCGGTCTGTTTCAGGGAGTCGTACTTCCACATATCCAGGGCGAAATCTGCCACTTCCAGGCCGTTGTCCTTGAAGATCTTCACCAGGGCGGCCTTCTTTTCGGGGGTGTCTACGATGTCGGGATGGGCGCCGAAGGGGGGGAAACCGCCCAGGCTGATGCCGTCGTAGCCAATCTTCTTGGCGCCGGCGCACAGCTCATCCAGGGGCTGGGGAATGGCCCAGGAACTGATGGAAATTTTCTTCATGAATAATGTCCTCCTTTGATGATGTCTTGATGTATTATTTGAAGGGACGACGCATGGCGGGCACGTCGGGCATGCCGCAGTCGGGCCCGAAATGCTTCAGGATGACCAGGGGCTCGTACTTGGAGCTGTTCTCGATGGCAACGCCTTCGCAGGATCTGGGATGGGAAACGAAGAACTCGTCGGCAGACAGCTGGCCGTAGCGCAGCAGGGTGGGGGTTTCGCAGTCGAAGACGCCAAACTTGCCGTGGCCCTGGATGACCAGGCAGCCGTAGGCCGCGTTGTCCTTGATGCATACCCGGGCGCCGGGTTCCACGGTGAGGCGCTTGGCGGCTACATAGTCGTTGCCATAGGCGATCCACTCCTGGGTGTAGCCCTCTCCGGCGCTCTCGGGGGTGGGACGGCGGAAGAAGCGCTCCCGGTAATCGGGGCAAGTGTTCAGGTCCCAGTCCGCCACGTCCATGATGACGTCCAGGTTGTTCTTGTCCGCCTCGGGGACGTAGCCCGCCAGATCGTCGTAGCCGAAGATTTCTCCGTTCACCACGTTTTCCCACATGGCCATGACGTCGGAGTTCCACTGGGGCTCGTAGGTACACAGGGAACCCGGGGCGTGGAGCACGCCGGCGGGGGTGTACCAACCCGTGTCCAGTTCTACCCGGAAAGCCCTGGACAGTTCGGTGATGCGGCCGTCGCACACCGTGTAGTTCTCCAGGCGGGCCCTGACCTCTTCCTTGCTGACGGAAGGGTCGAAACCGAAGTAGGTGATGGGCATGGAGCCCAGGGTCTGATTGTACTGGCTGGGGAAGAAGTAGTGCTCGTGCTTGGGCTTTACGTCGCCGTAGCGCTTGCAGGCCTCTTCGCCGTGGTGGATGTGATGGAACAGGGGCCATTCGTAGTCGTAGAACTTGGAGTACATGGGCCAGGTGCCGAAGCGATCCATCAATTCCTGTCCGATGAGTTCGGCGCCCAATTCGTCTACAAAGTGCTTGAACAGAATGACGTTCCGGGGATTGTCGTCCACGTTGACGAAGCTCATGCCTTCGAATTCGCCGGCCCCCACGGTCTCCACGTGTGTGATGGAAGAGAACCAGCGCTCCACGATGGCGCCCCGGTGCATGCCCATGGCGAAGAAATCGTCCGGATGCAGGCGGATGCGTCGGCCGGGCCGATTGAAGGGGCGGGGCACCCAGGTGGGGGTCATTTGCAATACGCCATCTCCCGCTGCCAAGGCAGCGCGAATGTTTTGTTTCATGTAGGAACCTCCTATTTGGTTATTTCAGCATATTCCGGATGTGATCGTGGCCCCTGCGCGCCAGGTCGTCATCGCTGGGTGCGAAACTGCGCCACAGGTGCAGCGCCCCCGTCAGGGAGGGTGCGCCCAGGTTGAAAGCTTCGATGGTCAGGTAGCCGTTGTAGCCGCCCTGGGTGAACACGTCGAAGATCTCCTTGCCACAGGCGTGGCCCGTGCCCGGGATGCCCCGATCGTTTTCGGAAATGTGTACATGCCGGATGTAGGGGAGAGCTGCTTTGTAGGCGGCCGCGACGTCCAATTCCTCGATATTGGAATGCATGGTGTCCACCAACAGGCCTACGTTTGGCAGATCCAGTTCCTGCACATAGCGCACGCCATCGGCGCAGGTGTTGATCAGATAGGTCTCGAAGCGGTTCAGGGGTTCCAGGGCCACCGTGACCCCGTGGTCCTCGGCGTACTGGAAACAGGGCTTCATGGTCTCCAGGGACCAGGCCCATTCCTGTTCCGTGGGCCGCGCCCCGGAGAAATATCCCAGGCCCTGGTACAGGGGGCCGCAGATCAATGTACCGCCCAGGCGCAGGGTGTTGTCGACGAATTCCTTGAATGCCGGATACACGGCGGCGCGCAGCACCGGGTCGGGGCTGACGGGGTTGGCGACGGAGGGGTTGAAGGTGCCTACGGTGGTCACGTCCAGGCCCAGTTCTTTGGCGTAGGCGCCAAAGAGCTGGCACTCGCCGGGATCCGACACGATGCCCACGTTGAACTCCACCCCGTCAAAGCCCACTTCCTTGCAGAAGTCCAGCAACCCCTTATGCTGGGCGAAATTGGCGTCGTCCGACCAGAGCAGCAGGTTCATTCCGACTTTGATCATGTTGACAGCTCCTTTCGTGGGTTGTTTTTTGAAAAGGGGGGGGACGTGCTTCCGCCCGCCCCCCATAGGGTGTTTCCTGCGATCAGGCGAAACCCTCTACGTCCGTGAACAGCGGGTCGTTGATGTCGTACACGATCAGGCCCGCGTCACGCTTGGCCAGGTACTGGTCCAGATCGGAGAAGGGCACCAGGCTGTCCCAAATCTCGTCGATATTGTCGGTGTGCAGGTAGTTCAGGTAGGGATGGATGTAGGCGCGATACTCTTCGCCGGCGAAGTAGGCCTTGAGCATCTGATACAGGGCGTCGCCCTCCAGGGCGGCGGACTGGTTCACGTCCATATCGACGATGCCGTCCTTGACCCACTGCCAGGAGATCTCACGGCCGTTGCCGCCGCCCAGCCAGTAATCGGCGGGATCCAGACCTGCCTCTTCCAGGGCCTCGATGATGCCTTCCAGCATGGGGTCGTTCTGGCCGTAGACGCCGTCGAAGCCGTCCGGGCCCAGTTCGCTGATGATGTTGGTCATCTGGGTCTTGGCGGAATCCTTCATCCAGCCGCCGGAACACCAGTACAGGGACAGGCCTTCGGTGCCGTCCATGCCGCTGTTCTTTTCGGCGGCCCAGGTGGCGGAATCGGAGACCAGCTCCACGCCATTGTCCTCATAGGCCTGGATGAAGCCCAGGGACTGGGCGCCTGCGGAGCCCTGGCCCAGCACGCCTTCCACATTGACGACCTTCTTGGCGCCCCGATTGTAGGCGTCCAGTCCGGCATAATAGCCTTCCTGCACAAAGTCGAAGCCGATAAAGCAGGCCGCGTCCTTGGCGTTCGGCGCGGAGGCGAAGCTATGGGTCATGCCGAAGTAGGGGATACCGGCATCCTTGGCCATCTGGATGCACTCGGAGGTGGTGCCGGCGTTGTTCTGGATGACGGCGATAGCGTCCACACCGGCGGAGATGAAATCCTGCACGGCGTTGAGCTGCTCGGCCGCGGAACCGGTGCCGGTCTTGACATCGATGGTCCAGTTGACTTCGGGGTCGCGCTCGGACAGCGCAATGAGGACGTCGGTCTCAAAGGCATAGTAGCTGTCCACGTTGTCGGCGTAGAAGCCGATGGTCTTGTGCTCGGGCTCTGCGAAGGCGCTGACGCTCAGAGCCATCACGAGGGCCAACATAAGGACTACGAGTTTCTTCATGGTGTGTTCCTCCTAATTATTTATTTCCCCATCCGGGGGAAAACGAATCAAAGGTTACAGCGCCGCTTTCTGCTGGCGCACGGCTTTGCGGGTGGAGAACAGATGGGACAGAGCGCCGCCCGCAACGGATATGATGATGATGAGGCCCTTCACCACGTACTGCCATTCCGACTGGATGCCCATGAGGGTCATGGCGTTGGAGATGGTGAACATGAGGATGGAGCCAATGAAGGCGCCCATCACCGAGCCCTTGCCGCCGGACATGGCCACGCCGCCGATGACCACCGCGGCGATGACGTCGATCTCCAGGTTCTGGCCCACGGTGATGATGCCGGTGCCCACACGGGTGAGCAGGGTGGTGGCGCCGATGCCCACGCACAGGCCGTTGAAGATGTAGACCAACAGCTTCGTGCTGCGCACGTTGATGCCGGACAGATAGGCGGCCTGGGGGTTGTTGCCCACCGCATAGATGCGGCGGCCGAAACGGGTGTACTTGAGCAGGGCCCAGGTGATGATGGTGAGGGCCACAAAGATCAGCACGTAGTAGGGCAGTTGCAATTTACGGGAGAAGATCTTGATGCCCTCGGGGTTGATCAAGTCGAAGAGGTTCTCCTTCAGCCAGCCCAGGTGCTGCTTGTCCATGGCCACTTCCTGGGAACGGGTGATCAAGAGGCCGATGCCCCGACAGGCGATCTGACCGCCCAGGGTGATGATGAAGGATTCCACGTTCAGCACCGAGATGATGGCGCCCATGATGATCTCCAGGGTGATGCAGATCATGATGCCCAGGAGAAGCGCCCAGCCGATGTGCATGCCCCCGTGCATGACCACTTTGGCCACGAACATGGAGAACATGGAAGTCATCATGCCTACGGACAGGTCGATGCCTCCCGCCAGCATCACGGCGGTCATGCCCAATGCCAGGATGCCCACGGGGGTGGCCTGGATCAGGATGTTCAGGATGTTGGAGGGATACAACAGGGAAGGGAAGGCGACGACGCCGTTTTTGGAAACCCCGGCGATCAGCTGGTAGATGACCACGGCGATCACAAAGGCGACGGTCACCAGGGAAACGGTCTGAAGGTCGCTGTTCTTCTTGAAAATGAGGAAAGACTTCTTTTCCTTGTGCTTACGGATATCGCTCATATGGTGGATCCTCCTATGGAGAGCTGCAGGATGTTTTCTTCCGAGATCTCGCCCCTATCCAGCGACCCAACGATGCGGCCATTTTTCATGACCATTACCCGGTCCGCCATGGATACCATCTCAGGCATATCGGAGGAGACCATGATGATGCACTTGCCCTGGCGCAGCAGGTCCAGCATGACCTGGTAGATCTCCTGCTTGGCGCCTACGTCGATGCCCCGGGTGGGCTCGTCGAAGAGGTAGATCTCGCCATTCGTGTGGAACCACTTGGCCAGCACTACCTTCTGTTGGTTGCCGCCGGAGAGGTTGCTCACCACCACATTGGCGTCGTTGGCTCTGGTGCGCAGCTCCTTGATGTACTTTTGCCCCACCCTATAGTCTTCATCGAGGTGGATGAAGAAGGAGGCCCGGTTTACCAGGTTGGCGATGATGGAGTTCCGGGCGATGGTGTGCTCCAGGAACAGGCCGGCGTGCTGCCTGTCCTCGGTGATGTAGCACATCCGGGCGCGGATGCCGTCGGCGGGGGAGTGGAAATCCACCGTCCTGCCCTCCACCAATACCTCTCCCGCATCCTTTTTTGCGCCCCCCATGAGCAGGGTCATGAGCTCGGAGCGGCCCGAGCCCACCATGCCCGCGAAGCCCAGGATCTGGCCCCGGTAGGCGGTGAAGTTGATGTCGTGTACTCCGTTGCCGGATAGGTTCCTGGCTTCCAGCGCCGCTTCGCCCCGGTCAAAAAACTCCCGGTGGTAGAAGGCGCTCACGTCCCGGCCCACCATGCTGCTCACCAGGGTGGATTCGTCGATGTCTTCGGCGTCGGCGGTGAGGACGAGCAGGCCATCCCGAAGCACCGTGATGCGGTCCGCCAGGCGGAACACTTCGTCCAGGTGGTGGGAAATGTAGGCGATGGCCACACCCCTGGCAGCCACCTTTTTCACCACGTCCAGCAGCATCTCGATCTCGGAGACGGAGAAGGAGGCGGTGGGCTCGTCCAGGATGATGATCTTGCGCTTGAAGACCAGGGCCTTGGCAATTTCCACCAGTTTTTTTTCGCCGGAAGACAGGGTGCCTACCAAGGCGTCCGCATCGAAGGCGCAATGCAGGTATTTCAAGGCTTTCTGGGCCTGCTCCCACATGTCCTTCTTGTTGACGAAGATGCCCTTTTGCACCACTTCCAGCCCCGCAAAGATGTTCTCGGTGACCGAGAGCATGGGGAAGACGTTGTGTTCCTGATAGATGGTCTGGATACCCGCGTCCAGCGCCTGACGGGGGGTGAAGCTGACCTTCTTGCCCTCAAAAGTGATCTCTCCGCCGGGGTCGGGTTGGTAGGCCCCGGAGATGATCTTGATCAGGGTGGACTTGCCTGCGCCGTTCTCGCCGCAGATGCAGTGTATCTCTCCCGGGCACAGGTCAAAGTCGATGCCGGACAGTGCCTTGACGCCGGGGAATGTTTTGGATATATTCCTGAGCCGGAATATCGCTTCGGCCATTTGATGTGCTCCCTTTCAGCCCCTCCACGGCCACAGCGGCCGCGGAGGGGGAGATCAGTACTTACTCCTTGGTGGCAATCGCGCTGTCGAAGGCGATGGCGGAGGGGTCGAAGTTGTACCTCTTGATGAACTCGCAGGCCTCGGTGGCGCCGTACACCCGGTCCATGCCGGAGTCTTCCCACTCCACCGACAGGGGGCCGGTATAGCCGATCTGGTTCAGGCAACGGCAGATGCCGTCGAAGTCCACATCGCCGTGGCCCAGGGAAACGAAATTCCAGCCCCGGTTCTGGTCGCCAAAGGTGAGATGGCTGCCCAGCACGCCGTTGCGGCCGTTGAAGTTGCACTTGACGTCCTTGGCGTGGACGTGGTAGATGCGGTCGGCAAAGTCCATGATGAACGTGCAGGGATCCACCATCTGCCATACCAGGTGGGAAGGATCGAAGTTTGCCCCCAGGGTCTTGCGGCCTTCGAACTCCTTGATGAGGCGATGGAAAGTCCAGTAGTCGTAGGCGATCTCGGAGGGATGCACCTCCAGGGCAAACTTGACGCCGCACTCGTCAAACACGTCGAAGATGGGGGACCACTTGGCCACGACCTCTTTGTAGGCGTCGTCCACCATTTCTTCGGTGGTCTGGGGGAAGGAGTAGAAGTACTTCCATACCGGGGAGCCCATGAAGCCGGTGACCACGTCTACGCCGAGGTTTTTGGCGGCCTTGGCGGCGGCGATCATCTGCTGGGTGCCCCAGGCGGAAATCTTCTCCGGGTTGCCGGCGCAGTCTGCGGGGGCGAAGCCGTCCAGGCGGGGATCCCACAGGTCGGCGACGCACTGCCCGGGCACGTGGGCGGCCAGGGCCCAGCAGCCCAGGTCGTACTTGGCCAGGGTGTCTTTGACTTGCTTGCAGTATGCCAGGTCCTCAGCGGCCTTCACGGCGTCGATGGGGCCCCAGGTGGCCAGTTCCAGGCCTTCATAGCCCATGGACTTGGCGACTTTGCAGATCTCTTCCAGGGGCAGGTCCGCCCACTGGGCGGTGCACAGGGTGATAGGTCTTGACATGGTGATTTCCTCCCAATTCATTATTGTAATGGTTTTTGTTCTACAGGTCTACCCAGACGTTGCCCGCGGCATTGGACTTCAGGCAGGCGTGGACAAATTTCACACCCTCGGCCCCGTCTACCACCGTGGGGAAGTCGATCAGGTCTTCGGTGAAGGTGCCTGCTTTCTTGGCATGGATGCACTCAATAAAGCTGCGGTACAGGTTGCCCATGGCCTCCAGCCAGCCCTCGGTGTGGCCGGAGGGCAGGCGGCCGTACTTGGCGGCCTCGGGCTCGATGCCGGCGTTGCCCCGGTGGCGCTCGATGGTGGTACCGTCCCGCATGACCATCTTGACCTTTTCGCAGTCCACCTGGTTCCACTCGATGGAGCCGTCCTCGCCGTAAATGCGCACGGCCAGGTCGTTGTCGTGGCCGATGGCGAACTGGCTGGTCCAGTAGGCGCCGGTGGCGCCGCCTTCGAATTCCACCAGGATGACGTCGTTGTCGTCCAGCACCCGGCCGGGCACCACAACGTCCATCTTGGCCAGCAACCGCTTGATCTTCAGGCCGGTGAGGGTAGCTACCGCATTTTCCACATGGGTGCCCAGGTCTCCGAGGCAATTCACGCCGCCGGACTGCTCGGGGTCGCAGCGCCATTCGCCCTGCTTGCCCCCCCATTCCCCTTCGTAGGCAAGCCAGCCCTGGGGATATTCGGCCATGACGGTGCGCACCTTGCCCAGCTTACCCTCCCGGATATACTGGCGGATGTGCTTGGCGGTGACGTGGCCCATATAGGTGTAGGTGACCATGAACAGCAGGCCCTTTTCTTCGGTGAGCCTTACCAGATCTTCAGCCTCTTCCACGGTAAGGCACAGCGGCTTGTCGCAGGATACGTTGATGCCCGCTTCCAGGAATGCCTTGCATACGGGATAGTGGCTGACGTTGGGGGTAACCACTACCACGAAGTCGATACCGTCCGCCCGGGCGGCTTCGGCCTTTGCCATTTCTTCGAAGCTGGCGTAGCAGCGATCCTTCGCGATGCCCAGTTCTTTGCCGGTTTGCAGACACTTTTCCGGGGTGCGGGAGAAGCATCCTGCCACCAGTTCGGCCTGGCCGTCCAGGTTGATGGAGCGCCGGTGTGCATCCCCGATAAAGGAACCGGGGCCGCCGCCCACCATACCATATAGAAGTTTCTTTGCCATGTTTCCATCTCCTCCATATCTATTTTCTCCGGGGCGCGCCCCCCGGAGGGGCATAGTTTGTTCATCCACTTAATAATATCATGAATGTGTAGGATATGTCAAG
>JGI24500J29687_10019491_pt1 | contig 11450 bp, 11 predicted proteins | sample BioPla2RNA1_FD_29687 | JGI IMG/M metagenome (IMG submission 29687) | reverse complement strand
CTTTGCTACCCTGATTGACAATCCCTTGAGAACGTAATCTGCAAAAAATCCCAAGCGGAGTCTCTCCGTTTGGGATTCTACTTACATGTACTGCTCGCGAGCGGCTGAAACCATCGCCCTATAGTTCTCCACAGGAACATATTCGGGAATGCTGTTGCCTGATCCTAGTGCATATCCGCCGCGGCTGGCCGTTCTCTCCACAAGGGATGCGGCGCGTTCCTTGATTTTGTCCGGGGTTTCTCTGCACAGAAAATCGAGATCAATCCCGCCTAAAATCGCGATGCGATGGCCCCACTCTTCATAGGCCTCCTCTACAGGCTTGATTTTGTCCTCGAAAGAGTGTTTCCCATCATACCCGATCCCGTCAATCAGATCGTCCATTACAGCGGAAAGATTGCCGCAGGAATGGAGGATGGCCGGTTTGCCCGCTTGGTGAATGACAGACACGATTTCCTCATGCCAAGGGAAGACGAAACGGCGCATATCCTCGGGGGAGAGCATGGTCTGGGTGTTGAAACCCCAATCGTCATTGGAAATCAAGACCCCAACTGTGTCGTAGGGTGCAGCTTGTTGGTAGTAACGAACAATCGTCTGACCTACTCGGGCAAAGATATCCTGGACGAGCCGGGGATCATCAACCAGCATGAAACACAGCGCTTCATAACCCACAAGGTCAATCACATTCTCCAAGACACCGCCCGGACCCATCACAGCAAGTTTCATTCCGTCCGGAAGATCGGGGGCAATTTTCTCCAGACGCGAAGCATCAAAGTCGTAGGGATCGGGCCATGGATATTCCTCAAATGACTTGCGGTCCCGGATCAGACTGCCCTCATTGAGAGATCGGGTCGCTTTCATCCCAGCCTCACCACGGGGAAAGAGAAAGCCTGAGGAACGCACCGTGGCGTAATCATACCCCCCGTTCTTAAAAGCGTTAATCAGGAGACGCAACTCCCCAAGATCATCTTGCGGATCGGCAAACTCTTCTCCTGCCAGTTCCAGATAGAGGGGGGTATTCATGAACATTTCAAAAAGGGTGGGCCGGTCCGGAACCATGCGGTTCAGTACTGCCAATACATTGTCAAAACAGGGATTCGCCATTGTATCCTTCTTCCTTAGAATCATCAAAGAACACGTTTTGTTAGTAACTGCCAATCTCGCGGGCAATCTCAGCCATCACAAGCCACTGTTCGTAGAGTCTGGGGGTAAAAAGTCCAGAGGATGTTCCGCCAAGGATGTATCCGCCGCCGGCACCAGCTTTACGCAGACAATCCTGACAGCTGGCATAGAGCTGATCATAGTCCGCTGCCTCAATGACAGCCAAATCATCGAGATTTCCCAGCAGACAAACCCGATCCCCGATGCGGCGTTTGGCTTCACCTAGGTCCACATTTCCTCCGGGAGGGCCTTCCAGGGGATCAAGGGCGTTGGCGCCAAGTGCGGCCACCTGCTCTAGCATACTCCCAATCGCTCCATGCATGTGGACCAAAACCACACCGCCTCGGGAGCGAATCAGGTCAATCACTTTGGAATCAAAGGGTAGGATCAGATGATCAAAGGACGCCGGAGACATGAGGGGAGGAGCTGCCAGCTCAGGGCCGACAATCCGAAAGTGTCTGATTCCCTCATCAAGGCAGTGCTGGACAAAGCGGAGAATCCTCTCGTTGGCGGTTTCAACGAGGGACAGAATCAGGTCGCGATTGAGTGCATAGTTGAGCATAAAGTTTTCCGGGGAATACCAGCTGCCTGGAAGCATCACGGCTCCTGGAATATCCGCCAGCACCAGACCCTCCTCTCCCATAAAGTCGACCCAGTGCCGCCACTCACTCACCTGGGGACGGGGCGGGTGATAAGGAATGGAGAGGAACTTCTCCACATCCGACGCATCCTCGAAAAAGTGCTTCATGATCCAGGTCGTCTGCACATCGCGCCTGATAACCTGGGTCAGATCTCCCTTGGGGGTGCCAATACAATGCACTTCTGTCGCCCCGTCCCTTGTGACTTGGCGATATTCTTCACCATAGCGGCCAAGGGGTATATCCCGGGCAACTCCCACGACCAAGATCGAATCCGTCTCTTTGATCAATCTGCGTGTACGTTCTGGACCCGCTGCGGCTATCCACCCCTTGGTGATGATGGGAGACATGGGAACCCGATCGGCCTCTTGGAGGTGCATGGCATCTAAAATCCGTTCACGGCTTGTCACCGCGGTCACTCTCCCTGGCCGCGACTTTCGGCCATGGCCTTGCGATTTGCTTCCATTCCCCCTTCAACATTACCGCTCACATACACCGGCGGCTTGTGCCCGGCCTGAAGCAGCAGCCCCACAGTCTCCACGACAATGGCATTGAGGAGTAAAGCACCGGAAACAGTAGATGCAGCCCCCACCCTGCCGGAAAAATGGGGAAACTCAGGATATGCCATGAGTGCATCACCCTTGGGTGCACCGTTATCCAGGATGATATCGGCGATCTCTAAAAGACGCCGACCTGAACTGTGATTGGGCTCCACACTGCTGGAATAGGGTATGGATGTCAAAGCCACAATACTTAACCCCCGGGCCTTCCCCTCCAAAGCTACCTCCACAGGAACGGCATTCTTGCCTGAGGTGGAAGCAACCATCAGCACGTCACCGGCTTTAAGGGGCAGATCGGCCAAAATCACACGGCCATAGCCCTCCAACTTCTCCAGCTCGGAGGTTCGGGTTACAGGAAGCTGATCAAGCCAAAGCCCAGGTCCGAAGATACCCTGAATGGGAATAAGCCCCCCGGCTCGATAGTACAGTTCGGCAGCCATCATGGAAGCGTGGGTACAGCCAAAGGACCAAATCGTGCGTTTTTCCATAATGGCATCTGCAAATAAGGCGGCTGTGGCCGAGATTTTCTCCCTCTGTTCAACAAATACCCGTTCCACGAGCTCCGTCAGTTGCTCATAGTAGCGTTCAGCATATTGCGGCATTTGAACTACCCCATTTCTATGTTCAGATCGTAATTGGCCGGAAGCTTTCCCCTCACTTCTAGGTGAATGCCCCCGGATCGGATGCGCAGCGTGCTAAAGGAACCGGCAGGGACTCCCGCCTGCCATCTATCCACCAGTGAAGGCAGGGTGATTTGGGTAACTTGACGAGCGGCCAAAAGATGGTTCCAATGCAGATGTCCATTGAGGCAGATTGGGCTGAAACCTTGATCAATAAGCCCGGACAAAAGTTCCTGGCCCCAAGGGAAGTGCTCCCTACGTCCTGCCTCAAAGAGCTTGTGATCGGTCAAGGGAACCTCCAGCAGGGGTCGATGACTAAAGACAATCAGGGGACAGGCCCTATCTTTTCCATCATGATCGAAACCCAGCTCTTTAAAAAGCCGTTCATAATCGGATCGCTGCGGCTGCGCTTCACTGTTCACAAATAAGAGGGGAAATCCCTGCCACTGTTCTATCCGGAATCCCATCAGCTGCTGCCCAAGAAACTCTTCCGTTGCGCGGGCGCTAAGATGAACCAGGTCGTGATTACCCAAGACATAGCGCAAAGCGCAAGGCAAGGCGCCTAGAGTCTTAACTAGGGCCCCGAGATGGACGAGATCCCGCTGGGCATCGATATTATTGATCCGATCCCCAAGATCCACCACAAGGTGCGGTTGGAACACATCCATAGCCGCCAAGAATCCGGACAGTAATTCCGGTGCCTTCGAGCCCTTTTGATAGGCACTGTCTGAGCCGTAATGGACATCACTGAGAATTCCGATGCGCAATTCCATATTCATCCCTGCCTACGGAAGTGGGGCTGGGAAATGCCCAGCCCCACTCAGCTTGATACTAGATTACTGGAACAACGATTTTGATGCATCATCCAGTGCTTTGACAGCATCCTCTACTGTGCGTTCGCCTGCCCACATCGAGTCGAACTCTCTGGTCATCGTGGCATAGAATTGATCACTCTGTGGGAAGAGCGGGAAGGGCTTGGCCCCATCCATCACTTCTAGGAAATAGGTCTTGTGTTCAGGAGCCCCTGGGCTTTGGGCAAAAGCAGGCCCATAAGCAACTTCAGGAATCCCTGGGATACCCATCTTCGTCTCACCCACAATGCGCTGGCCCTCTTCACTGGCTAGGAAGGCGAGGAACTGGAAGGCTTCCTTCGAATGCTTGGCACCCTTGGGTAAGGCCCAGTAGTTGACCCATAACCGGGTCGCCGGGTCGCTGTCTTCATCCCATGTGGGGAGAGGCACTACGTCCCAGTCGAGATCGGCATTGTTGGTAAAGCTGTTGGCCCAGCCAACTGTAGTCACGTACATGGCAGCTCTCTGGCTGTTGAAGGCGCCGGATGCGTTGGAGAATGTCTGGGTTAGGGCTGGGGCCGGAGCGATTCCTTCCTTCACCATACCTTGCAGGAACTCCAGTACTTCTACGGCATTGGGTAAATGCAGACCGCTGCCGGTCCCGTCCGGATTGATAACGCTGGCATTGTTCACATACAGCCAGTCAATGAAACCATCGGAAAACGTGTCAAAAGCGTATCCGAAGACTGTGGTCTGGTTGCCTTCCTTTTGGACCAAAGCACGGGCTGTGTTCAAAAAGTCGTCTTTCGTCCATCCTGCTTCTGGGTAGGGCACGCCAGCTTGATCAAAGAGTGCTTTGTTGTAAGCTACAACGCTGGTTGTTGCGTCCCTGGGCATGGCATAAATGCCGCCATCGTGTTGAACCGCTGCTTGTACCGCAGGGAAGAACACATCGAGGTCAAATCCAGCTTCCTCCATATAAGGGGTCAAGTCTTGCAGAGCTCCCCGTGGAACCCAGGTGCCGAGCTTGTCCATACCGAGCATGGCCACATCCGGAGGAGTTCCGCCGGCAATCATGGTCAGAACCTTGGTATAATACTCCGAGGATGGGATCTGAACATACTCAATGACAATGTCAGGGTGTTTGGCCTCAAAAGCCTGTTTAAACGCATCGAGTGAACTGCCGCCCTCAAAGCTCCACCAAGAAGCAACCTGAAGTTTTGTCGCTGCAAAAACCGGAGCCGCAAGCACAGACAGCATCAGAGCCAAGACGATGATACCCTTAGTTAGTCTTCCTAATCTCATTTTGTTACCTCCTTCTTTTTTTACCACAAGACGATTTCCGCAGACATCCCTCTATTCTGCCGATCATAACCTCCCTTCTAGCGTCCACCAAGTCCAGACAAGGCGATCCCTTGCGTGAAATAACGCTGCCCAAATGCAAACACGACCAAGGTGGGAATCAAAGCAATCAGTGTACCCGCCAGCAGCAATTCCCATTCCGTATAATACATTCCCCTAAAGAATGAGAGCCCAACCTGGATCAGCATCTTCGCTGTATCATTAACCACGATCAGAGGCCAAAGAAACGCATTCCACTGGGAGCGGAAGGTGAAGATGGCCAACGATGCCATGGCCGGTTTGGCCAAAGGGAGAATGATGCGCCGGTACAGACCAAAGCGGGAACAGCCATCGATAACGGCTGCTTCTTCCAGCTCATACGGGATGGTCAGGAAGAACTGGCGCAGCAGAAAGGTGCCAAAGGCCGAAAAGGCCGCGGGGAGAATCATGGCTGAATAGGTGTTCAGCCAGCCGAAGTAGCGCATCAGAATGAAGTTGGGAATGATCACCACTTGTCCCGGAATCATCAATGTGCCTAGATACAGCAAAAACAGTTTGTCCCGCCCCGGAAATTTCATCCGAGCAAAGGCGTAGGCCGATAACGAACAAGTCACAAGCTGCAAGCCTACCACAGCAACGCTCACAAAGGCGGTGTTCAGCAAGAACCTGCCGAAGGGGACCCGATTCCAGGCAGTGAGGAAGTTCTCCCAATGAATGGGATCAGGGATCCACTGCGGTGGGTACAAAAAGACCTTACCCGGCCCTTTGAGCGCGGTGGACAAGCTCCAAATAAAGGGCAGGATCATGGCGAAACAGACCAGGATCAGCGCAATATAGGCTAGGGTGTCGGCGATTCGTTTCCGTCTACTCATAATTCACCCACCTTCCCTGATATTTAAACTGAATCAATGTGACCCCAAAAACAAGGATGAATAAGACCCAGGCCACAGCGGAGGCGTATCCCATATTGAACCACTCGAAGGCGTTGCTGTAGATATAGTAAACGATTGTCTCCGTGGACCCCGACGGGCCTCCCCCTGTCATGATAAACGGCTGCTCAAAGATATTGAAGACACCGATCATTTTCATCACGATGACGAAAAAGGTGGTTGGCGAAAGCAGAGGGAGGGTTATCCGCCAGAACTTCTGCCACGAAGACGCACCGTCCAGGACGGCTGCTTCGTAGAGCTGCTCTGGAACCCCCTGCAACCCTGCTAGGAAGATAATCATGTAATAACCGGCGTACTGCCAGATGTGCATCAAAATCAAGGCAGGTTTCGCCCAGAGGACCGAGCCAAGCCAGTTCGGCGGACTGGCCAACCCAATCGACCGCAGTGCATAGTTGACAACCCCAAATTGCGGGTCCAGCAGCCAAATCCAGACAATGCCCACCGCGATGGTAGAACTAACAGACGGCAGGTACATGACAGTCCTAAAGAACGTCATTCCCTTCAGGCCGCGGTTGACCAGGAGTGCCAAGCACAGTGAAGCAGCTGTCCCCAGAGGTACAATACCTACAGCAAAGTAAAGTGTGTTCAGGAGGGCTCGCTTGAAATCGCGATCGTTTGTCAAAAGCCGCACGAAATTGCTGAGTCCGGTAAACGTTGGGGAGCTGAAAAGATCCCACCTGTGCATGCTGATCCACAAAGAAAAGCCAATGGCAAACACAGTGAAAACCAAAAAACCTATGAAGTTCGGGAGCAAAAACAGCCACGCATCAATGGTGTTTTTCCGTTTGGACACGCCTGTCACCCTTCCTTACGAGTTCTCCAAAGGACGGCACTGTACGCTCCTTTGGGCGGAGCAAATGCCACCTTTCCATCCTGTAAAACCAGCTGGATCGGTTCTTGCCACGTCTTATCCATCGAATCCAGAGTCCGCAGTTCCACAGCTTCACAATCGTCCACGTGCAGACAAATATCCCCGGTCACCCCGTGCGGATTGGCCAGTAGCAGCAGTCCCTCTCCCCCGGTCTTCGAATCCCAGCGGGAACCGAACATCCCAGGGGGAAGAGTCAGACCAAGGTCATCTTGGAAGAGGGCGTCTTGGAGTTCGGCATTGATGCTTCGCCGTACATCCAGGACCGCATAGAGCGTGTTCAGCATGCGATCGAGCTGTTCTTTGTCCTCAACACGCTTTCTAAAGGCGCCTCCCTCGACCCAGATCACGCTGCCGAGGACAAAAGCCCGAGCCAGGTCATTGTAAAATACTCGCTCCTGTTCACCAGGATCGGCGATCCCCCGGGGATTGACCATGTTAATCAGTGTCTGCTCTGGAAACGTATACTTATAGAGGTTAAAAAACTCATCGTAGAATTCGCCGTTCCAGGCCAGACTGCCCCAGACTTTACTGCTGTAAACGTCGCCGCAGTTCTCGATCATCAGGAAGCTGTCGGGCCGAATGGCACGTAAACGTTCGGTGGTGCGCTCAATGAGATCGATGTAGCCGAGGTTAAATCCGGTGGTGCCCGGCTGATCATGAACGTGGTGACTGTAGCAGGGGTATGGTGTGGCCGACCCGAGCTGATCATAGTAGATTCCCCTGGCATTGTAGGCCTGGCACATCCAGACCGCAAAATCCGCCAGATGCTCACGCCATTCAGGATTGGACGGACACAAAACGAAAGTCTCCGCGGGACCATAGATCTCAAAAATGGGCTTCTGTTCTGTGGTACGCAGCATCCAGTTCTCGCCAAGTGTAGACACGTATTCGGAATATTTGTCCATGATGCGGGCGTTGATGTAGAACGTTACAAAGCCCCCGCTCTCATTGACATACTCGACGCCCTGCTGGAGCCGAAGGGGCGTCCCCAGTTCTAAGTCGGGATTGTAGTTGGGGTAATGGCTGTCAAAACCCATGTGATTCCAGCCGGCCATAAAGAAGTGGCGACTCCCGAATTCTTCCCGGTCGCTGTCAGCAATGGCCGGTATATCGGCAAATCGATACCCAATACCGTCAAAGCGCCTGAAATCATAGTGGGGAGAAAGCACAATCTCATCCTTCAGATCAACGGGATGTGTTTCCTGTTTGACCACTGTGTCAAACCAAGCTCGATACTTGTGGGCACCCTGGTGCCAATCACCTCGGTGAAAGGCCCAGACTACATCAGGGGAACGGTAGCTTTCACCGGGATGGATATCTAGATATTTGCGAAAGGACAGGCTTACCCACGGATCTTCAGGACCTCCAGTTTCAACCCTGAGGCCGGTCACGGGAAATGTTGGATCATAGGAAGCAACATAAAGACCTAGGCTGCCATCGTAGATATCCATCCAGGTCATGGAGGCCAAACCACAGTAGTTGATTTCACGGGCATAGCCAAAGTCCGTAGCCACGCTCTCCGCTCTCCAGAACTTCTGGTACTTCTCGCTGGCTAAGGCCCGCGGCACATCGACAACCTTCTCACCGGCATGATGGGGGTAGACCAGTTCGGCCCGTTCCGACAGATACAGAGGGGTTAGTCTGGGAAACAGGGCTTCGCAAATGGACAGTTCTGCCCCGTTGTCCAGAGAGAGCTGCCAATGAACTGTTCCGGTTTCGTCCACGCTCACAGTGCAGGTTCCTCTAATGGGCCAAACGACCGATTCGTCCAGGGCGGAGACGCAGTGAGAGAAAGAAACCCGGCCTCCCTGATCAACGTTTTCGACTCCACTCACCCGGGGAATGATACCAATTCGCCTCTCTCCATCCAGAAGGGTTAGCTCCAGCAAGGGCAGACCAGAGGCGGGTTTTGTGCGCAGCGTCTCACCTTGGATCGAAAAGACATCAATATTTCCTGTTTCTTCATTCAGCTTAAGCTGAAGATCGGATGCGGGTATCCAGCTCATATCGGACCTCCTAGTAACCTTGCTTCAGGTATGCTTCTCTCATTTCAGCATTAAATGCCCCTGCCCCTGGCAGGTGATTGCTGATATAGGCACTAGGACGCAGTCCCCGTGCAACCAGTTTCTCCACGACACAGGCCTGCAGCGCCCAGTTGACATAGGAAGTCGCAATGCCTGAACCAGGACAGATCTTCTGGTCAAGGGCCTCCACTTCCACCAGGGCATCTCCATAAGGGGCGCAATTGTCCAAGACGATATCGGCCACATCCATGAGGCGCAGGCCTTCGGGGTGACGCGGTTCAAACTGCTTGGAAGCCTCCACAGCGGTGACGGCAATGATCGTTAGGCCAAGTTTGCGCCCTAAGCGAGCCATTTCCACCGGCAAAACGTTAAGTCCGGACACGGAGCCAATCATCAGAATATCGCCGGCCTGCAGTTGAGCCTGGGAAAAAATGAAGGCTGGAAGGTCACGCAGTTGATCCATAAATACCTTGTTCTTGTTGGGAGGGATGGGGCGAGGACGCGCCGGGTGGTGCGCTTTGACCTCTACAAACAGGGGCGTAACCATCATCAAACCCCCGGCCCTTCCCACCGCCTCGTGCATGAGCATATGTCCGGTATCATACAGATTCCAGGTTCCCCCATTGACGACGGACTCCACAATGGCATCGGCGGCTTGATTAATGACTGGCATTTGTGTCTGCTCAATCTGCTCCAAGATCTTGTGTAGTTCGCGAAAATATCTTTCTGCTAACATGATCCTCTCTCCTTATGCACTGGCAGCCTGCCGTGCGATATTCTCCATACCCGAAATCAATACCGGCGATGCGTCCTGCGATAGCATCTCTAGGGCCAAAAGCACTGCCCCTGCCCAGGGTTCAAGCCGGGGAGCTACATAGCGGGCGCCTGGAATAGCGTGCTCTACTGCTTCCTTAAATGAAGCCACCACCGTGGCATCATTGCGGGCGACTCCGCCCAATAGTGAAACAGTCACCTCAGCCCCACCGATCTGGAAGCGATTGGCCAGATTGGCCGCTAATGCAGACAGCTCCTGCCCGGCCCGGGTTAAAATCGACTTAGCTACAGCGTCACCCTCCCTAGCCGCCTGCGCAACTAAGATGGTTAAACCGGCAATACGCTGACGGTTAAGGTTCTTTCTGTAGACAAACCTGCGCAGCTCTTCATCAAACGAGTAGCGCAGGGCCCGGCGAAAGATGGACTGCAGGGATGTTTCAGGCCCCCGCTGATCGGCTGCAAGAGCCACTGCCCTCAGAGCTTCAAGACCAATCCAGTATCCGCTCCCCTCGTCACCAAGGAGGGGGCCCCATCCACCGTTTGTAAGCCACTTTCCTCTCCAGATACCGGCCGCGAAGGAACCGGTTCCCGAGAGAGCCACAATCCCGTCACCGGAAGGTATGGCGGCCCGAAACACAGCGGGGGCATCGCCTTCCACCTTTAACAGTGCCTCTGGACAGAGATCCCTTAAGGCACGCTCGGCCGCGTCTGTACTAAATCCAGGGGATGATAAGTAGATGGATTGCACCTCAGAAACAACGTCGGGCTCTGATGATGTAACACCTAAAGCGGCAGCCACAGCTTCTCGCATGGCATAAATCGCATCGCTTTCGGACACGAAAATGGCGTTGGTCGGTCCCCCGTAGCCAATCCCTTTGATCTGTCCATCCAGTGTAACCGCACAGGCGATGGTCTTGGTACCGCCACTGTCTACTCCCACAACGACAGCGTCTTCTTTAGCCATGTTCTACTACCTCTCTTCGTTGTACCGCAGCGAGTCAAAATGGAGAATATACCGATCGGCTCGATACAGAGTACTGTCATACATTACCCGTTGCTGACCCATACCTTCAATCATGCGTTCCACCGCTAATAGCACCATGGGTCGCTGGTCCCCCCCAAGAAGCTTGCTCTCACTCTCGGTAGCCAAGCGAGCGGTAATGAACTCTTCAGCCCGGACAACGCTGAGTTTATAGCGTTCCTCCAAAAGCCGCTGCAAATCCATATGTTCCAAATTCAGATCGAGTAGACCCGGGAAGGAATCTGTTGGAATATAGGTTGCATTTAAGGCCACAGGAGTATCGTTTGCGGTTCGCAGCCGATAGATGTAGTATGCAGACCTGCCTTCAGGAACATCCAAATTCCAGGCCAACTCGCCATGGACCGTGATCACTTTTTTGTCCAACAAACGACTTCCAGGAGACAAACCCCTGCTTCGCATCTCCTCCGCAAAATTGCGCAGAGGACTCTGTGACTGCCTAATGCTGACAAAGGTTCCCCGTCCAGGCGTTCGTTCCACCAGACCGTCGGAGACCAGAACACCGATGGCCCGTTTCACCGTTGATGAGCTGACACTGAACTCCTTGCTCAATTCCTCTTCGCTGGGGAATTTCTGTCCGGCCCCCAGTTGCCCTGACAGGATTCTCTTCTCCAGCTCGTTCTTGATGGCCAGATAATGCGGCAGTTTTGCAGGACTCGACATAGGCGCTCCCTCATATCAATG
>JGI24500J29687_10012394_pt1 | contig 11570 bp, 8 predicted proteins | sample BioPla2RNA1_FD_29687 | JGI IMG/M metagenome (IMG submission 29687) | reverse complement strand
CTCGGGATGCTGCTCTGTGCCCGCATTGCGAGACACCCTTTGTGACCGAAACCGCCAATAAACACTACAACACCTATCATCAATACCAAATTCAACACGCTAATCTGAAGGTCCATGATGGGCACTCGGTTCAAAGTCGGATCAAAAACGCCGAAGTTTTCTTAACCAAGCATAGCGATTACCAGAAAGCTGAGGAGATGTTTCAGGGAATGACGGAAAATGCACCCGCTGATTATCGTGTCTGGTGGGGGATTTTGCGTAGTCAAACCAAAGAATTCACCGATCTGCAGGCGTACATCAGTAGCCGGGATTTGGACCGCTACTTGGAAAACACTTATGACCAAGGTTTGGAGAGCTACATTCAGCGTCATGTGCTTAAGCGGGATTTCTACCACAAAGCGATGGCTGTTGCACCCGCTGATGTGGTTGAGGAACTAAGGAATACATGGGCCGATTACGGACGCCTGGTCAAGGCTGACGCTCCGATCTATCTTAAGTCCAAAATGAAAGCAGACTCCAGAGCCTGACCATGGAGTTGAACAGCAGCATAGAGGAGCGAACCAGACTGGAGAAGCAAATCCAATCAACAGAAGAATACTTGGGTCGTGGACTTCGGTGTTCCGAGAGCTGCTTGCTGTGGCACTTTTTGGCGGGCTAACATATCTCGCATTGAACCATGGAATGTCCAAACTGGACTCCTTCGGTAACGAGCTGATCTGGTTGCTAGTTGCCTTAGTGCCGGGGTATTTGGTGTACGTAGCCCTAGTAGGCAAGCTGTTTGGCCGGGATCACGTGAGCACCGTTTTGCGCTGGAATAAATCAGCCTTGGAGGAAATTGAGTAAGGGTCAGACCCCGTGACTACCCAGTCACGGGGTCTGACCCCTCAATTTCAATCGGAGTAGACTTTGATGTCTTTGTAGTACGCGATCTTGGGTACGTCCCTCCGTGCAATTTCGAATTGGAGCTGAGCAGGGGTGCTGCCGCCTTCAAGGCCGGGATCAAAACGTGCACCCTCTGTAATGGGATCGAGGAAATCTCCATAGATCACATACGCATTGTACGTCTGTTCCTCGTTATCCCACTCCAGCATTAAATCATGCCACTGCCCAGGATCTAACCCGTAGACATTGGGGCTTTGTGCACCGGCATCTCGAATTCTAACGTTCCCTGAGCCTGTAATAAACAAACCAAAGATACGTTCATTCAAAGCGTTCTTGATGTCAACATAGATGTTGTCCGTCGCATCACGGTCAGCCGGTTGATAGATGGATACATAGACCTTACCTGAGGCAAAATCAAAATCCCGGATCAGTTTGCCATTTGTCTCGGGATGGCTCTGAACCTGGTACACCTTTTCGCCCTCAAACTCCACGATGCTTTGAGGGGTTCCCGCCTCCGCATGGGCCGCGGCATCCGGATCGTACCATGGGCTCTCCTCATCGAAGATGTGACCCACTTCATACTCTGCCCAGTTTTCCTCCAAGAGCAAAGTCTCGGCAAAAGCGACTGCACTCAAACTCAACACCAGCACGACAACGAGAATACCAAGTATGCGTAAACTCACAGCGAAACCTCCTTGATTGTATTTTCTACCATTGTTCACCCAACGCTAAACCAGTTTCTTGCGATAAGCACCCCCTCAACCTCTATTCTTAACGTAACGTATCCGGACACTTACTGGCCTAATAACTCATCCAGATTCGCTTGGATCACAGGCCTCACTTTGGCCATGCCGGCTGTGGGACCGATTTCCCCCTCCAGAATCTCATAGTTGATTACACTTGTGGCATCCCAGGTAGGAATTTCAAAAAGCCGCGAGGCACTGCCATTCCAATACTCATGGGCTTCCATAAAAACCTGTGCGGACTCACGATTGGGGGCCACATTGGCCAACACTATGTTTCTGGTGATATCCTCCTCTTGCCAGAGGAAAGCCCGCAGAGCAACCAAGGCCTCCGGCTGGGCCGCGTTCACCGGAACTAGAGTGGTACTCAAGGCCTGGCTCGGGTAGCGATAGTCGTCTGCGTTTGGTCCCTTGGGGAAGGGAACAAAGCCCCACTCATCGCTCATCTGCTCCATTAAGTCCGGGAGGCGAAAGACGGGAACATAGAAGAAGAAAGCAGCTTCGCCGTTGACAAACTTGCTGAGACTATCCTGATTGTTCCGGGTGGGAAAAGCAATCTGGTCATTGTGCCACCAATCCAAATATTGGTTGATGGCCTCAATATAGGCAGGCTCATCCCCAGCATACACAACCCGTCCGTCCGCATCTAACTTAGTCAAGGCGGCATCATTGGCAATGGCTAAATCCCATGGACGCACATCGGAGATTCCATACTGATCAATCTCCCCGTCTCCATCAATATCCCTGGTCACTTTGCGGCCAATCTCCGTCACCTTATCCCAGGTCCACTCATCGTTCAGGTAGAGCTCGTGGATATCCTCAATACCCTCCCGTTCCAACAGAGTCTTGTTGTAGGCCACAAAAATTAAGTCATTTTGGAAGCCATAGGTTGGGTTATGGTCCATGGTGCCAATTCCATAGTACTTACCACCAAACTTAAGCGCATCTTCTGTCATCCTGAGGGTTGGCGGCAGATTTTCATAATACTCTGCCGGCAGAAGATCGCCCATGGGCAGTGCAGCTCCAGCAGAAACCAGCTCGAAATAACCGATCTTGTTTTGAACATGCCACAGATCGTAGGCAGAATCCCCGGCCATTACCCGAATTTGGTTAAGGCGAGGCACATTGCTAGTCTGCATAAACTCAATCTTGCAGTTAAAGAGTTCCTCCGCCTCCTCGATCCTCCCAATCACCGGGATGAAGCTGTCAAAATACTGTTCCATCCTGGCTCCGGCCCAGGAAATAATGGTGACCGTATTTCCACCGAGATCATAGCTGCCTGCTGGGTCCAGCCCTAAGTATTCCAAAGGGTCAGCAGAAGCGAAAGGAGTAGCAAGCAGCAAGAGCACTAAGATTAACGCTAGTTTTTTCAATTTCGCGTCCCTCCTTATTTAGTCTTTTGGAAAAAAAGCCGCTACAAGCCATCACCTCCAGTCATCGCCGTTAACCAATGATTCCTGTCCTCTCCACGCTTTCCACAAAGTACCTCTGCATCACTGCGTACAGAAGCAAGAGGGGAGCAATAAACATCAACATACCCGTATTGTTCAGAAGGGATATATACTGACCCGTCAACGTAGTGCCCATGGCATGGGCGTAGCTCTCCGCCGCAATATCTAAGGTATGGGCCAGCATGGTTCCATCCCGCATGAAAATGGATGTAAAGAAATAATCATTCCACTGCCAGACAAAGGCAAACAGAAACACAATAACTAGGGCCGGAACTGCACCGGGAAGCATCACGGTCAAAAACGTGCGAAAGGGTCCCGCACCATCAATATAGGCTGCTTCTTCCAAGGATTTGGGCATATTTCGGAAGAACTGCCGCATGATGTAAATGAAAAGACCGTTTTTCAAACCGGTGGCGCTTAAGGCCATCAAGACAAAGGGCCACCAGCTACCGATCAGGTCCAGGCCGGGTTCGGGCAAGAGACCCCAAAGGGTGAAGTAGCGAAAATTCAGGTAAAGCGGGAGCACAATGATCTGGGGCGGTACCAAGAGCGTGAAAATGACCAGCCCGAACAGGAGAGAACTGCCTCGAAAACGAAAACGGGCAAATCCGTAGCCCACAATAGTACACGAGACCAGCTGCGCTGCGGCAATGGAAAAGGAGAACACAAGGGAATTCCAGGCTGCCTGGGGGTATCTCATAAACTCAAACATGGCCCGGTAATTGTCCAATGTAAAGCTCCGGGGAACCCAGCGCACCGTCTGATCCCAAATGTCCCATTCAGTCATAAAAGAGGACACGAACTTGGTCAAGACGGGACGAAGGATCACGAAACAGATGCTGATTACGATCATTCCCCGAATGATGCTCCAGACAAACCTTTGGATACTCCTTGCATTCATCACAAACCCTCCCTTCTTAAGGCTCTCTAGTCCATGTAAAATACACGCCGAGAGATAATTCCCCCAACGACAGCCAGAACAAGGGCCACTATCAAAAAGTACACCCAGCTCATGGCCATACTGATTCCGTATCCTGCTCCCCCAAAGGCATAACTGTCAATAAACTCTACCAGGGGGTTGGTGGGCGAGGTAAAGAAGTCGACAATAGTGTAGATCACACAGGTCAAAATGAGAGGACTGAGCAGGGGCAAGGTGATTTTCCAGAAATTCTCCCAACCTGTGGCCCCCTCAATCTCAGCCACCTCGTAGAGTGAAGGAGGAATGGACTGAAGACCTGCGAGAATGATCAGAATCTGAATGCCCGAGTTGCGAATGATTTCGGCCAATCTCTCCGCTCCTTGGATAATATAGATCAAGAGCACCTCCGGAAGCTTAAGGTACATCAGAAGCTCCCGCAGCTCACCCCGGCTCACAAATCCGAGCATCTGCTGATCTACAGTCCCGTCCAAAAGGGCGGTCATGTAATCTGCGCTTTCCATCTTCAGAATGATATCCGCTCCCAAAATAACAGGGAGGAAAAAGATCACCCGAGCTGCCAAGCGGCCTTTGAACTTCTGGTTAAGTAAAATGGCGGCGAAAAAGCTGAAAGTGAGGATCAAGGGAACATCCCGTCCCATCGTAACCGCTGTCTCCAAAAGATGCCTAGGGTACTCGGCATTCACAAACAAAGCGCGGTGATAATTCTCCAGCCCCACAGGGATCAGATCATAACCCGCCGCTGTGATCTCCAGTCGGCTCAGGCTAAAGATGATGGACTGAATAAAGGGATAGAGGAACATCAAGATAAAGCCCAGGGTAAAGGGTAGGGTAAACAAATACCCTAAAAGCTCTTCTCTCCTCCGCAAGCTGATGCCAAATCTCCTGGCGCCTTTCATCGGTCTGCACCCCCTACCACCAGATAATCTCGGGCCTCAATCCTAAGCGGCCCCACTACAACAGGATGGGGATTGTAGTTAACGATCACAGATCCTTGGGGATAGATTGTCTGATAGACATTCTCCTCCAGCTTCCCATGGCCAATGATGGGCTCACCCCGAAAGCCCCTTAAATCCCCATTGAGCTGATGATAAAGGGCTACTGCCTGATCAAACCAAGAGGCCACCTGCCCCGTATAGAGATAATTGAAGTTGGTCTGTTTGAGGAAAGAGCTCTCCCCATAGAATCCTAGAAAATAGGGGGAGGCACCGGTTTCCACCGTCTTAAGCACCGCGGTCTGGTAGTCCGCCGCGAAATTCAGGGGCTCACCTGCGTAATCCACAAAACCGCGGATCACAATGGGGAAGAAGGGAACCTCTTCGTCCACTAGATCCTGTCGCCCGCTTCGAAATGGCAAGTTCAAGATGGAATCAACAAAGGGAAATAGATAGGCATTGCCCCCACTAACCTGGAGTCTGATCCCCCTCTCCCCGGTCAAACTGCCCAGGGCCTGCAAGATGCGCTCCTTCGCCTCGGGCCGATAGATCTCTTGACCTTGGCGAAAGTCGGAGTGCAAGAGATACCCCAGATCCTTTAAGGCCATCTGGCCAATCCCGTATTGATCATAGTCTTGCAGAAAATCCTGCAGAAGCTGGTTGATACGACCCGGAGATAAGACCCAGCTCCTGTTATGAACAAACTCCGAGGTCATGGGGGAAAACACGTATTCCCGATCCACCTGAGCCTGGGCCCTGTTTAAAAATCGGCTCGCTTCCCTGCGCCCCATAAACTCCCCCAGCCGTGTCCCGTGTACGAGCAGAATGTCCACTGCGGGGAAAAAGTCCACGCCTTCCTCCTCCAAAAAGCGCACCAGCCTGGTAAAATCCAAAGAGGTTCCTAAAGAGCTTTCCAGACGTACCTTGGAGGGAACGAGATGGTTAAGACCCCCCTCAAGCCATCCGCTCAGGGTAAGGGTAGGAGGCACGTCCCTTTTCGCGAACGCTTCCACCACAGTCTGGACGTCTGCAAAGGTCGTTAGTGGCTCCATGCTGGGAAGGGGGACACCTAAGATGGGCCGGACATCGTTAATTGCGCCCACCAGCTCCAAAAAGAAGGGGAATTCCTCTTTGGGGGTCTGACCCCCTGCAAACAAATGGTCTCGGTAGAGCTGGGCCATGCCCACATAATCCGCTCTTTCGCCATGCAAGAAGCCATAGCGAATCGTGAGATCGCTGGGAACGAGTTCTTGTTGGTACACATTGATCATGCGCTGGCTCGTATTCACCCACTGGCTGGCCTGGCCATGGATCCGTTCGGGCATTTCACCCTGGAGCTGCGCAGTGGTTTGGGCCATGGTCCGAAACTGGGGATAGACCATGTTGTAGGAAATCTGTCGGCCGGCAATATCGGCGTTGACCTGGGCTATGCTATCCCCTTCCTCTAGGATGGCCAAAAACGCCGCATCTCCCTTCTTCAAGCCGAAGACGGGAAGATAGTTTTGCTGCCCCCGCACCAAACTCGCCGGGGGTGCCGCTAAGCCATGATCACTTCCATAGATCACGCCTCCATAGGGAGAGGCATCCACCTTGCCGTTGTTGAGGTAGATCAAGGCTCCGCACCCATCAGGCACAAAGATATAACCTTCGTCCGTGCTGTGGGCTGCCCCAAAATAGGGGAGAACATCCACAGCAACTAAGGGATAGGTAACACGCTGATTGTTAGAATCCAGGATGTTTCTGGGAAAGGTAATGCCTTCCCAAGGAACCCGAACAACCAAATTTCTACCCTCAAGACGATACTCGATGGCTATGGTAAAGGTAAACATATTCGGTACCAAGGGATCCAGACCAAAACGCTCATAGATGGCACCCACATCAAAGGGGGTAAACTCCAGATCTCGAAAGAGGGCGATCAGATCCTCTCGATCCCAGGCTAAGAGATCGCCTTTTCTGGAGCGGAGCATGTAAAAGGACTCTTGAGCGAATCTCTCCAAATGCTGATCCCGAACGTCTCGGCGATGACTGAGGCTGCTCATTTGGGCACTAATGTGCTCGCCCAGTACCTGGGCGAAAGTAGCTTGATCCCTGCTGCGCAGATTCTCTGTGGGGGATTCAATCCTGTAACTGCCCAGGTCCCCTCCCTCGGACGCATAGACCAAGTTGATCTGGACATAGTTCTCCGCAAGCAGGCGTCGATCGCCCCTGTTTAAAGAAGGCAAAAGCACATCCTCGTAGGTCTTCACATCCAAGACGACTGGGAAGTAGTCATCCTCATCCCACTGCCTTCCCAATACATAGTCCACCACTACCCCATCTGGCCGTTCCTTCACTTCGAACTGCCCATAGGCTACGCTATCGGTGAAGCTGTTCATCGTCCGCCGCACATCCCCTGGGGTGAAGTAGGTGATGCGAAGCTGTGCTCCCAGGGCATCCTTGGCTGTTCCCCGGGCTATGGTTTCCATTTTATCCCGTTCCTCGGGGTTGGAATACCAAAGCACATCCTCCAAACGGTCCCGGACCGCAATCTCGGTCGTTTCCGGGTGGAAGAACAGGGTCAAATACTCGTTCTCGGCCACCACCTGAAATCCTCGGGGCGGGGCGCTGCAAGCGCCCTGAAAGGACAGCACCAGGATCAGACTAACCAGAATAAAGCCTAGCCGTACTTTCGTCAACAACTTAGGACCCACACTCTTCCCCCCTTACAAACGAAAGATCAGTTCCTGGTAGACTTCGACAAAGAAACCAAATAATTGCAGGACAATATCGATAAAAAGCATGCCGATGAAAAGAGCAATCCCGATCCCAGCCAAGGTCAGCAGGATCACAAAAACATTGCCTCCAAAACTGTAATCGTGGGTGACCATCGTTCCAAAAAAGAGCAGACCCATGGACCAGATCAGGGACAGGTAGAAAAAGAAATAATAGAAAGCACCTTCCTGGACGGTGAGGAAATTGCTGAACAGTGTTGCCGGCAGGTTTACCAAGATAATGGGTGTGAGGGCATATGCTGTGGCAATCACAATATCGCTCAAGCTGCCCTTGCCGTCCATCAAAGTGGTCAGGGACCAGTTGATGCCCGCCCAGAGGAAGAAGGGAAACACGACGCTAAAGATCTCCAAGAGAATATTCAGTTCCTTTGGGTTACGGGTATTGAAGAGAAATCCCGTATACTGCCGCATCACCACATAGGTCAATACCACCAGCCCCAAAATGGTCCAAGCAGCGGGAAGATTCCCCCGCCTTGCGTGCTTCAAATCCCAAAAACCCTCGAAGGGACTGACGATCACCCGCAGGGAAAAGCGAAGCCCATGGTAGATCCTTTTCAGATGGGTGACCAAACCGCGACTTGTCTGCTCTTCCCAGCTCTTCACCGCGGTGTAGGTGGCTGCTGCTTCCCCCATGGCCTCGCCCACATCCCTGTGCTTTGCCGCAGGACGGCAGGCCCACCAAACAAGGAATAACAAACCAAGCAGCCCCGCGGCCACAAAGCCAAACATTTCCCCCAGCAGATCTCTGCGGTAGAAGCGGTATGCCTCGGAAAAGGCGGGTCGATTGTTGGCCAGGCGAAAAGCCTCCATGGCCTGGCGGTACTCCCCCTGCATCAAATGGGCGTTACCTGTCCCGGTATAGGCCAAGTCATAGTTGGTATTGAGTTTGAGTACCTCTGCCCACATCCTGGCAGCGCCGTCAAAATCCCCCGCATCATAATGACCCAAGGCGGCGAAAATGGTCCTTTGGTATTCAGTTGGGGCGAAGACGGTGACACTGTTTTTCAGGGAGTCCAGAACCAGCATATTCCCATGGAAATTCGCCAGAGCAACCGGGTTACGGAAGGTTCCCAGGGTGTTTCCGAGACCCCCAAAGACATAGAGAAGATTTCCGGTGGAATCGTACGTGAACACCCGGCCCCGGACCCTATCCAGGACCGCATATGTCCCATAAGTCCCAGGGAGGATGTCTACCATGGACGAAGAGGGATCCTCCGCTTCCACAAAATCGCCCAGCGGGGGCAGGACCGGATTGCGGAGGAGAATGTCCCGTCCCGCCGTATTCAAGCGGCGAATACGATCTTCAATGGGCAGCCCTTCGCCAACGGCGGTAGCATAAACAAAGCCTCGCTCATCCACGGCCAGATTGCTGTGTTCTACAGGGAGGAAGAGAGCCATCCGTTCTCTCTGGGCGTCCGTGGCGATGCGGCGCCACAGATAATCCAGGACGGAAGGGGCCACCCGCGGCGCTCCCTTAAAACCCAGAAAACTCCCTTGAAGATCAAACTCCAAGATCCCGTCATATACTCCGGTAGCGATGACATAGATGGTGCCCTCGTTGTCACTGGTGATCTTATCGGGACGAAAGCGGAAGTCCGTCTCGAAGTACTCGGGAGCTACAAGTGCAGGGGACTCAATAATCAGCTTGGCATGGAGATCCTGGTCTAGAACCAGAATCCGGCCGCTGCCCCGGTCGGCAAGATAAAGATCCCCAGCCTTACTCACATGAATTCCGGTGGGACTATTAAAGGTCTGGCTGGTCCCCTCATGTTGGAAACTATCGATCACCCGCACCAAGGACCAATCGCCATCGATCTCAAGAATGCGGTTGTTCCCAGTATCGAGGATGTAAAGACTGTTCTCGGTGGCAAAGAGATCCTGGGGACTTTGCAGCGCTCCCGCCCCAAGCAGATGACCATGCACCGCTTGAACGGGAACAAAGGCGTGGGGTGCGGGCATCATCTCACGCCAATAACTATAGGTATAGCTGAGACTAGTGCCCTTGGCCCCAGTCGCACCCAGAAGCAGCATCAGCACAATGAAAAACAGCACACTTCGCCTTTGGCTCAGTATAATCACCTGCCCGTCACCTCCTCCAGAAAACCCAATTGCACCCTAGTTGGCCATACCCGAAGTCCCCATTGTTTCTAAGATCCGGCTTTGATTGATTAGAAATACAATGATGGGAATCAGCATCATCAAAAGGATGACTGCTGCTCCCACACCCTGCCGGGCCACACCACCGGAGACGATCTGGCCCAGGGCGGAGGGAAGGGTACGCAGTTCTTCCGAGTAGATAAAGTTCCCCCCGGTTGTCCTCCACAGTTCCTGGAAAAGCAAGATGATCATGGTGAGCCAGGCCGGCTTAACAATGGGCATTACCAACTGCCAAAAAATGCGCCATTCACTGGCCCCGTCGATGCGAGCTGCTTCCAGCAAGGAATCGGGGATCATGGCATCAATGAAGTTTTTCATCAAATAGAGACCAAGGGTCGAACCCCAACTAGGGACGATCACGGCCCAGTAAGAGTTGATCCAGCCAAAGGAAGCAATGATCACATAATTGGGGATGCTCGTTACTTCCCTGGCAAACATCAACGAAAGTACAATCATGCCCATGAAAAGATTGGCCCCGGGGAACTTGTGCTTGGAGATGGCATAGGCGGCCAAGGAGGCGAAGAGTACATTCCCAGCGGTACCGAAAAAGACAATAATCAGGGAATTGAGTAGGTACCGCGATAAGGGTACCCAGGACCCTCCCATGATGGTAAAGAGGTTAAGGAAGTTATCCATGGTTGGATTGCGCACAATAAGCCTCGGTGGAAAGAGGAAAAACTCGTTCAATGGTTTAAAGGCATTGCTGATGGCCAAGACCATGGGTATCGCCATAAACGCTGCCATCATGGCCAGGATGACAAAGATAAACAGATCACCGCCGAAGGAGCGGGATACCCTGCGTTTCGTCAAGGAAAACTTCATCATTGGCCACCCCCCACTCGGTTGAGGAGCTTCTGCACAACACGCTGTATCGTGAGCATGGTCAAGAACAATACCACAGCAATAGCTGATGCATAGCCCATCTCAAAGCGAATGCTGCCGTGATCCTGCAAGGCCTGGATGATGGTGTGGGCGGCATAGTCTGTACTGGGAAACCCAGTCAAGTCACGTATTTCATTGAAAATAGTAAAGGAGTTAGTGATGGCCATGATCGCACCAAACATAAGATAGCCTCGCATCATGGGAATGGTCAAATGCCAGAGTTCCTGCCAACGATGGCGAATCCCATCGATGGCCCCAGCCTCGTAGAGTCGATGATCGATCCCCTGCAGCCCTGCAATGAACACCAAAAAACTCGTACCCAGACTCATCCAGAGCACAACCAAAATGGTAATGGGCATGATGAAGGCGGGATCATTCAGCCACTGGATAGGTCGATCGATAATTCCCCAATACAAGAGGTTGGCGTTGAGAATTCCGTAGGTATCGCCGCTAAAGATAATGGTCCAAATGTAGTAGGCCTTGCCAGAAATGGCCGGTGCGTAAAAGAGCAGGGTTAAGATGGCCCGCAGCCAGGGTTTGAGTTCATTGATCAGCCAGGCCACCAGAAAACAGGCCAAGTAGCTTAGGGGGCCAGTTATGGAAGCAAAGATAAAGGTATTCTTAATAGCAATGAGAAAAACCTCATCTTCCAGAAAAAGGCGGATGTAGTTGCTCCAGCCCACAAAGGAAGGAGCCTGGAGCATGTTAAAGTTGGTGAAGCTTAGCACCATGGCCACCAAGACCGGAATTACTGTAAAAGTGAAGAATAGAATTCCGAAGGGGGCAATAAAAAGATAGGATACTTTATGCCG
>JGI24500J29687_10003809_pt1 | contig 11590 bp, 10 predicted proteins | sample BioPla2RNA1_FD_29687 | JGI IMG/M metagenome (IMG submission 29687) | reverse complement strand
CAATCTGCTGGCCCTCAATGCGGCCATTGAGGCTGCTCGAGCAGGAGAGAATGGACGGGGCTTTGCTGTGGTTGCCGAGGAAGTACGCCGCCTGGCAGAACAGTCTAAGAGTGCCACAGGGGAAATCGCCGAGCTCATCCAGGAGATTCTCAGGGGTACTGCAGAGACCATCCAGCGCATGAACAAGGCGGACAGCAGCGTGGAAAAGGTGGATGAGCAGATTGATCTCACTGGGAACACCTTTGCAGCTATCAGCAGAGTGTTCCAGGAAGTCGCTCAGCAGGTGGCGGAGATTGCCAAGGCTGCGGAAGATGTGGGGGCAGGCAGTGAGGAGATTGCCGCTTCCACCGAGGAACAGTCCGCGGTGGCCAACTCCATTGCTGAAGAGTCAGAGAAGCTTGCTCACATGGCAGGGGAGCTCCAAAGGCAGATTTCTAGGTTCAGAGGTTTTTAGGCGAAAAGAAAATGGCAGAGCCGTGTCTGCGCAGACACGGCTCTTAGTATCTATCCTCGTCATTATCACGATGCTTCTGTAGGTTTACCCGGATGTGGGTCATCACACCCACCATGCCCAGCATGAAGCCGAAGATGGTAACGGCGTAGGCCACCATGTTCAGCCAGATGGGGGAAGGAATCACTTCCAGTACCATGGCGAAGATCACAACCCAGCCTACTACCAGCATGGTGCCGCCAATCAGCATGTGGCGCTTGGTACGCATCATTTTATTTCCTGATCCTTATACAGCCAGCAGGCTACGGAGTGGTCTTCCCGCACTTGGAACTCAGGGGGAATCTCCTTGTCGCAGAGCCCCTTGATCATGTTCCGGCAGCGGGGATTGAAGCGGCAGCCCGTGGGCGGATTCATCAAACTGGGCGGTTCACCGGCAGGTACATCCTTAAATGTCTTCAGGTTCTCCGCATCAGGGTCAGATGTGGCCTCAAACAGGGCCTTGGTGTAGGGATGCAGCGGCTCCTTGAGCAGGGCGGCTGTTCCCGACTTCTCAATAATCTTGGCTCCGTACATGGAGAAGATGCGTTCTGAGAAGTAGCGCACGGTGGACAAGTCGTGGGTGATATAGATAATCGCCAGATTGTGTTTCCTCTGCAGCCCTTGGAGGAGCTGGAGGATTTCCACACGCACAGACGCGTCCAGCATGGATACGGGCTCGTCGGCTACCAGCATCTTTGGGTCAAGGATCATGGCCCTGGCGATAACCAAGCGCTGCTGCTGTCCGCCGCTGAGCATGTGGGGGAACTTGGGCAGGAAGTCCTCGATGGGAGCGAGCTTAACTTCCTCCAGGACCTGCCTAATGCGCCTGGCCTGTTCCTTTTTATCCTTGATGCCGTTGATCTTCATGGGCTCTTCCAGAATCCGCTTCACAGACATGAAGGGAGGGAGTGCGCCATATGGGTCCTGCATGATATACCCGATGTTGGAGCGGTATTTCTTCCAACCTTCCTTATCAAAAGTGCTGATATCCTCATCCTCAAAGTAGATCTTACCGCTGGTGGGGTGATGAATCCCTAAGATGGTTTTGGCCAGGGTACTTTTACCGCAGCCGCTTTCGCCTACGATGGAAATGGTCTCTCCTGCATACAGTTCAAAGGATACGCCATCCAGGGCCCGGACGTCGCCGGCTTTAAAAAAGCCCATGCGGCGCACCTCAAACCAGGTGTGCAGGTTTTCTACTCGGAGAACAGGTTTCTGCTCTCTTGGTTGTTCCTGTGTTTGTTTTGCAGCTAGACTAGGCATGCTTCACCTCTCCCGTCTCATCATGCAGCCAGCACTGTACAGTTGCTCCGCCGCCTAGTTTGGTAACATTGGGGTGCTGGGAGCACTTCTCAAATCTCCGCTCGCAGCGTGCTGCAAAGCGGCAGCCCGTGGGCGGGTTAATCAGTGAAGGCGGCTGGCCTGGAATAAATGCTAAATCCTTGTCTTCCCGCAGAGTCGGTACACTCGCCATCAGCTTCTGAGAGTACGGATGATGAGCATCGGTGTAGAAGTACTCGGCAGAGTTGTACTCAATCATTTCTCCAGCGTACATAACCGCCACTTCATCAGCGAGCTCACTAGCTGTACCGATGTCGTGGGTGATGAGGATGAACGTCGTGTTGAACTCGTGTTTAATCTTCTTGAGCACATTCATCAGGTTGGCCTGGGTCAACAGGTCCAGGGCCGAGGACGGCTCGTCTAACACAACCAGTTTGGGATTGGCAGCGAGCGCCATGGCAATGGTGGCTCTCTGCCTCATGCCGCCACTTAACTCAAAGGGATAGCGCTGCAGAAAGTCGGTGGGGAGGCCCACAATCTTAAAGACTTCTGCCACTCTTGCAGCGGCCTGCTGCTTGGTCATCTTTTCGTGGATGAGCAGTGGCTCCGCCAGCTGATCCTCAATGCGGATTACAGGGTTCAAGGAGTTCATGGAGGCCTGAGGCACCATGGCGATCTTGCTCCAGCGAATCTCCTTACGGAACCGCTCATCATCTAGTTTCATAATATCCTGGCCGTCGAAAATGACGGAACCAGTGTATCGCTCAATATTCCGAGGCAGGAGGCGCAGAATGGCCTTAGCCAGGGATGTCTTGCCGCAACCAGATTCACCTACCACAGCCAAGGTGTGGCCTTCTCTGAGCTGGAAGCTCACGTCGTCAACGGCCTGAACTGAACCGGCTTTGGTGCGGAAGTACAGTCTGAGATTGCGGACATCAAGTAATACGTTGCTCATATGCTATAACCCCCTTAGACGTGGGTTGAAGATGCGGTCCAGCGCAAAACCGAGCATGGCGAATCCCAGACCAGCCAGGATCAGCAAAGCCGCTGGCTCCAATACCCAATAGAAATATCCGTTGAACAGCGCACCGTTGCTATGGGCGTCGTTTAACAGTTTGCCCCATGTGGGCAGTACGGGGTCACCTAGGCCCAGGACGGACAGGGTGGCCTCCAAGAAAACATAAGCCGGTACCTGTGTTACAAAGCCTGGAATGAGAACCGGGATAATCTTAGGAATCATGTAGCGGAAAATAATCCGGCCATTCCCAGCTCCGTAGGCTCTGGCAGCTTCAATGTAGCCAGACTCTTTGACTTGAATAAACATGGAACGGTAGCTGAGGATTCCAGAGCCAAAGATTCCCAGGGCAATGACCACGCCTAGAATGGCCCAAATACTTCGTGAATAGAACAGTCCTACCATAATCAGAATGGGCAGGAGGGGTAGAATCATGACAATTTCGTTAACCCGCCTGATGACCCAATCCACCCAGCCGCCAAACCAAACTGAGGCTGCTGCCAGCATCATGGTGGTCAGAGAAGAGCCCACCGCGGCAACTAAACCAAAGGCCAGGGCAACAGGGGCACCCCAGAGCAGGGCTACTGTGATATCACGGCGTCTGTGGTCGGTTCCAGCTAAGCCGTGGAGCTTGCCGTAAACCACCAACGATGCATCCACTGTTGAACCTTCTTCAAAGACCAGACCTTCGGCCACCAGCTTATAGGTTCCCTTGAGGGGCTTGCCGGGGTTGTTGGGGTCTTCAAAGAGGGCGATTTCAGGTTGTTTTCCGTTCAGCCTGCGCAGCAGTCTTGTATCTTGGGAAATACGATAGGCTTCGCTGGGTCGAACTGACAGTTCAGACAGGGGGATCTCCCGGCCGTCTGGGGTGACCCAGGTCATATTCACATTGGGCCTGGCTGCTTCATAGACAGACTCGAAGAAGACTGCCAGCTCCGTGGGGAAGCCATCGTAGTTGAATTCAAATTCAAGTACCATATCGTTGATGGCGACTCCGCCGCCCAAATCCAGCACCGTCTTATTGGCAGGATCGTCTGTAGACCTGACAACGGTGGTTACTGGCTGTTTTTCCTTGTAGAAGAAGTTCAGCCAGGCTGGGCGAGCGTTTCTAGGCGTTTCCAACCAGACGTTGTCGCCTCCGCGCCACAATCTCACGGCTTCGCTGTATGGTATGGCCGCCAAAGCGTAGACGGCGATGCCCACCAGCACAGATATTAGAATCAGTCCTGCAACTGCAGAAGGATAGCTCTTTAACTGCGACCAAAGGTTCTTCATGATCTAGTTCCACCTCCACCTAATTTCACCCGTGGGTCTACCAAGGAGTAGATAATATCGAGTAAAAAGACAGTGACTCCTAACAGATAGGCGTAAATAACAGCATTTGCTACGATGACGGGTGTGTCGAAGAGGTTAATGGCCTGCTGTGTTAAGCGTCCGATGCCTGGCCAGGCAAACACAGTCTCTAGTACGATAGCTCCAACCCAGAGCGTAATCAGGGTAAGGGCAAAGCTGGTAACAATGGTGGGGAGTGTTGGACGCAGCACATAACGGCGTTCAATGGCTCGATCGGATAGGCCCTTGGCTTTGGCCATTTCCACATAGTCCTCACTGGAATAAATCAAGAAAAACGTCCGCCAAGAGTAGGAGGTGGAGAAGATCGAGCTGATCAGCAGAGCCAACACTGGAAGGATCATGTGTTTACCTATACTGAGGGCGCGCAGCAGTGTGGTCTGTGGAGGCGGTGCATCCACCATGCCGCCAAAGGGGAGCCAGCCCAGGACGGCAGCGAAAATAAGAATCAAAAAGATGCCGTAAAACCAAGCGGGTGCAGAACTCGTGGGCGCCATGGCAATTATGAATTTATCGAGGGCAGAGCCATAGCGGCGGGAAAGAAAGAGCGCCACTGATACCCCGCTAAAGAAAAGCAAAAGTTGGCCAGAGGCCATCAGGAGCAGAGTGGGCGCCAAGCGTTCTCCAAGAATATTGCGAACTTGTCGGGAACCGCTGTCACTGAGTAAATACTGCGCCGATCCAAGATTTAAGGTAAGCCCATTCCACAAATACTCAAAACTTCTCACTAAGAACGGGCGGTCCAGTCCTACTTGTTCAATACGGATTCGTACTCTCTCTTCTTCCAACTCTTTCCTCTGCTGCAGTGTTAGAAAGGCCATTTCTGGGTCAGCAGCCATTTCCATGGATATCTGTTCTCTGATTTGGCCCTTGCGCATCTCGTCCACATAGCCACCGCCATTGGCAATCAGGATGGTAAGGTATACTCCGATCACCACAGTAATGATCAAGGTTACCCCCCGCACCAGAGTATACTTCAATATGCGGTTTAGGCTGCTACTGGCACGATTGCGCTGGGCATTTGGTGCTTGTGTAGTTTCCAAATTCAGCATGTAATATACCTCCCGGTATCGTCTGGACTAGAAAAGGGAGGGCGCGGACTCCGCGCCCTCCGCTAGAATCCAGAGTTGTTATCTGGGTCTCCTGCCTTATGGTAGAGTTACGAAGGTGTGCGCATCGAAGGTGGCGCTGGCAACGAGGGTTGGCAGCACGATAGCTTCAATGGTGTTCGAACCTACAGGCAGTTGTGCTGTGTCTTCGCCGGTCAGGACGATTTCGAAGAGACCATCAGCAACTGGTTCAGCGTAGCCGCTGTAAGCAACTGCGCCGGTGGCATCCAGAACGATGTACTTAACTTCTTGGATGAACTCCAGTGCATAGGGCTCGCCCTTGAAGGAGATTGCTACTTCGAATCTGATTTCGTCGCCGGACTTGACACGGCTTGCTCCACTCAGTTCAGCTTCGGCAATGCGAGGCTCGTCGAACATGGACCACTTGTCAGCAGGCTCAGAGTACTGCTCGAACCTCTTGAGGTGGACCATTCTCTCAACTGGATAGGCTTTCTCGAGGTACATAGGTCCGTTGCCGATCCAGAAGTGACCCTTCTCTTGGTACCAAGCCTTGGCGTTGGCATAGCGCTGAGCTACTTCTTCCTCGGAGATGAAGTCTTTCAGGAAGCCTTCCCATGGGAGGTAGTTGTTCTCAATCGCGTAATCCAGCCACTTGTCAAGAATTGGCAAGCTTGGTCCGGAGTTGTAGCCGAGCCACTCTACATCCAGTTCATTAGCCTTGGATGCGGTGAAGGCCAGTTCGCCATTCATCTCGGCCAGGATACCCAGGGCCAAGGTGTGCCATGGAGCAGCACCGTAGTTGTAGTAAACGGCAAAGATGTCACCGATGTTCTGCTCAGCATCGATGTACCAGGAGTCGGAGTAAACCTCGTATACGAATGGATCGTAGGAGAGGATTCTCCAGCCGCGAGCGTTCTCCATAGCCGACTTCAAGCTGGCTGCAGCAGAAGCGTCATAGATTTCGCTCTCTTCAAAGCCGCGATCCCAGTCAAGGATGGTTGGGATAAGCATGTCACCGATGGTGTAGGGGCTTCCGTCATGCCATACAACTGTGTCAAAGAGATCCTCACGATAGTGAACGATGGTCTTCCGCTTAGCGGTCAGGCCTTCTGGATATCTCTCTTCAACGGTGAGGAAGCGCTGCAGTGATGGCTGCCAGTACAACCAAGCATCGCCAGGTACTTCGATTACTTCGGCAAACTCAAGGGTTACCCAATCGGAGTCTGGGGACTTGCTGACGGGCAGTCCTTCTTCCACGGTAACTTCGATGCGCTCAATTCTGTGAGGCATGTAGTTGCCAGTGTAGGGGTTGCTGATGAACCCACGGTCAAAGGTAGCTCTCATTGGCAGTTGGTCAAAGGTCCAGTTGGAGCCGCCAACGGGGTTCCAAGGCTCAACCAGTACTTGTTGGGAACCAATGGTGATGGTACCGCCAATTTCGTCGCCGCGGCGCAGTGTGCTTGGCCACAGAGCGGTACTGGACATACCTTGGGCCAGGTCAGAAGCTACGGAGACTTCAGCACGGCGTGCTACATAAGAGATTTGGTCTACAGTGTAGATACGTGGAGAGTCTTGGAATGCAAGCTCCAAAGCACGGGAGTAGAGCTCTTTCCGCTCTTCCATGGTGGTGAATCTCTTGTAGTAGAGTCTCTCAGAGATCTGATCCAGCTCGGGAATGGGTTCCAGTGCCTGCCACAGAGGCTGGCTCATGGTCCTGCGAGTGTACATCTGGTCAAAGATGTGGCCTTGGTCGCGGTATACAGCGCCTGCGCCCCATCCGCCGGTGTAAATGTGCCACTCACCAAGCCAAGGATCGCCCATCATCCAAATTGGAGAAGCTTCAGCGCCGGTACGGTAGTCCACTGTAACGACAAAACCGATCTTCTCCAGCTGTTCGGCAACATAGTCACCGACCAAGCTGCGCTGGTCTTCGCTGCGGGCCAGGATGAGGATTTCCAGAGGCTGGCCATTGTAAGTCCATACGCCATTTTCGAGTTTGCAGCCAGCGTTCATCATTTCTTCGGAAATGATATGCTTGGCAGTCTCGAAGTCATAGGCGTACTTGAATTCCAAGGCACGGGCGGTCTCTACAACGCGGGAGTAGTCAACGTAAGCGTTGTTGAGCATGTTGTACTTGGGCAGAGCCAAGCCGCCGTATAATTCTTGAGCAATGTAGTCCCTGTCGATGAGCAGGTTCATGGCTTCGCGAACTCTGCGGACGCCAAATGGGTTGAACCGGCCATCATTGAACTCAGGACCCACAGGGTTAAAGGTGAGTTCGCTGTAGGATCCAAAGGTCTGATAATAGTCGAGGTTTGGATCGTTGAGAATAGTTTGGAAAGGTACGGGTTCGGACGATGTTGTTGCGTATACATCAATGTCGCCAGCTTGCAGCCTTGAGACAGCAGTCGTTACGGTGGGCTCTTCCACGATAATGACTTCGTCGACCCAAGTTGCCATTCTTTGCTCAGCAAAAGCACCGAAAGACAAAACAAGCACGAACACTGCCGCCAATAAGGCGATGCGTGTCTTACGATTGAACAATACAGGTCACCTTCCTTATTTGAAATTAGAAATACAACACGATTCCCTCAGTCGCCGACACTTAATATCAGCGATCACCCCCTTGGTCCAAGAAATGCTTTACGATTCTGTGATTTAGTCCCGGTAAAGCTTGCGAATGTAATTCCACGCAAAGCGCCAATATCCTCCTTAAAAGTGCGGTCAGGAGGTAATGGGATTGACTACATGGTTATAATTTAGAGAGCAAACGCTAAAATCCTGCTAAGGAAATGTTGATTTACACTCAATTAAGGTTGTTTAGACAAACCGGAAACCCTTTATAAGCTGGGGGAACATAAATGTAAAGCGTAGCATAGGGGCCGTTCGTAGACGGTTTTCATCAATCTAGCATCCCCGAGGGCACTAAACATGCTTTTCATTGGTTTTCCATTGAGTTCGATGATCCAAATTCTGCCCTGTTCATCCAGTCCGAAGTCCACGCTGAGCTCCCCCAAGGAGCCTAAAGCCTGCTCCACTGCGCTGGCAGCCTGAAGGCTGAGTTTTTCCAGTTTAGGCAGGTAGCCCTGGCCTGGAAACGCCTGCTGGAGTGCCTTCCCCCCAGGAAGCAGGGAGTGGCTCACATTGGTGATGTAGGAATAGGTCAAGGACAGGCGACTGAGGACGCCTGAGGCCTTCCACATCCCGCCGCCATCTTTCTGCACCAGGAAGCGAACGTCAAAAACCCTTCCATTTAATGTGGCCAGTGGAATATACTGCTGTACGATGTACCCTCTGCCTAAGTTAGCTTCCAGCCAGTCCAAGAGTTCCTCTGTTGAAGGGAACGAGGCGATGGGCGATTTGGTGCCAAGGTGCAGTTGGAACTTCTTCCCCTTTTTGCGCACCAAGTATATTCCCACGCCCAACTGTCCAGTTCTGGGTTTGATGATCGCCTGTCCATCACCCTTCAAGAGCTCCACTACGTTCTCCGGCTGGAGGATGTAGGTGGCTGGAAGGTGCTTCTCCAGTGGGGTTTGCGAGAGTATGCTGTGCACATCCAGTTTGTCAAAGAGGGTGATATGGTTAAACACCCTGCCCTTACCCACCAGCAGCTCCAGGCGATTGACCACCTTTGGCTTTGGTCCATAAAAACGGTTGTAGTACGCCCCTGGCAGGGGCACCAGTTTTTCCTCCCACTTGCTGCCGTCAAAGGCTAGGGCTTGAACCTCCTCGCTCTGCCAATCAACGCGGCTGGGCGTGACAATGGCCAGTTCTACACCGAGTGCAGCGGCAGCCCGCTCATAGGCGGGGATGGGCTGAAAGAAGGGAGTGAGGAGCCCGATAAGCTTTTGTTCTGTCATGGCAGTACCTCCATTTAGTTGGGTACTGCATAGTACTGCCCAAATGGTGCAGTGCGACAGGTTTGTGCTCCCGATTTCTCTCCGCACATTTAGTGCTGTACTACCATGCCGCCCGTCCCTACGCCCTCATATAGTGAGGCAAAGGAGGGATTAAGATGGGCCTAAGGAATTTGTGCTGCCGATGCCCGGAAGCGTGGGCCAACTTCATCAACCAGTGGGTATACGTGATCTTGACCAATGACAATCAGCCTCTGTTGAATGCTGAGTGGCAGCTCAGAGAGGTACAGCTGACCTATCTCGTCTTGAGGAGGCCTGTGGCTGATCTGGATGGGTGGCAGAGAGTGATCGTCCCCTGCCAGCATATTGCCGCTCTGCTGCAAGCTCCACCGCCGCCACTTCCACCCATGGGCTAGACAGATATTTCGCGAATCCATCCGTGCAGGGTGGATTCTTTTTCGCCGTTGGTGTGGTAGAATAAGGCTGAAGCAGTTAAGAAAGCGCATAAGGTGGATTGGTAGATGTATGTCGTTTTTCACAGAGTTTCCTGTATTGGAAACAGAACGGCTGGTACTGCGCCAGCTTAGATACGAAGACGGGCCCGATATTCAACGCTATTTCACTGCCGAGCTGGCCAAGTATTACGATTGGTGGCCTAGAACTGTGGCAGAAGGGCGGGGGTTTGTCCGCTTCTTCAAAACGGGCTACCAGGAAGAGCAGTCTATTCGCTGGGGCATAACCCTGAAACCCAACGATAAAGTGATCGGTACTGTCGGTTTCAGCGATTTTGACCACTTTTCCAGGGCTGAGCTGGGCTACGAGCTGTCCTTGGACTATCAGCACCAGGGCATCATGTGTGAAGCTCTCCGTGCGGTTATCCCTTTCGGCTTCAACGAGATTGAGATGCACCGCATTCAGGCTTCGGTCTTTCCCCAGAATGAGGCTTCCATTAAACTCCTAGAGAAGTTTGGGTTTAAGCGGGAAGGGCTGCTGCGCCAGTATACTTACATTAAACACCGTGATGCTTGGGAAGACTGTCTAGTGATGGCGCTGCTCAAAGACGAATGCGATCCCAGTCTGCTGAAGCGGCCAGCATACACGCTACCCAAGAATATCACATAACAGGCAAAAAAACCACCAGTGCTGAGCTGGTGGTTTTTCCCTGCCTAGAGCCTGTCTAAGACCATTTGCAGGTCTCTGATGATATCTTCCGCGTCTTCCAAGCCCACTGACAGGCGCACCAAGCCGTCTGTGATACGGCATTTGGCCCGCTCCTCAGGGGAGTAGGTGGAATGAGTCATGGAGGCTGGATGCTGAATCAGGGTTTCAGTATCGCCTAGGCTGACCGCCAGGGTACAGAGCTGTACACTGTTCATCAGGGTTACGCCTGCTTCCACACCGCCCTTCAGTTCGAAGGAGATCATCCCGCCAGGCAGGCGCATCTGCTTTTGGGCCAGTTCTTTCTGGGGGAAACAGTCTAAACCTGGGTAGTAGACTACGTCAACGGCGGGGTGGGAATTCAGGAACTCAGCCACCTGCTGCGCATTGGCGCAGTGCTTTTCCATGCGCAGGGAGAGGGTTTTCAGGCCGCGGCAGATTAAATAGGCATCAAAGGGGCTCAACACGGACCCTGTAATGTCCTTCACCCCATAGTAGCGGACCTGATCAATGAACTCTTTTTTGCCTAAGACCAGTCCTGCAATGACGTCTCCGTGGCCGTTCAGGTACTTGGTGGCGGAGTGCAGCACCACATCTGCCCCCAACTCCAGAGGCCTTTGCAGATAGGGTGTACAGTAGGTGTTGTCCACAAAGACCAGACAGCCGGGGATTTCATGGGCCAGGGCGCTGATGCCCTCAAGATCGGCAATGGCCATGGTGGGGTTGGCTGGGCTTTCCAAATATATTACCTTAGTATTAGGCCTGAGGGCGCCCTTTACAGCGTCAAGATCGGATGCATCCACAAAGGTGGTTTCCACGCCGTACTTGCTGGCCCCGTGGCTTAGAAAGGCGAAAGTGCAGCCGTACAGGGCCTGGCCGGCAACGACATGATCTCCTGGCTCCAGCACAGTCCATAAAGCGGAAGTGATGGCTCCCATACCTGACCCTGTGGCCAGGGCCGCCTCGGCACCTTCCAGCAGCGCCATCTTTTTTTCCAGTTCGTTTGTATTGGGATTGCCTAGGCGGGTGTAGATATAACCCTCTTCCTCCAGGGCAAAGCGCTTCGCTCCCTGTTGGGCAGATTCAAAAACAAAGGTGGAAGCCTGGTAAATGGGGGTGACCAAGGCACCAGCTGCGTTTTTTTCCTGTCCTCCGTGGATAGCCTTGGTGGAAAAGCCCTTCATCTCATATTCTTTTGTCATTATTTCCCCTCCGTACAACATCCTGTTAACTTTATTATATCCTATTGTAACAATAGTGGGAAGTCGTCTTTCGAAAATCGTGCATAGAGGAGCCTAAAGGAAGTTGCTTCCAGGGGTCGAAGTACTCTGCAATAACTGCGACAAGGGGGAATCTGGTTGAACGAGAA
>JGI24500J29687_10017091_pt1 | contig 11639 bp, 10 predicted proteins | sample BioPla2RNA1_FD_29687 | JGI IMG/M metagenome (IMG submission 29687) | reverse complement strand
TTTTTGAATCGCTTGCGGCGCTTTACGTTCGCGGTTTCCCTGCGGTCTCCGAAAATCGCCCCTGCTTCTTTTTTTGTTTTTTCTTTCGGGAACATAGGGATTGCTCAGGTCGACGCGTCCCTTGTCGTCAATGCCGATGACTTTCACGGTGATTTCGTCTCCCAAAGCCAAAACGTCTTCGACTTTATTTACTTTCGTTTCGGCAAGTTTGGAGATGTGCAGCAAGCCTTCGCATCCGGGCCACAGTTCAACAAACGCCCCGAATTTTTCAATCCGCACCACTTTTCCGGAATAGAGTTTGCCGACTTCCGCAACCCTGACAATGTTCCTGATGATCTCTTCGGCTTTTTCGCACCAAATCCGGTCAACATGCATGATCGTCACGCGGCCATCCTGCTCGATGTCGATGCGGACATCGTTGCATTGGTTGATGATTTCGGTGATGACTTTCCCGCCGCTGCCGATGACTTCACGGATCTTTTCGGGATCGATTTTAAAGGTGATGACTTTCGGCGCGAAGGGGCTGACTTCCGGACGCGGAGCGGGGATGGTTTGGTCCATGTGATCGAGAATCTGCATTCTGCCCTTCCTGGCCTGGGCCAGCGCTTCCTGCATGATTTCCCTGCTGACTCCGGATATTTTAATGTCCATCTGCAGCGCCGTGACCCCTTTCCTGGTACCGGCGATTTTGAAATCCATGTCTCCGAAATGGTCTTCCATGCCCTGGATGTCCGTGAGGATCGTGTAATTGTCTCCGTCCATGATCAGACCCATGGCGATGCCGGCAACCGCGGCTTTGACAGGCACGCCCGCCGCCATCAGCGCCATTGAACCTGCGCAAATGGAAGCCTGGCTGGATGAGCCGTTTGATTCCAGGATTTCGCTCACAACGCGGATTGTGTAAGGAAATTCTTCTTCGCTGGGTATGACCTGGAGCAGTGCCCGTTCGCAGAGCGCCCCGTGACCGATTTCCCTCCTGCCTGGCGCGCCGTAACGGCCGGTTTCGCCGACGGAAAAAGGCGGGAAGTTATAGTGGAACATGAAGCGCTTCGAGTCCTCGACGCCGAGCCCGTCGATGATTTGGTTTTCTCCGAGCGCGCCGAGGGTCACGACCGCCAGAGCCTGCGTCTGTCCCCTCGTAAAGAGCGCGACACCGTGCGTTCTCGTGAACACATCCACCGCAGATGAAAGCGGACGGAGTTCGTCGAGCTTGCGACCGTCAGGCCGGATGTGGTCCTCAATGATCAGCCTCCGCACCTCATCCGCGACGATCTTTTCCAGAACGGCGTTCACATATTTCATTTTCGCTTCAAAATCTTCGTCTTCTTTGAATGTCTCGGTGAGTTCTTCGATTACCCGTTCGTTGATGGCGTTTATTTTTTCTGCCCGTTCCAATTTTTCCGGGGTGAATACCGCTGCCCGCAAATCTTTTTCCGCCATTGCGCGGACCAGGGCATCGATTTCTTCCGGAACGGTCTTCAGTTCCGGAACCATTTTTTCCTTCCCGACTGCGAGGCGGATTTCCTCTTGGAAAGCGACCAGGCGCTTGATTTCCTCATGTGCGAATTCTAAAGCCTCGATCAAATCTTCTTCCGAAACTTCCTTGGCATCGCCTTCGACCATGTTGATGGCTGCACGCGTGCCCGCGACCGTGATGAACATGTCCGATGCTTCCTGTTCTTCGACGGTTGGGTTATAGATCAATTTGCCGTTCACCCTGCCGACATTGACGCCGGCAATCGGTCCTTCAAAAGGAATTTCGGAAATCATCAGCGCAACCGACGATCCGAGCATCGCCGCCATTTCCGATGAATGGTCGGGATTGGCGCTTAAAACGGTGTTCACGACCTGAACTTCATTCCGGAAACCTTCCGGAAAGAGTGGCCGGAGCGGCCGGTCGATCAATCTGGAAATCAATGTTTCGTGCTCGCTCGGTCTGCCTTCCCTTTTGAAGAACCCGCCCGGTATTTTCCCCGCGGCATAGAGCTTTTCCTGGTAGAGAACCATGAGCGGGAAATAATCCAGTTCAACGGGTTTGGCGGAACAGACGGCAACGGAGATGACCGCCGTGTCTTCGAACCGAACGATGCAAGCGCCGTTTGCCTGTTTCGCGACTTCGCCGACTTCTACAATCAATTTCCGGTTTCCTTGTTGGTATTCAAATACTCTTTTTTCGTTCATGCTTTACTCCTTGTTGCTTTTTCAAAAAGGGTATGGACATACCCTTTACTTCCTGAGGTTTAGTTTTTTAATTAAATCCAAATAAGCCTGGGAATCCTTCTTTTTCAGGTAGTTCAGTAAATTCCGGCGATGTCCGACCTTCTTAAGCAAACCCCGGCCGGAATGATAATCGTGCGGATGAGCTTTGAGATGCTCGTTCAGACGATTGATTTCCGCCGTCAGAATCGCGATTTGAACTTGAACGGAACCCGTGTCTTTTTCGGTTTTTCCGAATTTAGCGATGATTTTCGCTTTTTCTTCTTTCGAAATGCAAGACATGATTTTTCCTCCTATTGTAAATTTTAGCCGATGCCCCAGACAACGTCGGAGATTCGTTTGTCAGAGTGCACGGACTTTATTATTATACCACAATTATTAAAAGATGTAAAATGTTTTTCCTATTTTTCTAGATGGATCAGCGCTTCAAGCAGCATGCGGTTGCTGTTCAAAGCCGCTCGTTCCAAATTGTCTTCAAAATCCTGGAGTTGGCCCTTGATGCCGATGATGTCGCTGATCGCCCGGACGGATACGAAGGGAACTCCGTAAAACAAAGCGCTTTGGGCAAAGGCGGCGGATTCCATGTCAAAGGCGAGGACGTTTTCGTTCCGGTAAGGTCCTTCCAAAAGCGGTTCGATGTCTTCCGGTTCGGAAAAAAACTTGTCTCCGGTCAGAATCGTCCCGATTTTATGGGGCAGGGAAACCTTCCGAAAGAGTTCGGAACCGGAAGGCAAGAAACGCGGATAGCCCGGGAGTTCCCCGTAAACATATTTCCCGCCCGCAGTGATATCGACATCCGCATATGCAACCCTGTCCGCGACCACCACCTCACCAATTTCGACCTTCCCGGGAACGCCTCCGGCAACGCCGGTGTTGATGGCAAGCTGAGTGTCGGGATGCGCGTGCATGAGTGCGGAAAAGAGGATTCCGGAAGCGACCTTCCCGACGCCGGACTGTACGACGACGAGTTCCTTGCCGGAAAAGCTCCCCACGTAAAAGGTGGTTTTCAATTTCCTTTCCTCGCGCAAATTTTCCATATGCGGAAGCAAAAATTCGATTTCCTCCCGCATCGCGCCAATGACTGCGATCTTCATGCTTCCTCCAAAATTTTCGCCGCCTGGGCGATGTCCTTTCTAATCTGCATGAGCAAGGCTTCCGGACCGGAATATTTGATTTCCGGGCGCAGGTATTTTACAAAATCCACCGCGATTTCCTCACCGTAAATGTCTTCATCAAAATCCAGGATATGCACTTCCAAACGGGGCCGTTCCACGTAATTCAGGGTCGGGTTGTGACCGAGATTGCAGACGCCGGCGTGTTTTTTGCCGCGGACCGTGATGATCACGGCATAGACGCCCTCTTTCAAAAAATGATAGTCCCCGGCCATTTCGATGTTGGCGGTGGGAAATCCGATTTTTCTGCCCACCCCGTCCCCGGGTATGACTCTTCCCGTGATGCTGTAATGGCGCCCGAGCAGGGCCGCGGCCTCTTCCGTTTTTCCGGAAGCGAGCAGGGAACGGATGATCGATGAGCCGATTTTCTTTTCGTTGTGGATGATTTTATCCAGCACCAGAACAGGATATTTTTCTTGCAAACTTGCCGGGTTTCCCGCTCCCCGGAGTCCGTATCGGTAATCAAAACCGACGAAGATCTTTCTGATGTCGAGCCTGCCCAGGACTTCCCGTTCGAATTTCTCCGGGGAAAGGCGGGCAAATTCGGGGGTGAAATTGACGACGAAAAGATAATCGACGCCCAAAGCCGCCATGGCTCTCACTTTTTCCGAAAGCGGCGTGATGTAACCCTGGTAGGGGCGTTTTTTTAAAACGAAGTCGGGGTGCGGCTCGAATGTCAGCACCCCCGCTTTCAGCTTGTTTTCCCGGGCATATTTGACCGTCTCGCCAATCAAACTTTGATGGGCGCGGTGCAAGCCGTCAAATTCGCCCAAAGCGAGCGCAATCCCTCCCAGGTAATGGTAATTTTGATTTTTGAAATGAATCAGTTCCATACTCTTTCCGCGTGATACGTTCCTTTAATGTATTTATAGATCGCGAGCAATTCTCCGTTTTCTGTGAAGGCGATGTGGGGATCCTTTCTTCCGACCAAGTTTTCAGGAAGTTTGTTCCCGTTCTTGATTCTTTCGGCCAAGATGCCGGCTTCGATCTTGGGGAAAGCGAGGGAATCAGCCATCTTTATCAGGCGATAATTTCCTGATTCCAAGTCTTGGAGCGTATGCGCTTCTTCAATCCTGAAGGGGCCGCTCGCAAGCCTTTCCAGGGCGGAAAGGTGGGCTGGATAGCCGAGTTTTTCGCCGATTTCCTTCGCAAGCGTCCTGACATAGGTGCCTTTGGAAACCTTGCAATAGAAGGAAAATTTGGCCGCTCCCCCAACATAGGTCACCGGGCTTTTTCTTTCCAACCTGTGAATCACCACTTCCCGCGGTTTCCGTTCGACGTCCCTCCCCGCGCGCGCATATTCGTAGAGTTTCATTCCGTCCATTTTGAGGGCTGAATAGAGGGGCGGAACCTGGAACCTTCTACCCACAAGCTCAGCAAGCGCTCGGTCGGGATCATCGAGTTTTTCAACTTCTGTTTGGGAAATGATTTTCCCTTCCGCATCCTCCGAGTCCGTCCCGATGCCGATCGTCACTTCCCCAAAGTATTCCTTGTCCTGGTTCAAAAGATAATTGGAGAGTTTCGTCGCCGAGTTGACCAAAACGACGAGGAGTCCCGTCGCGAGCGGGTCAAGCGTCCCCGCATGGCCGATTTTTTTAACGCCCAGGATTTTCTTCACTTTTTGGATGGCGGCATGGGAAGTCATGCCTTTTTCTTTGTTTAAAAGCAATACACCGTTCATACTTGCAATATTATACCACATTTCGACTTATTTTAACAGTAAAGCCTGCTTCATTTATCGAAAACATGCTCAAGTTTCCCGGCAACGTCCGCAGCCATTTCCCGCGCACGACTGAGAATGCTTTCTGCTTCGCGAAGCGTTTCTTCTTTGAACTCCTGATCAGGAAAACTTACCAGATTCGTTTTCACATTCATCACCGCGCCTTCAATGCCGGCGGCGACCAAAAGCGTGCCGACGCCGAAATCGGAGAGCGCGGATTTTGTGGCGTGGAAAAACATCGGCATCGCCGTCTCCAGAGCGGAAAGCCCCGCCCTGGCGGTCTTCAGGGGCACTTCCGTGGCTTCCATGGTCGCTATAGTAATCGCTTCTTCCCTCCTTGCCTTTTCTTCATCCGTCTCTTTCGGCAGCCGGAAAGCGCTCATGATCTTTTCAAAAGCCAGGCTGTCCCGGTCGGCCAAGAGGATCGCCACGTTTTTTATTTCTTCAAGCCGCGCGAGGCGTTTTAAATAATCCTCCCGCGCAGGTTCCGGAAGTTCCCGGAATTTCTTTTTTAGTAGCGTAATGTGAGCCACCATCCTGAGCAGTCCGATTCCGAAGGCAATCGCGGCCGCAGAAACGGTTCCGCCGCCGGGAGTGGGGGCGGCGGAGTCGATTTTATCCAAAAATTCCTTCACTTTCAAATCAAAAAAATTCATGGTTCCCTCCTTAGGACTCTCTTTCCTCCGATGTACACTTCCCGCACGAGGTTGATTCCAAAGCGGTAAAACACATAATCCAGATTCCGCGCCGCGAGGACGACGAAATCCGCATCCATTCCGGGCTCCAAACTCCCTTTCGAGTGAAGCCCCGAGGCTTTGGCGGCGTTGACGGTCACCGCGGAAAGCACTTCTTCGGGGGTCAGACCCATTTTCAGGACCGCCAATTGCATGGCAAGCTGCAAGTTTTCGGATGGGCTGCTGCCCGGGTTGTAATCGCTTGCGATCGCGACTGCGGCTCCGAAGTCGATCAGTTTCCGCGCGGGCGCGAAGTTCTTGTTTAAATAGAACGAAGTGAGGGGGAGCAGCACGGCAACCGTTTCGCTTTCCGCAAGCTTCCGCAAATCCTCCTCGCTCGAATTCAGAAGATGCTCGGCTGAGACCGCGCCCAATTCCGCGGCAATCGCCGCGCCCCCGAGCGCGTTCATTTCGTCGGCATGGATCTTCACGCCGAAACCCTTTGCCTGCGCATGTCCCAAAAACTCCCGCGCCTCCTCCGCGCTGAAGACTCCTTCCTCGCAAAAGATGTCGACGAAGTGTGCCAGGCGGCCTTCCTTCACCGCATCCAAAACCCGCTTCATCAATTCCAAAAAATCTTTCCGGCTTTGATATCCTTCGGGAAGGGCATGCGCGCCCATGAAGGTCGGTACAAGCGTCTGCGGGAGGTTTTGGTTCAATTTCCGGACGACTTCAAGTTGCTTGAGTTCCGTTTCCAAATCCAGGCCGTAACCGCTCTTGGCTTCGACGGCAGTGACCCCGAAAGCAAGCATGTTTTTGAGCCTGCCTTCCGCTTCCCGGTAGAGTTCCTGAAAAGAGGCATTTCTCGTCGCGCGCACGGTCGCGAGAATACCGCCCCCGCTTTTCAGGATATCCAGATAATCAACGCCCGCAAGTTTTTTCCGCATTTCATTTTCGCGGCTGCCTGCGTGGACCAGATGCGTGTGCGAATCAATGAATCCGGGGAGGACCAGGGCTCCTTCCAAGGAAATCAATTCCGCACGCCCATGCCGCTTGTAAGCATCCCCCGTTCCGATTTCTTTCACCTTCCCGCCCCCAACAACAATGTATGCATCCTTCAAGGGGGAAAGTTTCCCCATCGCTTCTCCCTTGCGGAGTTTGGGACCCGCAAGCGGATAGAGCAGGGAAATATTATGAAAGACCTTCAGTTCATTTTCCGCCAGGTACATATTTCCTCCTCACAAGGCTGGCAAGCATTTCCTCATCCGCAAGATACGGAAGCGTAATCTGGTCGCCGGAATTTAAATTGTGTTCGACCGCAGTCGCAAGCGAATTCGGATTCCTTGCCCAAGCCCGCCGCGCGATGCCGCCGTTGACGTCCCAAGCCAGGGCGGTTTTGATGATGCCGTCGACGCGTTCGGAACCGTCCAAAACCAAACCGAAACCGCCGTTGATGGCTTTTCCGATGCCGACGCCCCCGCCGTTGTGGAGCACGGCAAGCGTCATTCCCCGGGCGCAGTTACCGGCGAAGACATGGGTCGCCATTTCCGCCATTATGTTGGAACCGTCCCTGATGTTCGCGGTTTCGCGGAAGGGGGAATCGGTTCCGCCCACGTCATGGTGGTCGCGCCCGATCATGACCGGTCCTATTTCTTTGTTTCTGACCATTTCGTTGAATCTGAGGGCGATTTTTACCCTGCCGACGGCATCCTGATAAAGGATGCGGGCCTTCGTTCCCACGACGAGGTTATAATCCCTGGAGTTTTTGATCCAGTTGTAATTGTCCAAGTCCTGGAAGCGGCGTTTGTCGATGCAGGCAAGGGCAGCTTGATCGGTCTTTTCCAAATCCTCATCCTTGCCGCTCAGGCAAACCCAACGGAAGGGCCCATACCCATAATCGAAAAGAATCGGCCCCATGATGTCTTCCACATAACTGGGCCAAATGAAGCCCTCGTCAGGGTTTTTGCCGTTCCTGCAGATTTCCGGAACCCCGGCGTCATAAACTGCCTTCATAAAGCTGTTTCCGTAGTCGAAGAAATAGGCACCCTTGGAAACAAGCGCTTTGATGGCAAGGTAGTGGCGCTTCAGGCTAATGTCGACGAGTTGGGTGAAGCGCGTTTTGTTTTCGCGGAGCATTTCCGTACGTTCTTCGTAAGTGAGGCCGACCGGGCAGTAGCCCCCGTCGTAGACATTGTGACAGGAGGTCTGGTCGGATAATAAATCAATTTTCAGGTTCTTCCTGTCCGCATATTCCAATAAATTAACGATGTTTCCGAAATAGGCGATGGCGCGCGAAGTTTTTTCATGCACGCATTTATAGGCAAGATTAAAAGCTTCTTCCGGTGTGTCGACGATTGTGTGGATCCACCCCTGCTCGTAACGGGTTTTGATCCGCGAATAATCAACTTCCGCAATCAGTCCGACGCCCCCCGCGATCACCGCCGCTTTTCCCTGGGCCCCGCTCATCCCACCGAGGCCGCTGGAAACGAAGAGTTTGCCGGCGAGGTTCTTGGTCTCGGGGAATGCCAAGTTTTTCTCTTCCCGCATTGAGGAGCGTCGAGTAAGTTCCGTGCACGATGCCCTGGGGGCCGATGTACATCCAACCGCCCGCGGTCATCTGGCCGTAGGAAGCGACACCCAAGCTCGCCGCTCTGTTCCAATTCTCCAAATCATCGTAAAGCCCCACCATCAGGCCGTTGGTGATGATCACCCGTGGCGCTGTCGGATGGGATTTAAAGATTCCGAAGGGATGCCCGGAAGCGATGACCAGTGTCTGATCCTCCTCCAGTTCCTCAAGATAGCGCTTGACGAGCCAGTACTGCATCCAGTTCTGGAAGACTGCGCCCGTTTCCCCGTAAGTCACGAGTTCATAAGGATAGAGCGCGACATCGATGTCGAGGTTGTTGTCGATCATGACCTGAAGAGCCCGCCCCGCAAGCGTCCTTCCCCTGTATTCGTCAATCGGTTTCCCATAAATCCTCTCTTTGGGCCGGAAACGGTATCCGTATATCCTGCCCCTGGTGAGGAGCTCTTCCAAAAACTCCTCCGCCAACACCCCATGCCATTTTTCGGGAACATAGCGGAGCGCGTTTTTCAAAGCAAGAACGGTTTCTTTTTCGCTCAGGACGAACTCGCGCTTCGGAGCGCGGCGGATGCCGGGAACGAACTCCGGATATGAAGGGAGTTCCGGAAAGATTTCCTCGAGTTTTATTTTCATCGCATCGGAAATTGTTTTGTTGTTCATCTTACCCTCCTACAAAAGCGATCCGGTTTGTTTTTCGACGGATGCCAGGAATTCCGGATCGTCAATTATTTTTTCCGCTTTCTCAAGATACGGATACATGATCACGTCGTTTTCCAAAAATGGAATCTGATTTCGGAAATGCCGGTAAGCGGCTTCCGTGCCCCGTCCCAGCCTTTTCTTCCGGAAAGATAGCGCCTGGCAGGCGGTGAAGACCTCCATCGCCAATACTTTCCGGGCGTTTTTCAAGATTTCCCGGGCTTGCCTGGCGGCGACCGTTCCCATCGAAACATGGTCTTCCTGGTTCCCGGAAGAGGGAATCGAATCGACACTCGCCGGATGAGCGAGCACTTTGTTTTCGCTCACCAGGGAAGCGGCGCTGTACTGGACGATCATGAAACCGGAATTCAGACCGGGATTCGCAACCAGGAAGGGGGGAAGCCCCGCGTTCAGCTGCGGATTGACCAGTCTTTCGATTCGCCTTTCGCTGATGTTCGCCAGTTCCGCAACCGCAATTTTCATGAAATCGAAAGCCTGGGCGAGGATTTCGCCGTGGAAATTTCCGCCGGAGATGACCCTGTCCCCGAAAAGCAAGGGATTGTCGGTCGCGGCGTTCATCTCGATTTCAAGTTTTTCCCTGACATAGTCCAGGGCATCGCGGCTCGCCCCGTGGACCTGGGCAAGGCATCGGAGTGAATAGGCGTCCTGGATTCGGATTTCGCCCTGGCTCGTGAGGAGTTCGCTATTTTCGGTGAGTTTCCTGATGTTTTCCGCGGAAGCGATCTGCCCCCGCTGGCCCCGCGCCAGATGGATTTCGGGAGCGAAAGCATCGCGGATGCCACGGAGAGCCTCCAGGGAAAGCGCCCCCGCGATGTCGGCTATTTTCAATAACCGCAGCGCGTCGTAGAGCGCAACGCCCCCGATCGCGGCCATGGCTTGCGTGCCGTTGATCAGGGAAAGCCCTTCTTTCGCTTCCAAATGCGAAAGCGGCTCCACCCCGGCAAAACGCAAAGCTTCCCGCGCTGGCATCAGCCTGCCCTCATAATAGGCTTCTCCTTCCCCGAGCAGAGTCAGCGCCATGTGCGCAAGGGGAGCCAAATCCCCGCTCGCACCGAGGGAACCCTGCTCCGGAATTGCGGGCAGGATGTTTTTGTTTAAATAGGTTAGGAGTTGGCGGACGGTTTCCGGCCTGATCCCGGAATGTCCCTTCGCAAGCGCATTGACTCTCAGGAGAATCATGCCCCTGACTTCTTCTTCAGACAAATGCTTTCCCACCCCGCAGGCATGGGAGCGCAGGAGGTTGAGTTGGAGTTCCGAAAGGTCGGAATTGGAAATCACGACTTCGGAGAACTTGCCGAAACCCGTGTTCAGGCCGTACACTTTTCTGTTTTCGTCAATGATTTTTTCAATCGCGCCCCGCGCCTTTGAAATTCTTGCTTCCGCAGCCGCGGACAAACTTGCTTCTTCTTTGTTGCGGGCGACCCGGATGAATTTCTCCAAATCCAAATGGCCGCCGATTTCCACTGCCATATAATTCCTCCTCATCCATTTTTCATTTTACTATATTCCTTACCTTTAAGCAAGAAAAAAAGCCGGGACGAAACCCGGCAATTATTTCAATTTTCGGAAGCAAAGGAACCAATCGAGGCAGTACATGTTGTCATCCTGCTGTTCCAGCCTTGCTTTTGCGGTTCCGCAGGAACCGGCGGTGGGAACGATGACGTCATCCCCGGGCTGCCAATCCGCGGGCGTCGCGCATTTTTCTTTGTCTGCGGTCTGCAAAGCAATCAGAAGCCGTTTGATTTCCGCCATGTTCCTGCCCGTGGAAAGCGGATAATAAAGAATGGCGCGGATGATGCCCTCGGGATCGATGACGAAAACCGCCCTGACCGCCTGGGTATTGGACTGGTTCGGCTGGATCATGCCGTATTTTTTGGACACTTCCATCCTGATGTCTTCGATTACGGGGAAATTGACCTCAATGCCCTTCATGCCCTTCCATTCCAACTCATTGATTCTTCTGAGCCAAGCGATGTGCGCATAGAGCGAATCGACGGAAAGACCAACAAGTTCCGCGTTGAGCTCTTTGAATTCCTCGGCCATCGATGCGAATGTCATGAATTCGGTCGTGCAGACCGGCGTGAAATCTGCCGGGTGCGAAAAGAATATCACCCATTTGCCTTTGAAATCCGCAGGGAAATTTATCTCTCCCTGAGTGGTAACAGCCTTGAACTCCGGCGCTTTGTCTCCGATCAAAGGCATTCTGTTTAAGTTTTCCATTTATATGACCTCCTTGTTTCTTAAACATTTTTGACACAATCCGTAAAAAATGATCTGATAGCTTTCGATCTTAAATTCTTCGGCATTTTCGATGCTTTCCAGAACCGCGGCATCGTCCCGGGCTTCCACATCGAAAACACTCCCGCAGCTTTTGCACTGCAAATGATGGTGGAAATGAACCTGATGGTCGAAGCGGGCGCCGGCATTGGGAATTTCAATTTTCCTGATTTTCCCTTCCTCGGCGAGCCTGTTGAGATTGCGGTAAACAGTGCCCATGCTGATGTTGGGGTGGGCACTCCTCACCGCCATGTATATTTCTTCCGCAGTCGGATGGT
>JGI24500J29687_10010748_pt1 | contig 11688 bp, 6 predicted proteins | sample BioPla2RNA1_FD_29687 | JGI IMG/M metagenome (IMG submission 29687) | reverse complement strand
CTCTTTTTTTTTAGTTTCCTTTTAGTACACTTGTTTCAAGCGTTTCGGCTATTTTCTTAAGCTCTTCCGAAGCTGCAGTGATAGCTTGCGTAGAAAAAGAAAAGCTTTCAACCCCCGCTGCAATTTGCCGAAGCGTTACAACAATTTGCTCAAAAGCAAATGTTTGTTGCTCTATGATGTCACGGATATCACTCGAAGATTCAGCGGTAATTTCTGCAGATGATTTTATATAATTAAAGTTTTCTTCTAGATTTGCTGAAAGAGTAATTCCTTCTTGAATTTTTTCCGTTCCGCCTTCTGACGTTATAATGAGATTATCTGAAGAGTGTTGAATTTCTGTGATTCGCTGTTTTATTTCTCGAGTAGAATTTGTAGTTAAATCTGCTAAACGCCGAATCTCAGTTGCAACGATATTGAAACTTTTGCCTGCTTCACCTGCACTTGCCGCTTCAAGTTCTGCATTAAATGCAATAATTTTTGTTTGATCGGTTATAGTATTTATAATATTTACAATATCCCATACACCTTCAATTTTATCGCTCAAAGATTTTATACCAGTGATAGTGTCTTTATTTGCATCATTAATTTCTCTCATTTTTTCCACATTTGTTGCAAGTGTTTTTACTCCATGTGTAACATTTTGCTTGGTCTTATTTGCAACGAGTGCAACATCACCTATTCGTGTAAGAATATTCCTCGATAATTTGTCGGAATCTTCCATGGTTGCAACAATTTCTTTTACAGATGCAGATTGCTCTAAAGATATGGATTCTGTTTGCTTAGAAATAATAACCAAATCCTGTGTTGACTTTGTAATCGATGAAGCTATCGCACCTGTATTTTGAAATAAAACATTGAAAATGGTAATTATTTTATTTATAAGATAGGCATTGAATGAAAGTTCATTTGACAAATCTGTTTCTAAAAAATCGCTATTGTGTTCCTCTTTTGAAACAATTGACAGCATGGCGCTTGTCATATTTGCATTTGTTTTATACATTTGAGAAAAATACATACGATTTAAAACAATACAAAATAAAATATTTAAGAAAAACAACAAGGCAATACGAAACATTGAACCGAACTCGTCATAAGCGTTAAGCAAAGGATTTTTAGAAAGATAGCCAAACCACAAGAGAATAAAAAAGATAAGACTTGAAAAAACAAGCGGTATAATATTATAAAAAACATAGGTTATTTTTAGACGAGAGCCAAAAAACTGTTTACTAAATACCGCTTTATCATCCACGCCTTTTTTTACAATAGGTTTTGCATAGGCTGAACATACATTTTCTGCCATGTTAAATGTAAATAAGGATGAAATAATTGAACCCAAAAGAGCAGCAATAAGAGCAAAAACAGATTCTGCTAAAGAAAAATCAACAAAGGCAAAGCAAAGAAAAACCCAAACGATACATCCCAGGTAAAAAACGAGGCCAACTTGTATTGCTATGTATTTTGGTAAAACTAATAAATCAGAAAGTAAGAGAGTTCTATCTTGAATATCGGTTTCCTTGTTTTGAAAAATATGCAAGCGTTTTGAAACAGAAAGGGTGATAAATTTATTAGTAAAGGGAGCGACAAGTTGTTGAACAGAAAGCATAACCACTAAGCCTAAAATCATAGCTTTGGGAATGAGGTTAGTGGAGACGCCGGAATAAATAAAAATATATGGCATCAATATAAGACCCGATAGCATGTTTGGTAAAAAACCAGAAGCCATCATTTGTTTTTCTAGATTTTTTTTTGTAATTTTCATTATACTTCTCCTTTTGCAACTCTATCTGCCAGACGTTCAAAACATTCTATGTTCTCAGACATGTCGTAAGCATGCAAGGAAGCTTCATCTAACAAATGTTTTAATTGCTCAGTTAACGATAAAATAGCATTGTGTATTTGCCCTTCTTTTATTTTATATCTTTGAACGTCAGGTATATCTATAACATTTATTTCTGCTTTCTCTTTCATTTCATCTAAAAGCATTTCATTTTTTTCCAAAAAAGTTTTACTTTTTTTAGTTATTTCAAGTGAGTCTTGAAAATGAGAGATGAGTTTTTCTGTAGTAGTATGTACAAGGCTGATTTGCTCTTGCGTTTCAATTATAGAATCCATAGTATAATCAGCTAAGCGTCGTATTTCAGTTGCTATAATTAAAAAATTTTTTCCGCTTGCGCCTGCTTTTACTGCTTCAAGTTCAGCATTAAAAGCAATAATTTTTATTTGGTCAGCAATATCTGTTAGCAAAGAAGTAATTTCACTTATTCCTGTAAGTTGATTTTCTAAATTCTTTATCTCACGTGTTGAGCTAAGGTTTTTATTAGTATTCTGCAAAGCTGTATCCTTAGATTGACTGATTAAAGCGTAAGCTTCATCTATAATGCTCTTTATTTGATCGTGTGTATCAAAAAAAGAATCGAGCTCAGCAAAAAAAAGATCGGAACTTTGATTTATTTTTTTTACTTCTTCATTTATATTACCTATAACACGATAATTTGTTTCTGAAACGGTTTCTTCTTCTGATTTATATTTTTTTAAGAAAAAGGTCAATTCCGATATCTCAGAAGAAATACGTTTATAAAAATCCAAAATTCTCGGAAAACGATGTATTGTATTTCTAATGAGAAAAGAAATATATGAGATTTCATTTGATAAAGCAACAGGCACTTCTTTCTCACTTTTAAAATCAGTTTTTGAAAGCCATTCAAGAAGGTATTGGACTTTAGCAATTTCGAGAATAGAATTGTTTCTAAAAGCCAGAAAAAGCGAAATAAGAATAACAGTATTAGTAAGAAAAAAGAGAACCGTTCTTCCTAAAGAAAATATATTTTGTTCTAGAAGGATGTCTTTTTGTATCAAAAAATAAGCAAAGGTAAGAACAGAAACAAACAAAGCAGGTATTATGGTAAATAATAAAAATTGTATTTTTAGTGAAATTCCATAATATTTTTTGCTTTCCAATTCGCCTAAATCGATTCCAGAATCAAAGATAGGTATTGCATATTTATGGCAAACAATTTCTGAAGTAAATAATGCAATAACACCCGCCACGTATGAAGCAAAAACACATACTGTAAATAAAAAGATCAGTTTTACGAGACTAATTCCGATAAAAAAATACGTTAACAAAATAAATAATAATGAGGCAGAACCAAAAAGAATAAAAACATAATACATAATTATTCTTGGGCAACGTAAAAGTTCAACAAACAAAGCTGTGCTTTTATCTATGTCGAGACTTCCCTCTTTCCATAAAATGAGTTGATTTGAAATCTGCCGAGTGTAACTTGCATTTGTAAAAGGTGCTACAAAAAACTGGAAGATTAAAACAGAAGTTGTCGCAAAAAGCAGTATAAAACCAAAGTCTTTAAAGGAAATTTCCAAGAAAAACAATATATATACGAAAATAATAATAGCAGTAATGATATTATTTTTTGCCCCATATAAAAACATTTCATCTTGAAATGTTTTTACCTTAGTTTTTTTTATTTTCTTTGCTTTTTTTATCATTTTCTCCCTCTATTTACTTAAAAGTGTTATAGCGCCATCCCAATTAGTGGGCGGTTGCGATGCAAATGATTTACACCGATTTTGTAAAACCATCGTAGCCGTATCCTGCGGCATAATATCGAGAGCTTTTGTAAAATAATTATAGGCTAAATTCCATGCACCTAATATATAAAGCTCCATTGCTTTCGTTATAGTTTCCTGAAATTCTGTTGAATATGCATCTTCTTTTCGCATAACACGATAAATTGAAACTGGTATAGACTTCCCTTTTACTCGAACAATATCTAAATGCCGAGTAGAAAAAGTTTGATCGAGTTCTTCCTTTATCGCATCTGAAATAATAATAGGAGCGCCATATTGTTTTGTAAGGCTTTCTAATCGAGACGCAAGATTTACTGAATCTCCAATAACGGTATAATCTATTTTTTCCTGACAGCCAATGTTTCCCACAACTACATTTCCTTGATGGATGCCTATCCCAATTTTTAATTCATGATTTTCTGGAAAAATTAAAAGGCTTGTATCAATTGTATGTATAACTTCTTGCATCTCCAGTGCAGTTCTTACTGCTCGTTGTGCATTATCTTCATAACTTGTTGTAGCCCCAAAAAGCGCAAGGATAGAATCACCCATAAATTTGTCAACTGCTCCTCCGTTCTTTTTTATAATTTCCACCATGTGAGTAAAATATAAATTTAAAAAACTAACAACATTCTCTGGTGTGTTTATTTCGCTTATAGCCGTGAAATCTCGAATATCCACAATTACGACAGCAACCATTCTCTTTTCTCCCACAAGTTGCTTAGCTTCACCTTCATACCCTAGAATATTATCGATTATTTCTTCGGGTACAAAACGAGAAAACGTTTTCTTCATTCTCATTTCTTTATTAATAACAGATGTAAAATTTAAAGACATTTCTATGAGAAAAGCAATTTTTTCGCAAAAAAAATGTAATAACTTTAATTCTTGCTCAGTAAAATAATTAAATTCAACAGCTCCTATATGAAATGTCCCCACAAAAGAATTCGCATAAAGGACAAAGTGTTCATAAGATGAAATAACATTTTGTTTTGTTTTTACTTTCTTTTCAAAACGATATGATTGTTCTTCATTATATTCTAGTAAACTAAGATCAAAATCATCTGGTACATAACTTCCAAAATGTAATTTAGATACTTTATAGAAATCATTTTCCTCTATTTTGGATAAACTATTTGATATTAAAGAATGTTTTTGAACTTCTCCTTCATTGAAAATAAAAAAAGAAAATATTTCTACTTCAAAAATTTTTACAATAAGATATAAAAGATTTTTTAGCAAGCTTGCCGTATTTTCGAGATAAAGATTCATTTCAAAAAGTGATTCCAAAAAAATGTAATTAAAAAAAGTTTTTTCGGTTGATTTAAGGGCAGAGACAAGAAGATCTTTTTCAGAAATTTCATTTACATTAGTTTCAAAAACTTCAGCTTCTCCCAAAAGATGCTCAACTTCCTCGCAAAACTCTCTTGTGTTATTTGCATTAAAAAACAAAAAAGCGTCTGCATGTGTTTTTTCTGCGTAAAAAGATTTTAACTTAGTCTCTTCGCTATAGTATAAAAGCACCTTTATTTTTTCTGTTTTGGAGTCTGCTTTGATTAAATGAGCCAAATGAAATCCCGTAAATGGTTCAAGGTATATTGATGAAATAAGTAAAACCACCGAATTTGACTGTATAAACAAGAGCGCATCATAGGCATTGTCAAAAAAAACAATTTCTTCTTTTATCTTTCCTAAAATAGATTTAATAACATTTTGTACAATCTTTGAATATTCACAAACAACTATTTTATTCTTTACCATCTATTAATCCTTTTACAATTGAAAGCATCTTTCTTCTTTCAAAATTTGATTTAAAAAGAAAACCGGAAACTCCCATTTCCATTGCCTTTTCTTCAACAGATCGCCCCCCAAGAGATGAAATAACAAGTATTGGTGTTTTCTCATATCCTCGAATTCGTTTTAGATTTTCAATAAATACATAGCCATTCATTCGTGGCATTTTTATATCGGTTACAATAATATCATACTTTCGTTTTTTTACGATACTCAAGGCTTCAATGCCATCTTCAGCGGTATCAGCAATAAATCCCTCTGCTTCTAAAATATTTTTTTGAATTTCTCTCGTTATCGCTGAATGATCAATAATAAGGATTTTTTTTATATCGCGTATGTTTTTTGCTTCAGCCTTAATTAAAGAATAAGTTTGCAACAATTCTAAGCGTTCTATCAGCTCAGGAATATCTAAAATAGGTACAAATCGATGATTTTCATCCAAAACTAAACCTTGAAAAATATGATGCTTTTTTAAAATAGAAGGAAGTGGTTTTATAATAACAGAAACTGTATGTAACAATTCATTGATGCTAATACCTATTTTCTTTTCAAGATATTCAACAATCAAAATCACTTGTGTCCCTTTTTCTTTTGTATCAACCACCTCCCCTATAAGCGCATTTAATGAATACACGGGTAAAACTTCGTCGCGTAATCTAAACATTGTATTGTTTTGCAAGTAAAGCAAATCATTTTTGGGACAATTATATATTTCTGAAATATAGCGAACTGGGATAAGAAAAGTAAAAACTCCCGCTTTTACAAAAACTCCTTTTAAGGTTGCCAGAGAAGTTGGTATAGAAAGACTAAACTCTGTACCAAGGTCTTTTTCTGCTGTGAGAAAAATCTTAGCCCTAATTTTCTCTAGGTTTTTACGGACTATATCTAAACCATCTCCATGATGTTTAGGTTGACTAGATTTTTGTACAACACTGAATCCCGGCATAAAAAGAAAACTCGAAAGTTCTTTTTCTGTCATTTCTAAAATAATTGCTGTTTTATCTGGATATAAATCAAGGGCTTTAAAGCGCACCGCTTCATAGTCAATGCCGCAGCCATCATCAGAAAATTCAAGAGTAATATGTTCAGCATGTTTGTATATACCCAAAAATACCTGTAATCTTTCTTCCTTCCCTTTTTGTAATCGAATTTCTTTTGTTTCATATGCATGGTCTATTACATTTTTTAGTAATTGGTACAGTATTTCAGAAACTGAATCTAAGATATCTTTATCCAAAAAGAAATCAACTTCTGGAAAATGGAAAGCTATTATTTTATTTTGCTCTAAGGCTTCTGCCTCAATCTTTTTCTGTAAAGGTTCCAAAATTCTGTTTAAAGATATGAGGCGAAATTCATAAATATTTTTTTGAAGGCTTGCCATAGAACTTTCCAAATGTTCTAAATCATCGGAGAGTTCTTTTTTAAGTTTCTTTAAAAAAGGTAGATTTTTATTTTCTAATTCCACGTTAATATCATCTAGATATTTTTTTAGTTTATTTTGTTGCAATACTATGTTTTCAAATCGCTTAATAAGATCATCTAATCGCTCTATGCTAATTTCGATTGTTTGAATACCGAGTGTTTTCTTTTTTATATCAGCAGGGAGAAGTTCAGGAAGATCAAAAATTGATTTAGGTTGCAGTAAAGAAATAATTTTGTCAAAGGAAAAGGGTAAGCCATTCACTGCTTTGTTAAAAATATCTAAAAAATCATCAACTGGTATATCATCTGATTTTTCTTCATCAATATTTTTTACAATTAAAACAAACATATCGCAGGTATAAGAGAACAATTGTAAAGCCTTTGCGTTCAAATCTATTCGAGTATGAACTACTGCCGATATAAGGGTTTCAAATCCTTTGATTAAGGAAAACAATACGTCGAACCCCATGAATAATGCTGCATTTTTAAAGTTTCCTAATTGATGCAAAAGAGAAGCAAAGGTTTCGTCAGATACTTCACGCTTTAATAATTTTATATACTTCGATATTTCTTTTATGTATTCTTTCGATTCATTTACAAAAGAAGTGATAAACTCATCAGTTTTTAGGAACATGTAATACCACCTTCTTTGCGAAAGAAAAAAACATTTGATTCTTTATGTTTTTTTAAAGATGATTCTTTTGCAATTTGTATAGATGCTATTTCATTTGTCGAAACAAAAAGCAAACCCTCAGGTTTTAATTTCCCTTCCATAAAACGTAAACATGCTTGTTTTGTTTCATCAGAAAAATATATAAACACGTTTCTCAAAAAAATAACATCAAACTTTTTATCGCTAAGACAATCTTTACAGCCATCAAAACGAAATAGATTAAAAGGAAAACTTTGCACCGTATCAAGAATTTCTTTTGAAAGAGAAAAGTTTTTTTGCTCGTATGTAAGATAGGGTTCCAATAATGTATGAAAAGCACTTCCATCTTCACGTAAAGAACTAGGACTATAGCTTCCTTTTCGAAGCGCATCTAAAGAAAAGGTATTTATATCAGAAGCATACACCCTTGCATCTATGCCTAAGCTTTTGCATAAAACCGAAAGGGAATAAGCTTCTTCTCCTGAAGAACAAGCAGCAGACCAAATAGAAAGGCTTTCATTTTTTTTCTGTGGTAAAAAAATATCGCGGAGATAGAAAAAATGTTTCTCTTCACGAAAAAAATATGTTTCATTGATTGTAATGGCATTTATAAGTAAGTCAAACTCTTTACCTCTTTGAATCATATTTGCATACAAGGTCTCAAATGAAAATCCTGTTAGCTCTAATCTTTTTTTCAAATAGCGTTTTAAGTACTGTATATGAGCACCTGTAAGGCTCATTCCGCAATGTGCATAAATTAATTGAAGAATTGAATCAACTTGTACTGTCGTTAATTTATTTGTTAATGAAAGGAGGATTTTAGGAATAGTTGCTAAAGGCAAAATCTCTTTAATTGCCCCTTTATCGATCGCCGCTTTGGGCATGCCAAAAACAACACAGCTCTCCTTTGACTCTGCAATTGTATAGGCCCCTTTCTCCTTTAGTTGCAGAGAACCTTCAGCACCATCGGAACCCATACCAGTTAAAACAATAGATATACAACGATTGGCGAACACCCTTGCTAGACTAAAAAAAAGTGGGTCTGCTGCTGGCCGTAAAAAATGTTTTTCAGCCTCTTGATTAAGAACTATAAAATAGTCTTTATTAAAATCTGAACCTTCAACTAGCATGTGATAATTTGCCGGAGCAAGGTAGACATGGCCTTTTTCTATCTTTTGACCATTATGCGCAAGATGCACCGGAAGCGGACTTGTTTGCGACAACCAAGAAACAAAATGAATATCGAAGTTTTTTTCTATGTGCTGTACAATGAGAATAGGCAAGGGAAATTGTGGACCAAGTTCTTGCAGTAGTTTTTGAATCGCAAGAGGGCCACCCGTTGAAGATGCAATACCTACGATTTCGTATTCGATTTTTTCATAATCAATATTCTTGACCCCTTCTTGAATATAAAAGTCAAATAGTTTTTCTTGTGTTTGAATGAGAGGTCTATTATAAAAGCCTGTATTTGCCTCTGCTATAGCATGTATTTTGTCAAAAAACTCCCTGTAAAAAGATGAGGTTAGAATAGATAAATCTGGTTTTTGAATAATTTCGACGGCCCCAAACTCTAAGGCTTTGTAAGCAAGATCAAATGAATCTTCAGAAGTAAAAATAACAATTGCACAAGGAGTTTTTTCCATAATGCGTTTTGTTGCTTCAATTCCGTCCATCAATGGCATAGATACATCCATGATAATAACGTCTGGTTTCAATTGTTTCGCGAGCTCAACTGCTTTTAAGCCATTTCCTGCCTCACCCACAACCGATATAAGGGAGTTTTTTTGAAGACTTTTTGAGAGCATATTTCGAATAATAGCAGAATCATCTACAAGCAATACTCGCGTCAACTTAATTTCCCTGCCTTATGTATTTTTTATTTCTTTATTGAGAAGTTCTAAAAAAGAAAAAGGGTTAATCACACTTACTTCATGCCCATCGAAAGGAATTGAAAAAGAAAAAAAAGAAGACCTAAACATTGAGTCATAGGTTAGCTCTGATATCTTTCCTAAAAAAAAAGTTTCTACTCCAGAAACCTGTATCCCAAATTTTTCTTCACTATCGATAATTATAACTATATTTTTTACTGTATTTTCATTTTCCAATAAAACATGTGGATTAAAAAGAACAAAAGGCTCTCCATGTCTGTTTATAAGCCCTGCAATATATGGCGGCATAAATGGCAAAGGGTCGATCCTAGGATTGTAAAGAATTTCTTTTACACTTGCACTTTGGAAAGCGTATAATGTACTGGCAATTTTTACTATTAAAAAAACTTCTTGCGCTTCCTCCGCATCAATTTTCTCTAAATCGATTATTTCTGCATCATCTTCTAATGTCTTTTGTTCTTGCAAATCTATCTCTTTTTTTTCAACTACTTCTTTCTTCTTTTTCTCTTTACCCATGATCAAAGTGTAGCTTGATACATTGCAGTTGTCAAGTTTTTTAAAAAAGTGAGAAATAAGAAGAAGAATAAAAAAAAGGCACTAAAAACCTTACTTATAATGATTTCCGGGAATTCCAACACGAGAAAGTGGCCAAAAACGGAAGCTTGTTGTTCCTAAAATTCGTTTTTTGGAAACCTCTCTTTGCTCCATATTGGAATAATAATACATAGAAAAAGGGTCATGCTCTGTTAAAGGCTTTGCATAGGTCTCATAGGAATGGCGCATGTCAAGAGAGTTAAAACGATTATCTCCCATTAAAAAATAGGCATCATTGGAAAGAAAATTGGCCTTATCGCCTATGGTTGGGGGAAAAACAGGCATATTTCGCGAATCGTTGAGAATCATATACGTATGTAATTGTTCAGCTTTTTGCAACAAGCCAATAAAAACGTCATCATAGGATGCAATTCCTAAACTTGAATCATGAACGATGAGTTCTGTACTGCGAATAACTAAGTCTGCAAAAATAAGTTTTGCCATAATATTGAGCTTAAACATCGCTTCTTCATAGCCATCGAGGCGACTGAGATCAACATCTGTCCATGAAGTTAAAAAAGCATGAAACCATGCTCCACCTTCATCTTTTGTCAAAAGTTTTTTGGTTATACTTGCATATTGTGTAAACAAAAAATACTCATGCATTTCAGGACTTGTTAGAAAATGTGTAAAAGATGCATCTAAGTCTGTTTTTTTCCCTGTTATTTGTTCTTTTAAGGCAAGAAAGCGCTTAGAAAAAGCTTCAGCTTGCTGGGCTGCATCCTCTAAATCATAGGAGCGCCGCTCTGCTTCAATATCCAAAAGCGTTTTATACACTTCGTTTGTAAGCGGCATCCTCTGAATTTTTGGTTTTATATCACTTGGTAGCTCATGCAAGTTCCACGCTGCCCAATAGCTATCATCTTCTACCACTCTAAAAGCATTCTCTTCCTTTGTACGCGCGTATAGTTTTCCATCAAGCAGATATATTTGTTCTCCGGGCAAGCCACAAACGCGTTTTACAAGTGGATCAGCCTTTAAGTCGCCGTTTTCATCGACGTTTAGATTCACCGTTGTAAAACTAAACATAAATACTAACTGCGATAAAAAACTCTGAAGTTCAGCTTTTCGTGAATTATCATAATGTGGGTTACGAAAGACAACAATATCGCCGCGTTTATAGTTACGCAGATCTGGTATACCTACATCAGATAAGGGAAAGACAGGACCAGAGGCTGTTTTGAACACAACAACTCTGTCGCCAACGAGAAATTCTGGGACCATGGATTCAGAGGGTATTTCGTAAAGTTGAAATACAAAGATATTTACCAATGTTACAATGAGGGCAGCTTGTACAAAGGCGTCTATCCAACTAATTGCTTCGCCTATTACAGAAATTTTCTTTTTACCCTTTTTATTGAGCTTTATTTCAGGCTCGGTAAAATCTGGATTATTGATATAAAAACGCTTTGGGTTGCTCAGATACATAAAAACATTTGAAAAAATAGTTACCGCTACCCATACAAGCACCGCAATAAGGTCAAGTGCATACGAAGTATCATTATTCCCTGCACGACGCAAAATAAAGGTTAATAAAAGCACGAAGGGAGTATACTCGTAAAGCTTTCTAATAACTGAGAGAGGAAGGCTTTTTCTTTGTGAAAACAAAACGATCCCTAAATACGCAAGCAATAAAGAAAAAATAAGGCTTGGTAGAAAGGCAAGGGCAGAAATATCTGCATAAAACGAAAGATTCAGTAAGGTAAAACAAAATGACAAAGCGATAACAAGCACTTGCAATACTAAAAT
>JGI24500J29687_10016397_pt1 | contig 11777 bp, 11 predicted proteins | sample BioPla2RNA1_FD_29687 | JGI IMG/M metagenome (IMG submission 29687) | reverse complement strand
CGGGAGATAAGTGGCTTTGAATCAGATGGACATCAGTTAAAGTTCAATGGATGATAAGCGCAAAAGAGCCAAGTTTTCCGTCCTAAAGAAAAAGGCTCCCCTTTGAGGGAGAGCCTTTTTATTATTAATCAGGATTACTCTATAGCGAACAATCCGATATTACTCTGTTCATCAGAGCCCTGGCATCGGCTTCACGCATGTAGGAGAGAGGGAAACCAAGCAGGTAGCAACGAGCTCCGTTGGGGTTCACCTTCCTGAATCCCACAGCCTTATTATTGTATTTATTATATTCATCATCATTGGCAGGGAAGTCAGGTGGCGTTCCCACATTTTTAATCCTCATCCTATAGATGACGTTTGCCTTGTAACTTTCGTAGCCAGGCATATCCATCAAGGGGAAATAGGTGACGGCGGAAAGGCCATCCTTCAACTCGACAATCTGATTGAAGCTGGGCTCTCCGACACCATTGGCGTTGAATTGCAGATTGATATCGGGGAAAGGAACGGAGTTGACATTTTGACCAATGGCAGCCTGAAAGAATGGCCTCACTTGCAGACTGCTGCTAATGACCACGGACGAATCGTTTCTATAGGGCACATTCATGTAGTGCAGAAATGTTCTCTGGGCAACGGAGGAGAACGCTGTCAACACGGCGGAAAGCTGGCTGGTATGTGATATCAGCATGTTTCCTCCATCGATCAGATACTGAGTTATCCCGTCGTTCTCCAGTTTGAGTTCTCCGCTTTTGCTGGGATTGTCGTTATGATAGATCACCAGTTTGTATTTCATCAGTTCAGAGGGTGAAAGCTGCCGGTAGCGCTTGTCCGTATGGAATTCGCCGGGTTGTACAGCACCACTACCATAGTGCCTCTTCATGAACACCTTCGGTCCGGTATAATCAGCCAGCATGGACTCATACTTGGCTTGGACAATGTCATCCGGAGAATAGGCATTGTGGTGTTCGTCATCGTCAATTATCAGGATACCATTTCTTGAAGCTGGCGGGATATATTGAGCCACATTAAAGGTAAATTCTGCCGGCTGGAGATCAACCTCGCCCTGTAAATCCTCGCAACGCACCTGGAAGGTGTGAGTGCCAGGTTGAAGTGAAGTGAGTACAAGGGTTTGCCCAAGGGGAGAGTTGATCGGGATTCTCAGCCATCTGTCTCCATTGGGATCGGTAACATGGGCTGTTTCATCCCCCGCCAGTGGCGCGTAATTGTACGGTTGGCCGTCCAAGCGTAAGTGGAAATGGGTTAGCTCACTATAATAGTTTTCTCCAGTTTCCCCATCCAGGACAGCATCCATTTTTTTATCGAAAGGATTATTGGTGAATTCTATGACATTCCCACTAATTTTTCCATATTCACCGCTCCAGCCCCAGCGTAACCAAACTTTTAGATTCTGGCTATGCACCGCGCTGTTGGTACTGTCGGAATCGACATAGAAAAAGGTGGCAAAGCGTTGGACGCCTCCAATAATGGTAAAAGGCAATATCTCTAAAGTCTCGCCATCTACGTAATCTATATAGTGATGATCGCCCAAAGCGTAGATTCTTTGATGGTAGGTAATTGTCTTGGGGCGAAAACCGGGCTTAACCGCGAAGTATATGGAATCAGGAACGGCAGAAGCAACTCCAGCCATGTCAAAAGCAACGGCGTAGATTTTGGTTTTTGTCTGAGGCTCCGTGCCCCCTTCATCGTAATCGTATGTCAGGGAAGGAGTGGTATGCCTGGTGAGAAGGAATTCTTCGATCTTGGTGTCGTTCAAAGAGGTGGCTGTATCATGCCAGACAATATCCTGGGTGTTATTATGCACACCGGTTGGATCCGATTTCACAATGGCAAACTTAAACTTGGAGGGAATAGGAGAAATGAATGGATCTTCACTCCTCATTGAAAACATGAGGCGCAAGCCAGAGCCCACATCTTTGCCATTAGGATTGCCCTTGGTGGTAGAGACAATACATTCAGGAGGCACGGATTGCGCATTGAATGAGCGCCATGCTTCACTGCGGGGAGGATTGCTATAGCGAGGATCAGCCTTGGTGATATCACCCCGGTTGTCTATGGCAATCACTTCAAACAAGCTTTCTATCACCTCCGGATTGCCCAGTGTGTCGGCGGCGGGGAAATTGATTGTGGCATACTTTTGAGTGGTCCAGATGGATTGGGTGGGGTTGTCCCCCGAAGTATGTAAAACCCAACCTGTACCAAGTGTTTCCAAGACATTGCTGGGAGTGAGCTGACCATCGTCGATGCTGTCATTGCCTGGTGTGGCGATGGGCACGATTCTGGTTATGGCGCCCGAGTTGTCGCGATATACGCGGGAAACCCTGTAGGCAAAGCCGGTGATCACTCCATCTGGGTCTGTGGCGTGCCAATAGATCTTTTGCTGGAAAGCGAATACTGAATCCGCATAAGGAGAGAGAAGGTCACTATCGTCAGCACCTTCATACGAAGTAATTTTAATTGTTGGAGCCTGGTTGGCGAACCTGTTGCCAGATTTTCCGCAACCGGAGAGCAGCAAGAGGGCAAGCCCCATGGCTATTAGAATTATTAAGAGCGTGATACTCTTACGTTTCATCGTTCCTCCCAGAATACATCAGTGAGTCTTTTCATATTATTTTTCACTAAAAATCAGAGCTAATAATTCGTCAATAGATTTGTTTAGGCCAGCGCATAGCAGAGATGCTCTGACCAGATTTAAAAGCAGCAGGGAACTGGTTACCGTGCCTATTCCCCCTGGCACCGGTGTAATGGCCAAGGCCTTGTCATGGCAGGAGTTATAGTCTATGTCCCCCACATAAATGGCGTTCCCTTCGGAATCTGTAACTTCATTTATCCCCACATCGATCAGGATGGAATTATTTTTAATCATATCAACAGTGACAAAGCCAGGTTTTCCCACCGCCGCAACCACAATATCCGCGGATCTGACCAGTTCGGGAAGGTTTTGGCTGCGGCTGTGGCAAACGGTGACGCTAGCATTGGCAATATCGCTTTTCCAGAGCAGCATATTGGCAAGAGGCTTTCCTACTATTGCGCTGCGCCCGATAATCACCACGTGCTTGCCGGTAACGGGAATCTGGTAGTGTTTCAGCACACATAGCACAGCCAGCGCCGTGCAGGGAAGAAAGCCGTCCATCTGAAGCAGGATCTTTCCAAGGTTCAGCGGGTTGAGGCTGTCAATATCCTTATCCGGGGAAACCGCCAAACCAATCTCATTGTCATCGATATGCTTGGGTAAAGGTTTCTGGATCATGATGCCATGAACTGAGGGATCGAGATTTGCCTGTTCGATCATGGCTATCAACTCACTTTGACTGGTGTTTTCTGGCAAACTCACAAGTTCAATCTGGCAATTGAGTTTGGTTCCCAAGGAAACAATGTTTTGCACATAGTAATCCGCGGCAGGGTCGCTCCCTAAAATTATAAGGATCATCCGCGGTCTCAACCCATGTTCCCCGATAATACTTTTAAGAGTCTGCCTGATTAGTTTGGCAACAGGTTTGCCGCTTAATACGTATTCCATAATTGCTCCTTGCTGTTATCTATGTCCGCCATTCACATTTGGAAAGTGCTCTCTCCTGATACGCTGGATGGAGATCGCCCTGCCCGTCTGCGCATTAATCCGTAAAAAAACCGCGTTGACCTGCAATCCCTTGTCCGACGATTCATACCTGCTGGGCAAGGCATTTATAAACTTGTTCAGGATAATCTCTTTGCGAACCCCGATTACACTGTCATGCGCCCCGGTCATTCCCACGTCGGAAATGTATGCGGTTCCCAAAGGAAGAACCTCTTCATCGGCGGTCTGGATGTGGGTATGGGTGCCCAGCATGGCCGAGATGATGCCATCTGCATGCCATCCGAAAGCACGTTTTTCTGCTGTTGATTCAGCATGGAAATCTACGATTATGGCACCATTTTTGGCAGAGTTTTCCTGCTTCCAGTTGTTGAAGGCTGTGAACGGTGAATCGCAGGGAGGCATGTAGATCTGTCCGCAAAGCGACAACACGGTCAATGATTTTCCATTCCTGCTTACCGTAAAAGAGCTGCTGCCAGGAGTCGCATCTGGATAATTTAAGGGTTTGACGATGTTGGGATGACTACGGATAAAATCCCAGGATTCGGAGCGATCCCATAAGTGATTACCCCCGGTGATTACGTCTACCCCCGCGTTAAATAGAGGCTTTGCCGTCTTTTCCGTCAAGCCTCTGCCATCGGCCAGATTTTCACCGTTTATAATGACAAAATCTGGGGCAAACTCATCTCTCAGGCTTGGAAGCGTGTCGAATATGACCTGTCTTCCCGCCTTGCCAAAGACGTCTCCAAAAAATAGCAGTGAAATCATTTTGCCATTGCTATCTGTCTTGTTTCTCTGATCACGGTCACCTTTATCTGACCCGGATATTGAACCTGTTTCTCAATTTGAGCCGCGATTTCCGTTGCCAGCAAAGAGGTCTGAGCATCTTCCACCATGCTGGGCTCCACGATTATCCTGAGTTCGCGCCCGGCTTGGATGGCGTAAGACTTGTTGACTCCCTCCACAGAATTGGCGATTTCTTCCAGCTTAGCCAAGCGCTGCATGTATGTTTCCAACATCTCCCTGCGCGCTCCAGGTCTGGCACCGGATATGGCATCGGAAGCCTGTGTCAATGCGGCATATACTGATATAGCCTCAACTTCCTCATGATGCGCTTCTATGGCATTGACTATAATCTTGCTTTCTCCATTTTTACGGGCAAGATTAGCCCCAATAATGGCGTGTGTGCCATCGAATTCCTGATCGACAGCCTTACCTATATCATGCAGCAAGCCGGCTCGACGGGCAATCTCTTGATCCAGATTAAGTTCCGCGGCCAGAATTCCGCAAATCCAGGCAGCTTCGATAGAGTGTTTCAGCACATTCTGTCCATAGGAAGTGCGGTAGTGCAAACGTCCGAGTATCTTGATCAGGTTTGGGGAGATGTTGTGGATATTGGTTTCCAGCACGGCTTTCTCACCTATCTTAACCAAGGTCTCTTCCATTTCTTTACTGGTTTTGGAGATGATTTCTTCAATTCTGCCAGGGTGAATCCTGCCATCGGAAATCAGCTTCTCCAAAGACAGCCGGGCAATTTCCCTGCGAACCGGATCAAAACAGGAAAGAACGACAGCTTCAGGTGTGTCATCGATAATCAGGTCAACTCCAGACGCTTTCTCAAAAGTGCGGATGTTTCTTCCCTCGCGGCCAATGATCCTGCCCTTCATTTCGTCAGACGGAAGAGATACCACAGATACAGTGGATTCCGAAACCTGATCCACTGCCATGCGCTGTATCGCCGTGGAGAGTATTTCCGCTGCCTTCTTGGTAGTATCCATTTTTATCTGTTCTATAGTCTGTTTTGCGTCATTAGCGGCTATCTGTCTCGCCTGTTGGATTAGCTCCTCGCGCATAATCTGCAGAGCTTCCTCCCGGCTCAATCCGGCTATTTCAGAAAGTTTGGTTTTCTGTTCAGAAATGACTTTCTCGAGATCAATATTCTTGCGGCTGAGCTCTTCATCCTTAAGCTTGAGTTTTTTCTCCTGTTCGCCCAAGTTGCTTTCCTTCTTATCCAGAGAGTCCAGGCGTTTATCCAGACTGCCCAACCTGTCGTTGTATTTCTTTTCCTGGACGCGGAGTTCTTTCTGCCGCTCCTTGATTTCGTCTTCCATCACCCTCTTCTGTTTGAACCACTCGTCCTTGGCTTCCAGCACCGCGGCTTTTTTGCTGGTTTCGATTTCGTTGCGGGCATTACTCTTGAGCTCCTCAACGATCTGCTTTGCCTGTGATATTATGCGGAATGTGCTGTTGCGTTTAATCAGGTAGATAATAACAGCCAACAGAAATCCTACTATTACCCCTATTGCTATTATGATTATGTCATGTATAGACATCACTCAATCCTTTTGTTATCTATTCAGGCGGGTTACCCCGGCCATTAACAATATAAAAGCCCGCGTGGACCGTGTATGCTTGTCCGATAAAGCCAAGCATCAAGGTGGGCACCTACCTTTTGAGCTTTATGGATCCGGAACTGGCCGGCTTGCACGCCACCCATGGCTCGGTTCCCGTTATTCCAGTAGCTTTTCTGCAATCCATATCACGAGTCCCGCAGGCAACAACCATTTATATCTCCCCGATTATCTTACCGACCATCTGACTCACTCTCTCCAGCTCTTTGCTGAGGTCAGAATTACGGTTCTCAAGGGAGCGTAATTCTTCTTGTTGTTTGAGCACCAGAAGAAGCAAGAGTTTGGTGAAATCAAGGTTTTCATATTGTTCGTGAAGTTCGTTCAACTGAGAATTGATCGAGTTTGCAATAGCTTGCGTAGCTTCAGTATTGTCGCTTCTCAAACGATACTTACGACCGAAAATCTCGACTTCGACCATTTTCATTTATTTACTTATCCAAATCAGGGAAAATGCTGTCGATCTTGTCGATTGCCTCGGAGGCCATCGTCTCAAAGCCACTGACAGAGCTTTGCAGGTCGGAGTATCTATGTTCCAGGTCTTTCAATTTGTTTTCCAGCTCTTGGATTCTCATGGCTGATCCATTTTGGGATACACTGAAACTCTCTATCTGCGCCATGAGTTGCTTGTTCTGCTCTGTTAGTTCGGCATTCTGTTCTTCCAGCTTGACAAGTTGTTTTTTATCTTTTGTATATTGGTCAATCAGTTTCTGTATCTTTTCTTGCAGGCTAATTGTCTTGTTGTCCATTTATTACCTCATTGTGATATGCCATGTCTGTTCCAGCATCTGCAACACAGATGCAATTAACTTATCCACACGTTCATCTGTCAATGTTTTTTCCATATCCTGAATGAATATCCTCAAAGAAACACTGCGTTTGTCATCAGGAACCTGCTTCCCGCGATACTCGTCAAAGACGGCCACGTTATGAACCAGTTTGATATCGACAGACCTGATGCTCTGCTCTATTATGTTGTAGGGGATGTCCTTTGATATCAGGAAGGATATATCCCTGGTAACTCCGGGAAAACGAGGCAGAGTCGAGAACTCGAAGTGTTTGTTCCGGGTCAGCTCAACCAGGTTGTCCAGATCCAGCTCAATTACCCAGAGTTCCTGCTTCAAGGTCAGCAGATCGATATCAGCAGCCTCTGCCGTCAACGGGTTAATGCTGCCCAGATAACCGCACAATAGATTATCTGAACTGAATGATAGGTTCGCAGTTCCTGTCAGCCAGGGTTGCTTGTAATCATCAAACCTAATACTGCCAACGCCAAGAGAGTACATCAATCCCTCAACCATGCCTTTTACATGGGAAAAACCAACGTTTCCCATTTTATTCTTCCAATGCTCAGGCCAGATTCTTCCAGTCATCATCGCCGTCAAACGCAAAGGTTCTTTGCTGGAGTTACCGTCACGATGGTAAACTTTGGCAGTCTCCATCAGCTTAAGATTACGCTCGCCATGGTTCAGATTGAAACTGATGTTTCCCAGCAGTTGCGGAATAAGGCTTATCCTCATGGCCGCCTGGTTGCTGCTTTGAGGATTCTTCAGATTAATCAGTTTTCTCTGGCTGTCTTCCGGATCAAAGGCCATTGCCTCAAGCTGAGAAGGATCGCAGAAGCTGTAATTCAACACCTCATGGAAGCCATTGGATACAAAGTAATCCTCTATCGACCGTCGTATCCGGAAAGCGTGCCTGTCCATTATCTGGGATACGGCTGTTTTCTGGGGGATGGTGTCATATCCCGCCAACCTTGCCAGTTCCTCGAGCAAGTCAACTTCTCGAAGCAGATCGACCCGGTTGGATGGAATTCTGAAGTAGAGCGCGTGATCGGCTTGAGAAGCGATCGACCCTTCTTTATTCAATGAGGCGGAATTAACTGGGCTGATCAGATTCAACTCCTGTATTGGCCCATCGATCCATTTTCCTGATTTAATGTACTCGCACCCCAGGGCAATCAGATAGGATTTTAGTTTATCTTCGCCCAGATCGATACCGATCAGATGATTAAACCGATCAGGCCGGACTCCCAGATACCGGGCTTGTTCTGGTTTGGGATATGCGTCATAAAGGGGGCCCACCACTTCTCCGCCGGCAGTCGAAAGAATCAACTCAACCGCACGCGCGCTGATCTCAGGAAGCATTTCGGGGCTAAGTTGCCTTTCAAAGCGGTAAGATGAATCCGTGGAGATCTTATGTTTATAAGAGGTTGCGCGAATAGTTCCATGCTCAAAGTTGGCTGTTTCCAGGACAATGCGGGTTGTGGAGTCAGTAATGGATGTCGTCTTTCCACCCATGACGCCAGCCAGGGCAGAGACGCTTTGCCCATCGGCTATCACAAGGTCCTGCTCATCCAGACGGTAATCCTTGCCATCCAAAGCTACAAAGCTTTCTGCGGGATGGGCCGCGCGGATTACAACAGCAGGATATCCGTCTTCTGGTTTTGACGCTTGCAGTTTATCATAATCGAAAGCGTGCAGGGGATTTCCGGTCTCAAGCATGATGTAGTTTGTGACATCCACGATGTTGTTGACTGGCCTGAGTCCGGATTTTATCAAAGCTGTCTTCAACCAGATGGGAGACTCTTGTATTGTCAGTTTTTGCATCAGTCTCGCTGTGTATCTGGGGCATTTTGCTGAATCTTCCAGTCTTAGGTCGATATTCATTGCCGAATCACTCACAGCCTTGATTTCCCTGGTCTCGGGAAGCGTCATTGGCACCCCCAAAGAAGCCGATAGATCTCTGGCTATGCCAATGTATCCAAGCAAGTCAGGCCGGTTTGGCGTGATCTCCAATTCCAGGATTGTATCCGGCAACTCATAAACCTTGTTAACCGGCATTCCCAATGGTGTATCAGATGGCAGTTCAATTATGCCGGTATGATTGTCGGAAATTCCCAGTTCTTTTTCAGAACAGAGCATGCCATAGGACTCCACTCCACGGAGTTTCGCTTTATTGATCGCGATACCGTTAAAAGTGCTGCCCACGCCTGCCAACACGCTAATCATGCCAGCCCGGCAGTTCGGGGCGCCGCAGACAACCTGGATTGTTGAGCCTGAAGCGTCATCCACCTGGCAAACATGAAGATGGTCTGAACCATGTATCAGCTCTGAACTGACAATCCTCGCGGTGCGAACGGACTCCGGCAGCGCTGACATCTGCTGGACAGCCTCCACCTCAATACCAGAAAAGGTGAGGGTGCTAATCAAGGTGTCCACATCGTTCGGAAGAGAAATGTATTTACCCAGCCAATTACAGGAGATTTTCATCAGCGCACTCCCACAAATTGCCTGAGCATGCGCACATCGTTCTCAAACAGAATTCGCATATCAGGAATGTTATACTTCAGCATGGCAATACGTTCAATCCCGCAACCCAGAGCGTATCCGGTATAAATCTCTGGGTCGATGCCGAGGGTCTTGAAAACAGCGGGATCCACCATTCCGGCACCCCCAAGCTCAAGCCAGCCGGAGTTTTTGCACACCCTGCAACCCTTGCCCTGACAACTGACACAGCTGATATCCATTTCCGCGCTCGGTTCCGTGAAAGGGAAGAAATGGGGCGTCTGATGCGAGACCTGACACCCTGGCCAAACATGATTTGGGCAAAGTTTTGCAGGGTGTCTTTAAGGTCAGCCATCGACACGCCTTTATCCACAACCAAGGCCTCCACCTGATGAAAGACAGGCGAGTGGGAGGGGTCCGGTTTGTCATTGCGATAGCATCTTCCAGGCGAAATAATACGGATGGGAGGACGGTACTTTTCCATCACCCGCACTTGCACTGTGGAGGTCTGGGTGCGCAGTAAATATCCGTTGTCCAGATAGAAGGTGTCGGCAAGATTACGCGACGGATGGTCCGCGGGAGTATTCAGAGCATCAAAGTTGTGGAAATCGTCGTCTATATCGGGTCCGTCGGCAATTTCAAAACCCATGCTCATGAAGATGTCTTCAATCTGCCTTCTGACGATTGTCAGCGGGTGCAAGGCCCCAACCGGATTGAATATCCCCGGCAGGCTCAGGTCTTCGTCCTGGGCCTGGGCATGGCGGCTCCAACTGGCCTTTTTAATATCTTGCTCTTTTTGGGCAATGAGCGATTCAAGTTCTTTCCTGGCATCGTTGATCATCTGCCCAAAAGCTGGCCTATCCTCTGCTGCCAGCTCTTTGAGCCTGGCATAGAGTTCGTTGAGCAGGCTTTTTTTACCGAGATAGCGGGCTTTTGCATTGTTGAGATCGTTTGGGCTTTTACAAGCGCCAATCTCAGACCGGGCTTGCGTCAGGACATCATTCAACTGGTTTTGCACTTCCTCTTCCTACTGGTTCTGCGGGTTTTTCGTAACATTGATTTGACTTTGCAGGTATTTCGTGGTTTAGCCTTTGGCTATTTCCACCAGCTTGGCAAAGGCTTCGCTGTCATGCCAGGCAAGATGGGCAAGAGATTTGCGGTTGATTTCGATATTGGCTTTGTGCAGTCCATTGATGAACTTGCTGTAGGACATGTTATTGAGCCGGCACGCGGCATTGATGCGTGTAATCCACAGACTGCGGAACTGACGCTTTTTTAGTTTGCGGTGCGCAAAAGCGAAAGCCATTCCTCTTTCGAATGTCTGTCTTGCCAATCTATAAGTTTTGCTTCTGAGGCCAAAGTAACCTCTGGCCGCCAGCATATATTTTTTTCTTCTGCGATGGGCTGCTACGTTGTTTGTCGATCTTGGCATCTTCCTCTCCTCACATTACCAGCATCCGGTAGATTCTGTTTTCGTCACATTTTTTCACAATTGCGCTCGAGCGCAGGTTACGTTTTAGCTTGGGCGTTTTCTTGGTTTTGATATGGGCGCTCTTGGCATGATGTCTCACAATCTTGCCAGTGCCTGTAACCTTGAAACGCTTGGCAGCGGAACGGTTAGTTTTGATCTTGGGCATGTTTATCTCCTTAACAATACAAATAAAACTATGAAATGGAAGTGTGCAAAAGGAATCAGATTCTGTGCTTGCTCTCTTTATTCCTGATCTTTTTGAAACCTATGTTTCCGGAACCTCACTTGGTGGGGGGACGGATGCCGGCAGGCCTTCCGCGGCAAGTTTTGCCAGTATTTTATCGATATCTTTCTTGGGGCTCATGATCATGGAAAGCAAATTCCTTTCGGAAACCGGCTCGGAGTCCACCTCCGCTATGTGGGCAAGATCTGTCTTAATTTTTTCCAGAACATTGTAACCCAACTCTTTGTGGGCCATCTGACGCCCCCGGAAACGGACGGTGAATTTGACCTTGTTGTGTTGCTTGAGGAACTTAACCGCGTTGTTCTTTTTGAAGTTGTAGTCATGCACCTCAGTGTTGGGGCCAAACTTGATCTCCTTGATCTCAACTTCATGTTGTCTTTTCTTTGCTTCTTTGGCTTTCTTTTCTTTTTGGAAATAGTATTTGCTAAAGTCAAGTATGCGACACACAGGCGGATCTATATTAGGGGAAATCTCCACCAGATCCAGGTCTTCTTCCTCTGCCCGGCGCAGGGCTTCTTTCAGCGGAACCACGCCAATCTGTTTGCCGTCAACTCCTATCAGGCGCACAGTAGTGGCTGTGATCTGATTATTGATCCTTTCCTTTGGCACGACCTCATTGGTGCGGGCCTTTCCTCTTTTAATCCGGATTATAAGAACCTCCTTTTTTACCGGAAAAGAAAACAGGCGGCATTTAATACCGCCTGCTTCTCAGTAAAGACATATATTTATTTTATTGGCCATTACGTGCAACGGAGCAGTAAGGCAGAAGCAAGCAGCT
>JGI24500J29687_10047478_pt1 | contig 11860 bp, 9 predicted proteins | sample BioPla2RNA1_FD_29687 | JGI IMG/M metagenome (IMG submission 29687) | reverse complement strand
AGATTATTTGCGGAAGTCTTATCTTCTTATGATCATGTCTTCAAACAAATCTGAAATAATGTTGCTGGATTTGTCGTATCCCTTCCACAAAAGCCACTTTTCTGCTCCCAGATAGTCTTTTGCAGTCATCTTTAACATCCAGGTGAAGTTGTCGGCGTTTTCAAAGTCATCCGTGATGCAACCCGAGGTAAACTGATGGCAATTGTCAAAAACCAGGTTGTAATCCCTGCTCTTACCCACCATGGACAGGGCACGTTCTGCCGTCTCGTCGTCGCCCACCGGGTCTCCATCACTATCACAGGAAACAAAGATAACTTTTGCTTCGGTTAAACCGCCCAGACGTCTTAGAAACCTCTCGGGAGATACGCAGCGGATTTCTCCGCTACCCTCAAGATGCACAATCCGGTTGTTGCCCACATAAATACCGCTATGATACTCTGTTTCAACAAGATCGCATAAAACTACCGAGCCGGACAGTGGGTATACCTTTTCTTTGAAAGCACTTTCAGCGTTTCGCAGCATATTGCGTATTCTCTTTCTCGTCTTACTGGGACTTTCAATAATACTGAATGGGAATTTCTTTAGCATATGTAACTCCTTTTTGCTGTTTATAAACGTTGGACAGGCCGGCTTTCCGTGCCGAGTCCGTCGTTTGGACGCAGTATAAATAAGCCCCTGGACAGAACAGGGGCATAAGACATTTTTACTCTATTCTGAAACATGGAAAGCACTAATTTACCGCTTGAGCATTTTCATCTGCTCTTCAGATACCTTCTGGGCAAGCAGGTCACAAGATTCTATAACTCGTTGGTATGATTTGAGTTTTTCTTCCTTGTTTTCCATATCTTGTTTCAGTTGCTGCATATCATTCAATGCGGATTGGATTAGCAGCTCAGATAACTCATCTTTTACTCTGTCTAATCCTTTCTTGAAATCAATCACTTTGCGATCTAGTTCATGCATTATGAAGTTACCCACCCTGTTCAATGACAGGCTTAGAGCACGATTTAGTTTATCAACTCCCGCATCCTCATATTGTGGATCTGGAAAGTCGTTCGCTATTTGATTAAGTTCATTGGTAACGTCTATATCAAATGTGGGGAATGTAATCGAGTTCAAGGCATTCTGAATCTTCTCCTTGAAGTAATTCGCAGAAAAGGTTTCGTTATCCATATCGAAGTTATTCATAACTTCCCTGAGCAAATCCTTACGCAGAGATTGTTGCTCAATCAGGGACAAGAACATATCAGTAATGGCTGTGCTTGCAGTCCAAGCAGCCTTACCGAGATTTTCGATTGCACTGTTTACCGAGGCATAACGGTAACTTACACTTCTTTTGTAGTAGACGGTTTCGTATGTAGTCCACGAAAACAAACCCAAAAAGCTATGACTGACTGGGGCATCGTAACTGTCCTCCACCTCTCGGGTACCGATCTTCTCTTTCACTGCTGAAAGATTTTGCAGTTCATCCATCAAATCCTTTCTAACGGCAACCGCCTTGGGGCTGCACGCTCCAATAATATCTCCAAAAACCGTTCCAATACCAGCTCTGATACCGCTTATCCTATCTTCCAGGATAGCAGTCTGGTTATTGAGCGAGTCAAGGTCATTGGATTTCAATTGCTCAATTCTGACCGCGACAGAAGATCGCAGATCATTAATCAGAAGAGTGATTTTGCCAGCTTCATCAGGGAAAAGGTCTCTCAAGCTGTTTTCGAGGATTCTCGTTTTATCTTTTCGGACAGATTCCAGTTTATCTACCAGGTTCGGGATATTGCTCAGTGAGATCAGGAACTTGGAATCAAGTGATAAATCTGCCCAATGTTCAGCAGATTCCGTCAGGAAATCAAAGATGAGCTCTTCATCTTCGTTATAATCCTCTACGGCTTTGTCTGCCATGTTATAGAGCATTGCAGATACGTAGGTTGGTTTGTAGCAATTGGCCAAGAGTTCTCTGATTCTGGGGTTTGCTGTTTCCAGCTCTTTGATTCTGGTATCAAGGATGGTGCGAATCTGCCTATTGTACCTGTTTTCGATGTTTTCAAGGGCTGCCTTCAAGCTTCTATACTCGTCATAATCATGCTCCATCAACACGGAGTCCAGTTGTGAGCCTATCAATTCTATATGCTTGATTCCCTCAGAGGGGAAAACTCTTATTAGCAGATTAAAGTCACTCTCGTTCATAAAATCTCCGCCAGTTTGGGATAGGAAAAAAGCAACATCCACGGTCTTCATTAGCTGGGTGGTTTTATTAGTGCGAGCCGGCACAGGGTCATTCAGTCCCGGGGTATCGATTATCTCCAGATCCTTCAACCTTTCGTCATTCAGATACAAGCGGACTGCTTTGGTAACTGGGGTCAATCTGCCATTAGCTCCCACATATTGATCCAGGTGATCACACAGGTCAGAAGAAGATTCAAACTCAATGATCTCTTTCTTCTGTGAGATCAATTGTTCGACGTCCAATCCATTGGCTTCTGCCATCTGAACTAACTCATAAGCAGCTTTGTTGATCTCACTGTTACTGATGAAGGGCCGCTTTGCCAAAGATGGATTGGCAGCAATCTGCTCTTGGTATCGTTTGATCTCTGCTTCATGTTTCTGAGCATCGTTTTGGAGATTCTTCCAATCCCCTTCTTCATAGTATTCCACTTCAACTCTGCACTTTTCATCATAACTGATGATGGTTAGATTGGCGGTTTTTGGGGTGGCAGCAGGGGGAAGCACTTCCTGCCCATCAAAGAGAATAGTATTCAGAAAGGTGGATTTGCCGGCATTGACCTGACCGATGACCGCCAGACGCAGCAAACGGCCCTTGTCATTTGCCCTTTGGTATTTTACCTTGAAGTCTTCATCTGCCTTGCTGTAGATTTTCTTGTTATCAGGAAATTCTGATGCTATCTCTGAGAGCTCACCATAATACGAGCTAATAAGTTCTGGAATCTTGGTGTAATCCATCTATGATCTCCTTTATTGTGTGAATTTGTTCTTTTTAGGTAAGTAGCATGTGCATGAGCTGTCAGGTGAGTTTTTATAATGATCGTGATTTGTGGAGCATTTGTGAAATATGGAATCTACTATATCATTGTTAGCTGCACAAGGGTTTTCGTTAGAATGATCTATGCAGTTAAAGAATGCAGACCATAAGCCATCACCTTCTTTGGCAGTATTTTCAACGAAGCGACAGTTTTTAATCCTATTGTATCCCCATGGACCAGCATAGTACGTATAACTATCACCATCTTTGCTCTTATATGTCCCGCCACCACCAGTATTCTTTGCAGAACATTTTTCAAACAAGCAACCATAAAACTTGATAGTTCTGTGGTAATCGAAAAAGCCTCCACCTGAGTCATTTGCAGAGCATCGAATAAACTCGGAATCTTTGGTGATTGATCTACCCCCAAGGGCACTATAATCAAGATACACTAAGAATTCATCATTGAGTAGGTCTGAACCAGCATATTCTTCGCCCTGGATGGACATACCACCTCCGTTTACAGCACTATGACATTCGAAAAACTTGCTGTCTAAGATCCAGTGAACACAATTCCAGAAACTGAGAGCTCCACCGTCGCTTGAGGATGTGCACTTCTCAAAGTTGCATCTCTGGATGAGTATATATGAATCACTTGCTTTGATCGCACCACCATCTTGCTTTTCGCTCAAGTTTAGATCGTAGCCACAGTTCTCAAAGTTGCTGGAGCTGATTATGACCTGCTTGCAGTTTGTGAACATCATTGCTCTTTGATTTTGGTAGCTTTCAAACCTTGTCTCTGCGATTTTTACTGACTTTACTTTTTCAAAGATCATAGGAGTGTTTTCCAATAAGCCCTTATTGAGATCAATCAGAGAGGCATCATTGCAGATCATTCCTTTGCCGCCCATGATGTTGAAATTGCTGAAGGTGACTTCACAATCTTTATCACATTCAAAATACCCGTTTTGGATGGACAGGTTGTGAAAATTCACCTTTGCTTTTGGGAGTATTCTAATCATTCCCTGCCCGCTAAAGATTAATTCTATATGGTGCAGCTCTCGTTCACCTGTTATGGTCACCGGATAATCTATCAAGTATTTCCCTGATAACTCATCATTCCTTAGGATTTCTTCCTCAAAGCTGAACTTCAGATCCATCCAGGGGCTGAGATAAGCATCATACAGTTGCTCAAAGGGTAGCAGCTCCTTAAATTTAGGCACCAAATCCATCAACAACTGCCGATCTTGAGATAGAACGATAACCGCAAACTTGAGGCAAAGCTCTGCTTGGTCGCGTGAGATTTTCAAGGCATCAGCCAAGTTGCCCAAAAGTGAAGCCTTGCGTTCATCCAGAGGTGAGTCAATGCGACACAGGATAATGGCATCTATAAAAAACCAAACTGCAAGCTGATCCTGTTGCAGAGTCTTTAAGGTATCAGCCAGTTTGACATCGTCCAAAGCATCCAGTTGTGGTATGATCTTATCCAGCTCAACACCGGTGATGCCATCACACAGGGCATTGAGGTAAATTTGTTCTTTGTCTCCAATTACATTGTCCTCACGGGCAATGGAGGTAAGCAGAACCAGATAGATGTTTTTAATATGATCATCCCGGGTCTGCAGGATGTGGTTTTGTATGGGATGCAGCTTGGGGACGAGGGCTGCAATCCTTTCTTTAAGAGTGTGATTTTCTTTCATCGTAGCTCCTTTATTGGCTTTTTATTTTGAATGCACTTGGCAGGCGTTGCCTGTTGAATGACACGTAGTTGTCAACTTGGTCGCCCACAATAAACTCCATTGATAATACAAAAGAGTCCGATAGATACTTGCTATCTTTCTTCAGGGGGACGACACCAGAGAGAACGAATTTATTGTACATTCGTATATCTACATAAAACCTTTTCTCAAGTTCATATAGTATCTCAGGCCATTCTTTATCACTGTGGAGAAAGCCCGTTTTTTCATAAGTAATATCATTACCATATTCGATGCTGATGTTGCGATTATTGAATGTGCAGCCGGTCATAAAGAGTACGTTGTAAACTCTGGTTAGGAAAACACCAGGCAGGTTTTTGGGTGATTCACTGCTGAAATTGCATTTGATTATCTTGACACCTGAGTTATTATCGAGTGAGTCATTGATCAGTGTTTTATCAGAATAGTTGGGCCCTCCAAGAGTTAAATGGGTTCCGTAATTAGTCAGATGAAACAAGCCAATAATTGCAAGATCTCCCGGCTTCTCTTTTGCATCGTTATCCTTGAAATCCGAGTTTATTACTCTGAGCGAGTCCGTAGCATCCAGTATCGCTCCACCGGAAATAGCAGAACTGCACTCAACAAAGCGAGATTTGGTGATTAATGGCTGTGGTTCTGAGCCCAAGGAGTACCCATCATTAAACCATTTGGATGGTTCGCTTCCGTCTGCTGCAATTGGCTCTAGACTGTTTAGAAATGTCTTCAGGCTGGCAGACTTCATCTCTATGGTGTTTTCATCATCGAAACGCCTACCTGATATGGCAATTGCACCACCGTTTTTGTCACTATGGCAGTGTGAGAATTCGCAGTTATCGATTCCAAACAAGCAGCTATTTAGATTGATCGCTCCACCATCTTTAGAAGACCGGCAATTAGTAAAGCTGCAGTTACAGATATAGATGCTGCTATCTTGTGCTTTAATTGCTCCGGCAATTGGGGCTCTGACTTTCGGTCCGCTCGGAGGGTCATTAGTAAAGGTACATCCGTTAAGCTCAACATCCAAGCATCCGTTGAGATCTAAGAAAGGTTTGGCATGACTGTTGTGAAACTCGGTATTGGTTATTGACAGTTCTTTGGCATGTTTTGCCACGATTCCTGTTTCATAAAACTTGGAGCGTTTTATCTCTAATACCGTTTTTTTACTGGTGGATATTCCCTTCCCTCCCAAAAAGTCAAGTTTGTCCACAATCAATGATGCTTCAGATTCACAGATCAGTTCACCCTCGGTAATCTGGCAATTCTCCGTTACAAGTTTGCCCTGAGATTCAATAACAATGCATCCATACTTGGCAAATTGAAGTCTGCAATCTTTAAGCGTAAGCTCGTGGTTGAGATGTATGGGTTTGTAAACGATGTAGTTGCCAGTCAAGATATTGGTATTGGATACATCCTGCTCAAAGCTAAGCTTATCATCCATCCGTGCTTCTAGATAGGACAGATAAACCGCATCAAGATCATAGTCAGGATTAATACTATTCAAACACTCCCTGAGAAGTGACTTGTCGTCTTTGATCAAAGCTATTGCCACATTAACAGCAAAATGGGCTACATCATCAGAGATTTGGAGTGCATTTGCCAAGTTGCTAAGCAGGATACTTTCGCTCTCACCGATTCCGGTCGTGGACATGAACATTAGTAGTGCATCAACAAAGAACAAGAGTCCCAACTGCTTTAGCTTCAGGTTCTGAATAAATTTATCAATCCATCCTGCATCTATGGTATGTAACTGGACGATCAAGGAGTCAACACTGATATCTGAGATAGCATTCGCCAAGCCCTGCAAGTATCTACTTTCTACATCGGATAATACCTTGTCTTCAAAAGCTATGGCAGCTAAAAACATCAGGTAGGATTCCTGGGTATGTGCATCGAAGCTGGCGAGGTAATGTTGCCATTGGCTGGGTTGATTCTTCATGTCATCTTTCACGGCTTCACTCCTCTTATCTCAGCTTGCTCAGTTCACTATCCAGATTTTGCAGGATAGAAGAGAGACTATACACAGATGTGTCGTTCAATTGGTCGATTGCTTTCTGCAAGGCATTCTTGGCTTGCATAAGCTTAGAGTCATCTGTTGGTTTCAAAGCACCTTCAAAATCTGGTTGCAGGGATGAATACCACAAGGGACTGGGCACAGATTCACCCAGTAACGCGTTAGACTGGTGCAAGATGAAATCGTTGAGGGAAGAGGATTTGATTCTGTGTTTCTTCTTGTAGTCTTCCAACATCTGGTTTGTGGAAACTGCATCATCGCTTATCATATCAGCTTCACTGGGCTCGCTGAAATCAATGCCAATCTGTTCGCCTATTTGACCTAAAATCATAAAGAACTTACTGCACAGTATCCCGAGCTTACTCTCGAGGTCTGCATACTTGCGGATATCGTTTTTTGCTTCTGCAGATGTGTCTTGAATTGCTCTCGACACTTCATCACTGGCATCTGAGGACTCGATGAACAGGTCAATAGTGTTAATATGGCTCATCCTTTTCTTTGCTTCTGCAGCCTCTATTTGATAATGGGCTTTGAACGCACTGAACAGTCTTTTAAAGCTCTTGGGAAAGGAGACCTTGTCTTTTGGCTTGTTCCACTTCTGGATCCATTCATCAATGGGTTCAAAAGGATGAGTGTTTTTCCTGCTAAATGGATACACTCCCTGGATGTCAAAACCAAGTGTCTTGATTTGTTGGAGCATGTGTTCATGGATCTCCTCCACCCTGGAGCCACTCTTATCGGCTTTATTGATTATAATCAGGATAGGCACATCGCGTTCAAGTGAATTGATAAAGTCAATGTCACTTTGAGTTAAACCTTTCTTGATATCAGAAACCCAGATGATGGCATCAACAGACCTTAACTGATCTCGGGCTATGATTTCATCTGTTCGATCAGAATAGCTTGAGGAATCTGGTTTACTATATCCCGGCGTATCCAAAAAAGCAATGTGCTCATAGCGCAGTTTGGGCAGAGAGACAAAGGCGGATTTGAGCAAATGCCCAAGCTCTATCTTGTGTTGTGCCTTAAAATCATACCCAATTGCCTTGAAGCTTTCCAGATCCAGCTCTGTGCAGACATTGAATATGTTGGTAGCACTGATTTTTTCAACGGCTGAATGCATGAGATAGGTTGGTACGGCTGTTGTTGGGTCTATATCTGTTGGCAGTACCTTTTCACCCAATACCGCGTTCAGAAAGCTGGATTTACCGGAGCTGAATCCTCCGCCTAAACCGATGATATGCTTCTTTTCATAATCCGGGTTTGAGATAAAAGCTTCAAACCGATCAAGCTCACGCCGAAAATCATCTATAAAAATCGAGCTTTTTGCGGGAGCTTCTTGGTTTAGATGCGGGAATATCTCATCCTTGGTGAGTTTGTGTAAATCAGCTAACAAATCTGTAGCTTTGGAGTATTCCCCTTCCTGTTTGTTGTTAAGGAGCTTAACAAGAAGTTCGAGTGATTTTTCCGGAGATTCAAGATAGGAGTTCATGGCACCTTCCCAATTCCGCAAGATCATTTTGCCACATCAGCTTGTCAGCTTCAAACTCCTCCACTTTCTTCATCCTGCTCTGTTTGATATCATCCCGAGATTTTTGATAGTTTTCGGTTTGATCGGCTATGGCTTTTTCAACACATTGCTGCATTTCAGTGGTAACATCATTGAGATGAGAGATTATTGGATTGTGCAGCTCTGCGATGATGCGGGGAATCGTTTCATGTCTGATCTGGTTCTCCATTTGTTGTATTTGGTTTTCTTTGTTGGACGTCGATCCTTTGCCCCCAAACAAAGCACTCAGATAGCCAAAGACCTTTATTGCTATAGCGATGTATGGGCCCACTACCGGGATAGCCATAGCGATCTTGGCCAGGGCCTTCGTGGCAACCACTTTTCCCACTGCGTCCCCTCCCTTGTCGCTTGTCCCACTTTCAGGTGCTTCTTTAACGTTTTCAATCTGCCCGATTTGAACGTCAGGCACTAACATGGAAAGCTTTTTGGAGTATTCGGTCAGCATTGGGCTCACATAGGTTTGATATCCATCCATAAAAGCTCTGCGATAGATCTGTCCAATCTGATTGCTTATATCGCTTCCGCTTACCCTTGCGCTGGCTAAGCTGGAAACGTTTGATTCCAGAGCCTGTTGGATGTGATCCAGCAGCTTTCCGGCAGATTGCTGAATAAGGCTCTGTTGATGCTCGGAAGTGCTTTGCAGCTTTCTGATCGCTTCTTCATTTTTCATTTTGAGTTCATGCTCCAGTTTATCAAGCTCTGAATCATCAAGTTGAGAGTTTTCAATTCTCGATCTAAGCCCTTGCTCAAGGTCAGAAATAACTTTTATAAACGGATTGTGATACTGATTGTGTAACATTTCTCCGCAACGTTCCTCCAGGCTGGCAAGCGACTTGTGCAAGTCTGATACATCATTTCCAAACTCCATTGCGGACGTAGTGCCAATACCATCAGCATCTCTGCCAAAAGAATCTCTGATCTGCTGGCTGATTTGAGCTATAATTTCCTTCATTGTTGCCGGCCTGATCTTGTCTTTCTTTGTGATTATGCAGTATACGGGAACGGAAAAGGCACTCAGCTCAAGCAGAAAATCCACCAGATCTTTTCTCAGGTTTGTCTTTGGGTCGATTACCAGCAAGTAAGCTGCACTCTTATGAATATAAAAATCTATGGCTTTGGAGTGAGCGTCTATGCCAGCATTAAGCCCAGGGAGGTCAACCAAAGCGATGTTTTTGTATTTCTTGAGATTCTCATTGTTCATTACCATACTGATTACACTATCCGGCTGGGCAGTGTAGGTGCCTTCTTGGATTTCTTTGAGGGAAACAGGTTGAACAGAGTCAGAATGCCTGATTTCGTACTTTTCTTTTTCTCCCCAAGAAATCTCAAAAGGAATGTCAGTGCAAGGGGTAATCTCTTTTTTAAATACCTTAGATTCTAAAAAAGTATTTAACAGAGAACTCTTTCCGGAGCTGTAAACTCCAATCAAGGGCACGTAGGCACGATAGTTTTCAATCTCTGGCACCCATGCTTCCAGGTCAGTGCTTGAATAATCATACTTTTTGCTTATAGGAATAAGGATAGAGCAAAGTTTTAGATACTCAGCCTGCTGTGTTTTAAAGGTTTTCATGTTGTCTCCTTGTGTTGTATGCTATTTATTAAGTTTATATGTTGTAGATCGGGGTAAAGCTGACATTATTGTTTCTGATTGACTGTCAGCGGATAATGTGAAGAAGGACAGCCTTGTCTGTCATTTGTGATAATCATCGATTCATCAGATTCGTGGTTATCATTCAAAGCCCCCACGCTCGAGCCCGACACGGCTCTGACCCTCCGGCTGAGGTCAAATTCTTCCATCGCTTTCCAGACTCCCAGTTGATAGGCGCCTTTGGCACCTCCACCGGATAAGACAAGGCCAAGCTTCAAGTCATTCATACAGCTCTGCCATCTGTTTAGTTTCGTCCTTAACCAAATCCACCAGCTTCTCCGGCTCCAGCACCTTCACCTTGGCGCCATAGCTCAGCACAAACTTCTTCATCTCGCTGAGTGAATTGGCCGGCATTTCCAGGATGATGGACTTATCCTCCAGCCGGGTGATTTTCTGTTCTGTATGCCACACTCTTTCGGCGATGTAATCCGAAGTGGGCGGCAAGAACTGCAGCTTAACCTGAAACACATCCCCGGCATAGATGCCAAAACCGCTGTCAAAATAGGTGCCGGAATCAAACTCCACCTCGTGTTGCGGTTTGTCGCTCAGCGTGATCTCATCCATGCGGTTGAGGGCAAAGACGATCACCTGGTCTATCTTTTTGTAGTAGCCGGCAAGGTAGAAGTTGTGGTTGAAGTATTTGATGGCCAGTGGCGAGACTTCCTTGTGGCTGTGCCGTTGGTTTTGCACGCTGTAGTAGCCAAAAGAGATCATTTTGTAATTGAGGATGGCTTTCAGGATTAGGCTCAGTTTCTCGGGCATTGTGTCCGAATCTGAGAGCACTCCAGTACTGTCACTGATCAGCGCTTTTTGCACATCACGGTAGAATTTCAGGATGGATTTGTCCAGCTTGGTTTCGATCTTGGTGAGAATGCCTTTGATGCTCTGAGCGGTCACCAAACCCGCTTCCTCCCAAAGTTTGCTGGCCAAAGAGAGGTTGAGGATATCCTCATAATTGAGCGTGTAATCCGGCAGGCGATAACCCTCGGTGAAATAGTAGAAAACCTGGTTGCCTCTATCGATATCCTGGTCTTCATAGATGGGAAAGCCGCAGGAGGAGAGGTTGGTGATGTCTCGGGCGATAGTCTTTTTGGAGACCCCAAAGTGAGTGGCCAGCTCTCCTTTGGAGATTCCGCTGAGCCGATGCTGACTGATCAGGTGCAGCATCTGCCATTGCCGGTATAATGCCTGATTTCTCACTGATTCCTCGCCATCCTTTAGCTCGGCTATCTGAGCATCTTGTTCCACTGGGGGGAGTATTTGCCGATAAAGTAGCGTTCCAGCTGTCTGGTTGCCTGCGCCGCTTCTTCATCCCGGCCAACCAGCAAAAGATAGATCTCCAAATCCGCAGCATTGGCGTGCATCAGTCTCCCCGAGGTGTGCTTTCGGGCGCTGTCTGATTCTCGGGTGTAGTCAGAAAGTCTTTTCCTGATGCCACCATTGGAATACTCGATGGCCCTGCCGACGTACATCACTCTTCCGCCCAGTTCGGCTTTGTAAAGGCCCACATAAGAGGAATAGGGGCTGAGGTCCATGCTGTCCAAGCGGCCGGCATACTGCCATCTGCTTTCCCATTCTCTATAGGTCATGCCGCCAACGGTTGGGACTTCCTTCCTGCCGGTAGTGGGATTTCTGCTGCCATCTCTCATGCGCTTGCTCTGCTGCCTTCTGCCTTCTTCGATGACGGCATCTCCAATCTTTTTCAGTGTCTTTAAAAAACTCATTGGGAGCTCCTTTGATAAATCGTTCTGTAATTTGAATTCGCATGATAATACACCCTATGGACAAAACAGGGGTATAGGCAAAAATGCAACCTATACATCCAAGGCAACTGTTGCGTCTCTGATGTTGGCGCAAATGCCAACGTATCAATTTCACGTTTAGCAAAGGGCATTTAAGATTCCTTGTTTCTCGAAAT
>JGI24500J29687_10013744_pt1 | contig 11870 bp, 10 predicted proteins | sample BioPla2RNA1_FD_29687 | JGI IMG/M metagenome (IMG submission 29687) | reverse complement strand
CGGGATTGGGATAAGCATACCCATTTTGCGTCGCGTCGCAGCCCAGAAGATAAATTTCAGAGAATCCACAATAGCAAGCGAATGGAATAGCCACTTCAGGTACCACACCGTAACCAATTCTCAACGAGTTCGAGTCAAGGTCCCAATTTATCCCATGATCAATAATGGATTCTCGCCTATTCAAAGGTATAATTCCTACCAAATTCGAACCAGCATAATCTGTTCCCACGCTCCCATCCATCCCACCTCCACAAACCAATTTAGAAGAAGTCATGTTGGCGTAAATTCCTTTTATTTTTGGCCACAAAAAGCGGTCTCCTATGCAGAGATATGTCGGCTCGAAGGGAAGAGCCTTAAAAGACTCATTTACCCCGATTGTGATCTCTCTTTTTAAAGGCGAAAGGTCCTCCTTATTCAGGCTTGGTCCAGAGGCTATTATGAAGCACCTTTTCCCTTTCCCTATCCCTTTTTCTCTTTTCAACAACGCGTAATCCATAAAATCATTTTACAATCCAAGAGGCATTGCCGGAGCCGCAGGTACAAATATCTCTGTTGCAATTGTCGCCACTGTATTGTCAGCTGTGCGCCGGACTGCCACGATTAAGTAATAAGTCAAGTCTGTCTCCGGGTAAGGTCCAATTGCGGTTTGCATCTCTGCCCCTCTTATATTTCCCGTCGCGGCGGGGGCATCCACACCGACAACCGGAGGATTTTCTGCTTTCAGATAAACTTCCCATCGGTTGGCTTTGTTGCGATCGTTAAAATAACCTTCGTATCTGGCCGTCACCAAAAATCCATCATCTGTAATACAGGCGATCCCGACTTCGCTGGGAGTTGTCAAAGGACCCAACACCTCGTCACCATTGCTGTCCAAAAGGAAGGTTAGGGGTTTCTGGTTTTGACTTACAAGATTAAAACTGTTGCGGCTCCGTACAACCACAAAAATCTCCTGCTCTCCATTTGCGGGAGGTGTGACAGAAACCGAAGTAGGAAGTGCAGGAGAGAAAGCATCCGCAGGTCCCGTCAAATCAGGCATGGACCCATATCCGATGTAGATGAGATACCCTGACTTGTCCGCATTTTCAACCCGGAAACGACCTTGTTTTTTAATACCTAAATCTTTGCGTAACCAGTACCCGCTCTCTAATTGGAGAGCGTTATCCTGCCTGATATTGTAGGTTCCCAGTTTGGAGAAAGTAGAAATAGATTCAACTATATAAGAACCTGTTTGCGCTGACAAGAGAGCCCTGTAAACATTATATTCTCCCTGTTGTGCCTGCCCCAAGGAGTTGTAAAGTTTGAAGGAACCTAAAGGTCTGCGGAGTTTCAAATTATAAACTCTGTGGGTGCCACTCTTGGCATCTGCCATCACTTCAGACGGCAGCGCTAAATAATCACCCTGCGGTAAAGTAATGGCGTTTGCACTTGGAAAGAAGAGAGACCTTCCCCTAAAATAAAAAACATTGAAAGCTCCTATTTGACCCGATTTGTATTCTTTATACAACCGCAAGTTACCCACCTTCCGCGCACGTACAGAAACATAGGTTCGATGCGCTCCCATTTGAGAGCTTGAAACGGCATCTCCTTGGAGAGCTAAATAATCCCCGCCCGGAAGCTGTACAGCATAGCCGCTTGAGAAGTTTAGTTTGTAACCACGTATGTAGAATAAATTGAAATTTCCCTGAGCAGAACGTTCCAAAGAGGAAGCGTAAATTGAATGCGTTCCTTGTTCTTCTTTACTCGCCCGACCAAAGGTGCGGTATCCTCCCACTACAGAAATTGGAAGTCCTTTAATAATCTGAAATTCTCCGGTCTCTCTCCTCGAGAGTGGGGCGTAGATGCTATGCTTTCCAGTAACTCCACTTGAAACCGTTCCTTTAACGAAACTTGCGCCCCACTGCTTTTGAATAGCGGACAAATAAAGTCTGAAGAATCCCTGCTTCAGTGAAGCAAAAGCATTCCTTATTTTATGTATTCCTCTAAAAGAATTGGAGACATAGGCTTTAATAATATGCTGTCCTCGTTGCCCGCGAGAAACAGAAGAGTAAATTCTATGGAATCCTCTTTCCTCTTGTCCGAAAAAATTCTTGATTTTATGCGTTCCTCTTTCTGATCTTTCGATGCTGATTGGAGGCAATGCCAGAGAGTCTCCGTTAGGCAATAATGCGGAGTTCCCGCTCGGGAATAGCAACATACTGCCTCGAAAATAAAACACGTTATAATCTCCCGTAGCGCCCCTTAAAACACTGCTCTGGATTCCATGCGTCCCGACGTGAGAGTTGCTTAAAATCTCCACGTAAATTGAATACGTTCCTGCTTTTTTTGTTTCTAAAAAAACAGGTGGCAAAGAAAGAGATTCGCCACTCGGTGACAGCACGTTGTTTTCGCTTGGGAAAAGGAGACTCTTTCCTCGGAAGTAAAAAATATTAAATGCTCCTTGTAGGCTGCTAAAAACGCTATTCTGGATGCTGTTCGTTCCTGTGGATATGTTTGTAAAAGTGTTTTGTAACCTATGAAGACCACTCTCTCTCTTTTGCGTTGTAAAATATATACAATGAGTTCCTCTTTCCTTTTTCAAAATTGTCGTTTTTATAAGATGCGAGCCCCATTGTTTTTGAGAAAACGCCACGTAAATTGCATATGTGCCTGCTTTTTTGGTTCCTAAAAAAACCGGGGGCAAAGAAAGAGATTCGCCACTCGGTAACAGCACGTTATTTTCGCTTGGGAAGGACAACATACCTCCCCGCAGAAAAAATGTATTGTAGGCTCCTTGTAGGCTGCTAAAAATGCTATTCTGGATACTGTTCGTTCCTGTGGAGATGTTTGTAAAAGTGTTTAGTATTCTATGAAGACCATTCTCTCTCTTTTGCGTTGCAAAATATATACAATGAGTTCCTCTTTCCTTTTTTAAAATTGTCGTTTTTATAAGATGCGAACCCCATTGTTTTTGAGAAATCTCCAAGTAAATTGAATACGTGCCTGCTTTTTTTGTTCCTAAACCTCCCACACTGTTGCTAAGGATGACATTCCCATTCGGAGAGGACAGATTCCCATGAGGCACCACCACATTTTTGCCATATTGGTGCGTGTCAATTCCGTTTAAAGTTGAAACTCCAACAGATCCAAAAATTTGAAGGAAGCCTCTCTTTTTTATGGCGTAAAGCATAAATGACTTGGAATTTCTAATTGTTTTTCGGAAAGGAAGAGAATTTCTATTTTAAGGATCAGGCCACAAATATTCATCCCCCAGTTTTGTATTTAGTAGGTTGTTTTGTTAAAAAAAATTAGTATTGCACGCCCCAGTATCCAACTCTCCAATACGTCCCATCCCAGATTGCGAAAAGATATCCGGGAGGGTATATACCAGCCCCCCATGATGAAACCTGCACTGGGTCGTCTGGGTCTACAAAAGCGACGGGCCAAATCAACGCGCTTGAGCATGTAAAATAAGCGGGCCAATTTGTAGCACCTCTGGTGCTCGTCGAATAAAGTTCAATCCTATCTCCTGCCGTCGCCGTAGTTGGCAATTGCATTGCTGCGGCGCTGGTGGTGTTTGAAGCGATGATCAGAGTATCAGTTCCGCTGATGTGATCTATAGCGCCGCTCGCTGTCATAAACCTTATATTTCGAGCTCGCCCGCCCGGAGCAGGGCCGTCTCCCAGCACTGATCTCAGACTGAGCAAAGAGGTCTTTACAGGCACTGTTGCCCCTGCTTTTTGGATCGCTACCATATCGGTATTTGAAGGGCTTCCGGATATGTTATCTAAATTGACAACATTCATATCCACGTGAGCGGTCAGTGCCTCAGTATCTTCTCGCACCGTCGTTCCTTTTCCCGCTGTCAAAACGTAATCAGTCATAAATTCCTTTTTTTAAAAAAAGGTCCATCGAACAAACCCTTTGTCAATGGACCTTTCAATTTACTTGTACATATTTAGTTACTTCGTCTCGTTCGGAAAAAAAGAGTCCATCCGTTTCGTGTTTAAAAGGACGTCAACTTCGGAGCGTATCTGCTCAATATAAACTGAGAAGCATTCAATGCTGTTCCTTGCTTGTTTATAATTTTCAGCAAAAGACGCGAATTTCTCTTCTGAGGGCTGATCGACAATGTCTTGTTTAATGGTATCCAGATTTCTCAACAGATCCAAAAACTGAGTATGTACAGATTCAATTCGAATGTCCATTTTACATCTTACTTAGACTCTTTTTCAATGTCTTTCGCGTCAGGATCGATTTCTGGCACCACCTGAGTTTCAATCCTCTCCAAAACAGCGGCCTCTAGCGTGGGTAATTCACCTGACTTGACCACTACTGTTTCTGTTGCGGACGTATAAATATCACATTCTGTGGGAATCAAAGCCTCACCTTTTGCGGCTGCATTTGTGAGAATTCCAATATCCTTTTCAATATCCGAAATCACACTTTGCAAAGCCCGTACTTCAGAGGCCCGCAAATTGATAATCTCATCAATCTCTTTTTTCTTTTCCTCGAGGAGGAACATTTTTTGAGCGAGCTCAATTCCTGCTTCTTGTTGTTCTTCCAGAGAGTAAACTTTCATCAGCTCTCTGATTTCCGTTCCTATTTTTGTGTATTCCATATTTTTATTCAATGTTACGATGCATAATTAGTCTTAAAAGCTACCCATTTATCGGTGCTTGTATAGACAAGTTTCAGATGGCTCGTCAGCGTTGCCGTTGCTTTTGCAAGCGGAACCTCTGATTCTGGCGAGAATAGATAAGCTCCAGCGTTACCGTAAAATTCCAAGGTGACAAGTCCACTACTTGCAGAATTTTTTATAAACAAAATCTCCATTGTATCACCCACCGCAGAATTTAAAGCAGTAGGCACCTTTATTTTCAACACCGCAGAGCCAGAATAGAAATCACAAATAAAAGTTGTGTCGTTCCCTTTTACATGCGGTAAAACCTTACTGACAGTCCCGCTGTCAAAGTTTGCTTCTGTCAAGGAAACAATCTTTTTTCTTCGAAGTCCTCCGCTCGGCAGTTTCATAATAACGCCTTCCGAATTGACACAAATCTCATTTTTCTCACCCGCACCAAGAGATCCATCAGCTAGACTGGCAGAAGCGATTTCTCCGTTAAATGATACCGTTAGACAATTTGACCGGGCGGATGTAGATGTTCCGTTCCCTATAATAAATGCAGAAGATGTGTTCGCAATGTTGTATTTACCGATCACTGTCTGTGAGTTGCCAGATGCTACTGAGTTGTAGCCAGATGCTACTGAGTATTGGCCAGATGCTACTGAGTAGGCGCCAGATGCTATTGAGTTGCCGCCAGATGCTACTGAGTAGCTGCCAGATGCTACTGAGTAGGCGCCTGATGCAACTGATTCTCGGCCAGAAGCAACTGAGAAGTGGCCTGATGCAACGGATGAGTAGGCGCCAGATGCTACTGAGTATTGGCCAGATGCTATTGAGCGGAAGCCAGATGCTACTGATGCGTAGCCAGATGCTACTGAGTAGGCGCCTGATGCAATTGAGAGGTCGCCGGAATGATTCCAAGAGCTTGCTGATTTTAACGGGGCATAAAGACGGACCGATTCTGTATATGTTATTCCAGACGGAGCAGTAGAACTCCCCGTAGTCACAATCACTGGATAGATATTACCAGTAATAGGACTACCTACAGTTAAAATAATACGATAGCTAGATAGATAGTTAGTACCTGCATTAGCGATTATCCTGCACCTATTAAAAGGAGCGGTATCGGAGCCAATAAAATCAGCGCTGTCTATCAAAATCAGGAATACATAATTGGATGTAGCATTATTATATGTATATTCTACCCCTCCGTACGCATATGTCGCCACGGTAGACGGACTGATCAGCATCCATTTTTGATCAGTGCCTGCGAGACCACCAGCTTTCAAATCTTGACCATCCAATGCGCTCCAATAAACATATGGTTTATCTACATCTCCAGATCGCAATCCAGTCGCTGTCGCAAGGTTAGTCTTTATCGAGCCAGTTCCATAGACACCCGATGTAAAAACCGGAGCAGGGCCGTCTCCCAGCACCGATTTCAAACTGAGTAAAGAGGTCTTGACAGGCACTGTTGCCCCTGCTTTTTGGACCGCTACCATATCGGTATTTGAAGGGCTTCCGGATATGTTGTCTAAATTGACAACATTCATATCCACGTAGCCCTCGAGTAAATTAGAATCCTCTCGGACCTTAGTTCCTTTACCATCTCGTAAAATATAATCTGCCATGATTTTTCCTTTCCTACTTTATGCGGCTTCGAAACTGTCTTCAATAAGTACCTTTGCCAAAGTGTTCGCAACTGCTCCTTTAGGAATTTCACGTTTGAACCAGACACCAATCAGGTCACCAGGATCAACCGATGATACGCTCAAACCTGTAGCAGCCGTGATTCCCGTCTTCCAAATCACACCGATAGGAGCAGTGCTCTCATTCGTTATCGCTTGGATTGCTCCAGTCGAATCTACGCCCCCGGGCTCCAATCCAACTGCAATCCCGGGCACAGCATGAATCGTATCTGTTGCCGCCCCTGCCTTTGCCGTTGTTCCCAGGCGTGCTCTACCCGTGGCAGGGATTATCAACGTATTAGTATTTCTTTCCGAGTAGTAAACGATCTCCCGTGTAACTTCGCCGTTCTTTATGTGGCACCAACCTTGATCCGGCCAATCATTAAAATTACCTGCCGTTTTAATGGTTCCAGCGCCTGATGCCCCCAATTGAGTGACACCTGAAACCTGAGAAGGAGCTAATTCTCCAATCCAACGCTTAAACGATAATACCGTTGCCACAGACTCGTTTTTTATAATCGTGGCTCGATAGTTTGTGTCGCCTGCCGTTGCTTCTGCAGAGGAAACATCGTCCATCCCAAAAACGTTATTCATTTTTGGTGACAATAAGATTGAAGCAGTACCATACATGTCCGCAGTTGTTACTCTGGTTACCCGGATATAAGCTCCGGGCATTCCTGAAGTTTCCACTATTTTTGATTGCCCGTTCAAAATAGAAACCTGAGGTCCGTATTCACCCCCAGCACACTTCCATTGGACAGTATTGGCATCAACAGCATTCAATGTACCTACGCCCGGCGTATTACCACCCGCTGCGAAGGTTATCTGTAACCCAAATACCGGATTTACGATATTGATCAGCATGGAGACCGCTTCGATCGAAGACCTATAATCGCCCAAGCTTAAGTTTGGATTCGTTTGGGGCCAACCATCAGATTTGGCACCCGTTAAATACTCTCTTAAAGAGTCCGCTCTAGTTTTGATTTCTGGCATATATATATATTCCTATTTGTATGTTTATTCTTTCGAGATCGTCAACGTTCCCGCTGTACATCTCAGAGAAACCCCTACAGGAGGCTCTGGATTCGTTGCCGTAAACCAAGTAAAAATTAAAGGTTTTCCCAATCTCTTGTTTTCGTCACGAGCCCTTATTCTCCATTCCGTTTTTTGTAAATTTGGCAGTATCCCTGTCTGGTAACTGAAAAGAAAAGTCTCAGGATTATTTGGAATGCTAGCTGCGTAAGCCCAAATGTTATCGCCTACTTTATATTCGATTAAATAGCTCTCGCAACCTTGTTGGGAATACCATTGTAGCGTGAGAAAGCAGATGTTCAATTCTGTCTCTGCCCAATTGGATTCTAAGATGATTTCAAGCGGAGGAGGTTCTGTCGTCGAAGTATAAAAAGTAGGCATGAAGGAGAAGGAGTTTCCTTCAGTTTCAGCAATCAAATCACCCCACAATACCAGTCTGACTTTTCCCAGTCCGGCAGGCCAGGTAAAATTCCATTTATCTGCTGAGTAGGTGATATCTGTGCACTGAATATTCATGCTGTTATGCCCTCCTTCCAAGAGCCTATAAAAGTATATAGTGAGTTGTCATGTAATGCAAGGATTTACCAAGGGAATGGCGCTTCAAATATATTTATTTCCCAACCATAAACATCTTTCAATTCCCCCCACTTGATAAAAAAATCGGAGGGAAAATCATCTACCCGTTCAGTATAAGTCAAAGTAAGGCTTCCTCCTGTGAGCCAAGGATGCAGAATAATATGATCATAAACCATACGAAGTATCTCCACCACCTTGCTTTGAGAAAAATTATTCCAAGCCGCATTCAAACGAAAAACTTTTGTCTCACTTAAATCACCAAAGCGTATATTCTCAAGTGCATTCTGGCGAAGGTCTATATTCATTCCTTCATCTTTATCCATGTCAGATAAGTCTATAAATGAGAGAGAGGTTCGGTTTATGTTCAAGCCAATCAAATTTTCGCATCCAGAAATATCAAGTGAAACAAGACTCGCACAATCAGAAATAATAAAAGGACTACCATGAGGATTTCCAATAAGTGAAGGATGACTTGAAAGGGTAAGGGTAGAAAGGGAATCGCAGTTTTTAATGGAGATTGATTCTAAACTGAGTCCATTTGTGAGGTCAATTTCTTCTAATAGAGGGCAGCAATCAACGAATAAAGTTTTGAGACTCTTCAAGTCAGAGCAATCCAATTTTTTTATATTTGCTCCAATCCTATCAATTTCAGAATCACTTGGAATTCCTATTATCTCCCGCTCCACCCCATAAACTGCCAAGTATTCCAACGAAGGGTTTTCATGAAAATCTAAACTGGAAAGTAAAGGACAATTGAAAATACTTAACATTCGAAGAAGAGGGCATTCAAAAAAGAGAGCCTCTTGAATGGTGGAAGAATGTACTGATGCTTCCTCAAGTTTTAGCATCCCACTAAAATCCAAAATTTCCAAAGCTCCACTATGTAAAATACGTAAGCTTTTTAAGTTTGGAACTCCCTCTTTTTCAAGTGCAGAGATAGCCACAAAATTAAGTTCCATACTTTCTAGTAAATGGTTTCCAATCTCCAACTCGGTCAGAAAAGCATTCTCAAAATCTACTTCATCTAAGTAGGCGACACGGTCCCAACCATAAATCATACCTCCCCCAGCATGTAATGTTTTCAAGTTTTTCAAAGGGCGAACATCAAGATAACTGATGGAAGTTCTTTGAGCATCCAATTCTTCTACCTTATAAAGACCTCGATTAAAACGCACCCCGGTCATTGGGCAGGGGTTTTCAGGTGAGTAAGTATTTCCACCAGGAACCAAAGTCATATAGGGACCATAGTAGTATCCGATAATAAAAGCCGGAGGGGTTGTCCATATATTCCATGTTCCACGCTCGCAAAAATACCATCCATTTTTTCCTGCTTTATGCGTAAGTGTTTCATTCCAAGCCGCAATGGTTCCATCTGGATAGGTTATTCTGGACTCTTGTAAACTGATATAAAAAGCTGTTTGTAAAGGAGCGGTAATTTGGAATTCCATATACTGAGGGATTTCTTTTCCTCTGGTTCCACGCACTCCAAGAGGCGAACGATAATAGACTCCTAAAGGACTTCTGGATGGCACTAATTTTGGCATCTCTATTCCTCCTCCTCATCCTCTGCCGCCCAACAACGACCCACGATATTTTCATCAACCCAACAAATCATCTCGCTTTCTTCACCTTCCGTTTCAATCCGAGTGGAAGGTAAACGCCTCGCCAGAATCTCTTCACCAACCTGGTACAAAGGCGTGATAAACTGCTCTTCAATCTGTTCTCCGTCCGTCGCAGTTCTGTGTTGAGAGTTTTCATTGTCATAAGCATAAATCGGTCCAGTCGGAAAGTCTACTCCTTTTCGTAGCCCCCATGGCTTAGCTACTTTTATTGAGGCTCCGTCTTTGTCACACTCGAGATATGTATCATTTATTGCTGTAATCGTCATTAGAGCAGAACTTCCTACCCGTCCTTCCTGAGCTTCTGCTAAAGAGATAACTATTCGGTCGCCGAATTTATTGACATTTATTCCAGCCCCTCCGGTGATCTGCCGGATCATGGCAGAGACCAACTTATTTAAAGCCCCCGCAGAAACTACTTTAGAGCCTGCTTTAAACGGGGATGGTTTTGGATGTAGTTCTGCCATTTTCTCTTTACCTCTGTTCAGGTCCAATCACCTTAAAGCCCAGCTCTTTCTTAAAATTCATTTCCTTGTGATAGCGGACATATTTATATCCCTCTCCTTCAACGAGATTCTCCGGAGGACGATTTGTGCGGTCGTCGATAAAAACAACCGTCGGATTCCAAGTATCCTCGGAGTGCTGAAAGGTGAAAGTCATAAAATAAAGTGAGACCTGAGTTTCTCCGCTCCTTTGAGTATCTCTATATTCCCACGTCACCTCTGTACACATCCATGTATGCTTTGGTTGCCCCAACCACTCAACCGAGTTCACAGAACCAATTAGTCTCTCCGCCATATCCCAAGGTCCCGATTGGCGAAATTCCTTACATCCCTGAATCGAAAAAGTCCTTTGCGGGATCGATACGTTCATTTCGCCCGTTTGTTTGATCGTCTTTCCGCCGTAGTCAGGATCGGAGGCAGGATAAGTGTGCTCCAGATCAATCAACTTCTGTTCGCCGAAACCTCCCTCACGGTACATATTTGTCGTTTTCTGAACCACCGAAACTTCCATTTTACCAGAAACATTTCGATTCGTAACAAATCCCCAATCCACGAAAAGGCGCTGACCTTTATCCGCAAAATGATTGTAAATGATCGTGACTTCCGCACAGTCTTTATCAATCATTCGAACGTTGCGGTCGGTCACATAAAGATTAACGCCTTTATCGTCATCAAGATATTGTCCTTTTTTTGGAATACCTGCTGCTTCAAGCGCCGAATACATGACTTTGAAATCAGTCCCCGAAAGACCTTTTACAAGAGCCCGGCGAACGACATTCTCGACAACGCCCCACTTTTCGCGCATCTCAAGCGTTTCAATCTTGTCTATAAAAACTTTCACTGCCATAAAATTTCCCTCTCTTTTAATCTACCAAAACAACATCCTGCTGATATTGCTCTTTTGTGATCTGAATAAGTTCCTGCAGAGCAGACTCCACGCCTTTATCTTCTACTTGTTGCATGACATTTTTTTGCGGAGGACCATATCCTGTAAGTCCTGCAAGGTTGTACCTGCTCAAAGCTATCTGTTCAAATTCTACCTCTCGATCAGTGCTTTCAATCGCTTCAGTTTCTGCTTCTTTAATGACGGAAGGCACAACTTCAGATAGTGGTGCTTCCGGCGCTGCTTGTAAAATCTCTTCCGTGGCACTTACTATTGGTTCCACTACAGGCTTTTGAAATTCCAAGTTCAGAGCAGGCATTTTAAGACCTGATTCAAAACCTTCCCATGGAGCCTTCATCTGTTCTGTCCCCTCTTTCAAAATATTTCCCCAAACTGAAAGTAAGTCAAAATTATCCGCACCTTTATGGAACCCGCTTTCAAAAGCCCCGGACAGAGCTTTCTCCAGATCATCAAATCGAAGGGTAAAAGCGGCTTTCAGTATTTCTCCGATCTTCTTTCCCCATTCCACAATTTTTTCAAGAGCGGAGGAAAGTGCCGTGTAAATGATGGTGAGAAAATCCACGGAAAAGAGATTAGAAAAAAGGTCGTACATCCAAGCGGTAAAAGCTCCAAAGAGTTGCATCCACGTACGCAGAGATACTATTAAATTATCTTGGTAGTTTTGCATTGCTACCACAAAAAGCCTGCCCATATCTCCCAAAACACTCTGCCAATTGTCCCGGAGCCAGGTAAAAAGAATCCCCAAATTTTCTCGTAAATGTGCGAAAAATCCCAAGGAAAGAGATACAAAGTTCTTCACTGCATTTGTTGCTGCGTTCCAAGCTGTGACGATTCCTTCCTTCCCCCAAACCAAATAGACCAATCCCGCAAAAGCTCCAACCACTAATGCAACCTTAGCGGCAAGTGCCATCAAAGGGGCAGCCGCTGCCAACGCTCCTGAGGCGA
>JGI24500J29687_10013263_pt1 | contig 11995 bp, 4 predicted proteins | sample BioPla2RNA1_FD_29687 | JGI IMG/M metagenome (IMG submission 29687) | reverse complement strand
TGATCTTCTGTTCGGGGAGGGCGGAGACGTAGGAGTAGAACCTCTCGCCGGAGACGACCGGCCTTCCACACCTGATGTCCTCCTTCCACAGGATGGATCCGTCGGTGACGTCTATGAGCATGATGCCTCCTCCGGCGGAGCTCATCTCGCCTCCGGAGTAGCATACCAGTGCTTTCCCTCCGGGGCATACAGTAATGGATGAGACCTGGCCGACCTTGTTGTCATTGGTGTCGGTGACGCTCTGGACCCAGATCTTGGACCCGGTGAGGCCGTCGGCACAGATCAGTCCGCCTCCGTAGTTGCCGATCATCACGTATTTCGTACCGTTGTAGTCGCAGACCACCGGGGGATGGTAGTAGAAGCATCCCCTGTACTCGTCGTCGGGCTTGTAGGTCCAGACCTCCTTGAATCCCTTCTCCCTGTCGATGGAGAAACATCTGAGGAGACCGTCGGAGGTTCCGAAGTACAGTACGCCGGAATCGTAGACGGTGTTGGTCATCCCTCCCTCCAGATGGATCCTGTCCCCGGAGACGGAGGGATCGGTCTTCCTGGGGATGTAGGTGGTGAGTTTGGATCCCTTGCAGATATCGCCGTCGTCGCCCGAGGGGGCGAGCTCGGCGACCGCTTCGCCGGTGAAACGGTCGAAGCAGTACATGTGCCAGTTTCCCGAAGTCACTATTATGAGATTGCCCACGATGACGGGGGTGGTGATCTCCGTGTTCCCTGAATTGGAATAGGTCACGGACCACAGCAATTCTTGATTCACGGGGTCGAGGCAGTTGATCCTCGCCAGTGCGTCCATTCCCACGGCACCGTACTTCCCGGCGACGGTGTGATATATCATCCCGTCAGCGTAGAGTATGGATGAGTCGACAGCACCGGCGTAGGTGTTGGTCCATTCCAGCGGGGTGACGACGGTCTCCGGTCCGTACGAGGAACTCACACCGGATGAGGAGGAGTCGCCGCGGTAGGAGGTCCACACATCCCTGTAGTCGGGATTGGAGACGGGGATGACTGTGTCGTTGGGGTAGTATCCCAGGGCCAGGAAGCCGTTGGAATACCTTTCGGTGACATCTGTGGTGAGGAATTCCCATTCGACCGTGTTCCATGCGTATAAACGCCAATGGCAGGCCTGTCTGTTCACTCCCGTACCCACGGTGACCTCCGACACGCCGTCCACAGAGAGGACGGTTCTCTCGCCGTCCCTGTCACCGAATCCGACACGGGAACCGAGGGTGTTGGTCAGCATGGTCTCGATGGTGTTCCCGGACACGATATCCTTCCATTCGGTATGGCCGTTGCCGAAGTCCACCAGGAGGGCGTCGGGAACGGTCTGGGCATCATCTGCCGAGGAGCTGTCCAGCACCAGAGGTACCGAACAGAGCATCAGCAGCACCGCCGTCAGGGAGATCAGTCTCTTTGCCATTCCAACAGCCCCTGTGCTTTGACGTACCTCAGATACCCGTTGTCGGGATCATTGTACGAATCGTTGTAGTATTTCACGCCCACCACGTCGGTGGGGTCCTCGTTGATGAAGGACTCCGGGTCCATGATCTTGGCCAGGAGCTCCAATGACTCCGGGAGCCTGGCCCCCGCCCTGGAGAGCAGGCTGGCGGCGTCGCCGGAGAAGACGTACACCTCGCCGTTGGCGTAGGCAGGGGTGCGCTTCCACATGTCGTTGAAGTGCGATACGAGAGTACGGTACTCCCTCTGGGAGGTGATCTGCTCCGCATCGTGTATTATTATGATGATATCGGGCTGCCTCTCGTAGACAGCTTCCTTGGAGGCCATGAACCAGGAGTTGGAGTCGTTGGCGAAGATGTTCCTGGCGCCGAGGGACTCCAGCATGTTGGTGATGTACGTTCCCGATCCGGCGGTGTACGGGGAATCGCTCACTCCGAGGGCGACGAATACCTTCTTGTCCTGAAGGTCGGCGATGCGGCAGACATTGTTGATCGCTTCCGATACATCGGTGATGTAGTCGTTGCCCCTCTCCGGGAATCCCAGGGCGGAGGCGCAGATCCACAGGTTCTTGAGGAGATCGTCGGTGGTGACCGCGTTGTAGAGTACGACGCAGTTTATGCCGGACTTCCTGAACTTGTCGGCCATGGTGACGTGCTCCCCGGTACCCCCGTCCAGGAAGACGATGTCGGGATTCTCTGCTACTACTTTTTCGAAGTTGGGGTCGGTGTAGCCTCCGACTATGGAGATCGTGCCGTTGTTCTGCCTGGAGACCAGTCCGTTGGGGTAGTCGCTGTACCTGTCGGTACCCACAATGTAATCCAATCCGCCTACGGCACAGACGGTCTCGGTTACGGACGGTGCGAGGGTCACAATCTTGAGATCCTCGCCCATAGGATTCTTCCCGAGCTTGGCGTAGCTGTAGTATGTGAATCCGGTCTGGTCGACAGCGGGCATCATGGCGCTGCCGACGCCAGTGCGTGCCCAGGAGATGATTTTCTCCTTCGATACGTCGTATCCGGAGGGATCGGCGACAGGAGACCAGTTCCCGGAGGAGTCGAGGACATACATCCCCCACTCCACCTTCTCCAGTTCGGTCTTGCTGTTCACCGAATATACGGAACCGTCGGAATCCTTCACGACGGGGTAGGATCTCTCGGCACAGGCCACATCGAGGGCCTGGTCGCCGGTCATGCCTTCGGGGAACTCCATCTCAATCCAATCGACTTCGTAGTAACCGAAGTCGATCATGACCCCCTGTTTCGCATCGACGGAGTCAGCGGTGAAACCTATGACGGAGATTCCCGTGACTGCGAGAATTGCGATTATCCCCGCGGACACGAGTTTTATTGTTGACGCCTGCATCGGATCCGCTTCGTTTCTTTATCAGGCCCTTCTCCTCATCACGAACACCGCACCCAGAAGTGCCAGCACGGCGATCGCACCGATTCCTGCGTAGAGGAACATGCCATTGTTGCCACCGTTGTTCCCGCCGTCGGAGGAATCTCCGGAGGATTCGGACTCGTACCCTATGGCGTAGATGGACAGGTGGTCCGCGTCGAAGGATACGACGCCGTCCTGATAGGAGACGTTGGTGGCGTAGGTCTTCTTTCCGTAGTCGTCGATCCTCCAGGCCTTCAGTTCCTTTCCGTCCTGGGTCGTGATCTCACAGGTGACGGAGAGTCTGAACGCTCCGAAATCGTACTGCTCCACATCGCCGCAGGTGAGAATGATGGTGAAGACCTTGGCGTCTCCTACGGCCGACTGCTGCTTGGCTGTCATCTTCGCACCGGACTCAGCGGAGAACTTCACGTTTCCTCCGGCCGCGGCAAGGTTCTTCAGGGTATCGGCACCCATGGAGATTGTCACGGAACCCGTATCCATCGCCATGCTGGCCCCAGCGTCCGCTGCGGATGTGACGGACTTGGCGTTGACGATAGCTCCGGCGTTGATCCTGATCTCGTTCACGGATGAATCGTCCGCTGCTGCAGCGATGAGTCCGGAAACGTCGACGGAACCGTTCTCGTCGAGATTGATGACCACGGAGCCGTTCTCGCTGACGATGTTGAAATCGGCCTGCTTGCTCTCATAGACCGTCTCAGTGTCTGAACTGGCGGGATTGACGGAGTCTCCCACATAATGCTCCACAGTTACCTCAGAAACGTCGTACGATGCGTACTCCGTCCTCACGACATAGGTGATATCCTTCACATCCAGGATGTTGTCCTTCACCGATTCGGTAGAACTCACCCTTATGATCCCTATGTCGAGTCTGGCGGTTATCGTTTCGGAATAATACTCCGAATCCACCTTCAGCACACCGTTCTCTTCGAGGGTTTCCGTCCTTTCGATGACATCGGACTCGTGTCCGTCCATCGTGAGTCCCGCATACTTTGATTCGGTGGTGTGTCTCTCCGAGACAACGTTATCCTGGGAATCCCTCACGATTTCGGCAATGGTTCTTTCTATTCCTGTATCCGACTCCACCGTCCTGGACTCCGTATGAATCGTTCCGCCGTCTTCCGTCGCATCGGTCCTGATGGACACGGTGACGGTTTTACCGTCTTCGACGGTTACCTTAGGGAGAACGTTGACGGAGATCACATACTGCTTATCCGCAATGTTCACAGTTATCTCGGCAGTTTTCTCTTCTTTACCGGTTACGCTGAGAGTGTTTCCTTCGCGTACAACTGAAATAACATCATCGTCGGAAATGGTAAACGTGAAGTCCATCGGAGGGAGCTCTATGGCTATCGTCGAATCGCGGTTTACCTGTTCACTGGTTTTGATGTGGATCTCATCAACGGACGGTTTGGAATCCAGGTAGAACAGTGAATACCCCATGGAAGCCCTGAGAGTGTTTTTGTCGCTGAAGGATGCTTTCCTGTACTCTCCGTCGAAATAGTACCACCCTTTATCATCATCTTCAGGAAGGGATATGGATGAGTTTTGCTCCAACAGAACAATCTGGCGGTATTTCGATTCAGTAATTCCGTTCTTATAGATGCCAGAATAGGACCCGATTGCTGTATTGGTAACAAAGAGCCATTGGTTCTCGACCTCGTCCAACCCATAGATCTGATAACTCTTGCTGCCGATGGTGGCATTTTTACCGGAAATTTCGATCGTAGGATAGATTTTCTTCAAGATTTCCTGGATATTTCTGCCGCATTCCGTGTCCGATTTCGCATAGTTGCCATCTACGGTAACGACGTTAACGACATATTTATCCGCAGGAACATAGCAGTCAATGTAACCGCTGTCAACATAGAACAGCATCTCCCCGTTCGGTCCTGCACGGATGCACTGAGAACACCAATCGGTGCGTGACATTTCCAACCTGTCATAGGTGGATTTTAATGTCCAAGACCCGTCGATTAATTCATCTGTGAATACATATACGGCCTGTCCAGACGAATTGTACGGGATCATATATACGTTGATTCTCCCTTCATCAGCATGAGCGATGTTCAATACGATTCCGCCATGTGTCATGGCACTCGGAGTCGCCTGTTTCGGGATCGGTTCGCCGTTCGCCCCGATTTCGTATGCAATCATACACGTACCCATATCATCTGAACCACCTAACGTATCGGTACCGAGTGCCCTAATATTGAGATACCCTCTTCCGTTGTAGATTACAAGTCCCGAAGCTATACTGTAGAACTCCTGTCCCGAAGGTGTTTGGATTTTCTTAAATGACGGTTCTTCGAATTTCCCGTTCTCGAAATCGAATTTGACCCACATCAGAGAAGATCTCCTTTCCTCCGAGCCGCTGGGAACCCCCCCGAACAACCCTGCGATGTATGCAGAGAGATAGAAGTAACCATCATAATAGGTAAGCCATCCGTCATCCCAGAGCATCCCTTCGAACCCAGTAAGAGTACATGTGACAGATTCTTCAGTCTTTACATTAAATGCTGAAATTGCCCTGTAACTTGCCCCTACATCTGCCTGGAGGAAGAAGAACCAATCCTCTACGAAAAGCACATTTGAGAACTGCCCGTATTGTGCGAATATTTTGAATTTCTCTGAACTATTGAACAGATTCACTTTGACGCCATTATCCAAATCCGTATCTACGTCCGTGGATGTCTTGTACATCGTATAATACGGAGAACCCGCATCAAGACAGCCGTAGAAATAGCCGTCGTGGTATGTGGCGAATTTCAACTTGGACGGAAGCTCGTACAGCGGATTCAGATCAAGATCGTATGCGATGTGACCGAGAGTGTCGAAAATCACTCCGTTTCCATAACTGAGGTAATGGTAATAACTCTCCCCGGAACCTGATAGAACCTGTTTTATGACCGATCCACTGTTGATATCCAATTCATAAAGTCTTCCTGCAGCACGGATGTATGCGTGATCGCCTACTATCAAGGGGGTGCATGGCATGCCTTTCCACAATCCGCCCGACATATCCAGAGAACCGCTTTTGAATGACCAGGCCAAAACAAGATCGTCTCCGGGTTCGGGAAGGTCGTCGACGTCCACGATATTGATAAGTTCCTGAGAGGTGGAATAATTGCGGATGATTACAGTAAGATTGACAGTCCCCTGTACCGAGGTAATTGTTATCTCATTGAGATTGGTAGAGTAAATGGCAAACCCTTCAATCTGCCAGGAAAGGAATTCATAACCTCTGTTCGGAATGTATTGGAGAGTCAATTCGCCTGTGAAATCCCCCCCATTGTAATCGAGACCGGTGGTGTTGTCTATAAGCCGCCCGTGGTCGTAAGACACTTCGATGACATTTGCTGGATCAGCATCAGTGCCAGAGGCATCGATTATCACGATACTGGATGAGGCCATTATGAATACCAGCATCAGTGCCAGGGCAGTCTTTTTGTTTGTTCTCATTTTCTCCTCCTAAAGCGTTTGAAAGATGTTTGGAGGGGTTGCCCCCTCTGTTGAAGTTTATGCCTTTCTGCGGTAGTAGTTGAATCCGATCAGCATCGACAGGGCGATTCCGACCACCATCAGGAGACCGAGGTACAACATGAACGTGGCACCCGAATCCTCCGAGACGGACTCCGCAACAACCACGTAAGTGGAGTTGTGGGTGGTCTCGAAGGTGACGCTGTCGGAGGTGTGGGATATCACCCTCATCTTCTCCAGTGCGGATCCGTTCTGCCAGTACACCGCGGGGACTTTACCCTTCTCCGGGGTATAAGGCAGGGTCACCTGCATCTTCCCGGTTATGGGCTGGTCGTCGGCCTTGGTGACGGTGACCCTGTACGCACGGGCAGTACCATCGACCTCCGCGGTGTTGGGGATCTCCTCCACCTTGGTGATGATGGTGGTTCCCGCTCCAATCGACGAAGTGTCCTGGATTACCACGGAGATGTTCTCGTCCACGGTGACCGTGACGGACTTCGCATCGGCTGGGAGAACGAACGCCTCCGTATCCTTGTCCAGGACTACATCGGCCTTCCCGGTCCCATCGACAGTGACGTTCATCGCAGCCCACACGGCGCTGATGGTCAGATTCTTGGCAGGAACTGTAATCGGTATCTCCTGGTCCCACTTAACGAAGGTGAATCCGTCCTTAGAGGGATCCGCGGGAGCGGTGACCGCCGTTCCGTACGCCTGGGTGATCTTGGTCACATCGGAACCTCCGAGGGTATCGAAGGTTAGGGTGTAGGTGTTGACCGTCCACTGCGCCACGTAGGTGGTGCTGCCTGCGGGCATGGTCGAGGGGAACGCTGGTTCCCATCCGGAGAAGGTATATCCCTCCCTGACAGGGTCAGCCGGAGCGGTGACCGCCGTTCCGTACGCCTGCGTTATGCTGTCCACGGCACTTCCTCCGTTGGAATCGAAGGAAATGGTGGACATGGCATTGATGAACTTCGCCGTCAGTGTCGCGTCAGCGGATGCACTGAAGGTGTATTCAGCCTGTGCCGAGACCCTTTCGCTGCCAGCGAACCAACCGTCGAATAGGTATCCCGCGGCGGCTTCCGCGGTCACGGTGACATGCTCCCCCGCTTTGTACTCCTTTGCACCGGACACGGAACCGCCGGATGACGGATCCGCAGTCGCGGCGACGTCGTAGAACTGCATGTAGCTGAGCGAACAGTGGTACGTTGCACCGTTGGGGGTGGCGATGACGGTGTAGTTCTGGTTCTTGTCCAGAGCCGCACCCATATCCACACCGACCCTCTTCCCATCGGATCCGCTCACCTTCAGCACTTTGCCGCCGACGATCACGTCGTACATGCCGAGTCCGGGGTCGCTGTCGAGCACGATGACGAGATAGGTGTTCCCGTCGGTGTACTCAACGGTCAGACCAACGCAGTCGCTGGATTCCCACCTCTGGGATGCCGCATCAGACATGTCTGAGGACGGCCCCAGCACAGCTACCGCTAACACAACGGCGAACAGTGCCGAGACCGCCAGGACTGTCTTGGATCTCATCGGCGCACCTTCAGGGCTTTCCCACCACGGCCTGTATCTCGGACACGCACATGATCACCGGGGAGTGAACGGTGACGTCCTCCTCGGCACCGGTGACGGAAGTTCCCTTGAACGAGAAGGTAGCGAATCCGAACACCAGCATTGCACTGTCGTTGTCGAGCAGGAACTCGCCAGTGACAGATGATACCTTCTTATCGGTCGGGATAGTCACGATGGCATTGCTAACGTTCTCGGTCACTCCGCTGGTGGTGTAGATCCATACCTTGTCGGTGTCGTTCCAGGTCTTGTAGACGTAGCTGATGGCGAATTCGCCGGCGGGGTCCACGTAACCGCCGTCTTTGGAGGTGACGGTGGCCTTGAATCCGTGCTTCTCGCCGGAGGCGATCTCCGCGACGGAAACGTCGTATTCGGAGGCCTTGCCGACATCCTGGAACGCGACGGTGACGGTAACGTCGTTGCCGTCGATGGAGTAGACCATGGCGCAGTTGTCGGAGATGATTCCGTAACCGCCGTTGGAGGAGACCATGTATGAGACCGTCTCGAACTCGTCGGGCAGAACAGTGATCATACCGTAGGTGCCGATTGCATTGTTTGCGGTCCAGAACGCTTTGCCATTGACGTCACCTGTAACCGTAAGGTTCCACGAGCACTTCTCGATCGGAGAGAACGAGGCCTCCAAAGCAATGATGCCGTTTTCATCTGCGTCGTTGACACTGACGATGTACTGTGCACCAAGAAGTGTACCGCCGATCATCCATCCGTTGAAGTTCTGACCGTCCTTCACCTCCGTTGGCAGAGTGACGACACTGCCGGGAGCCAATCCGGAAATAGAATCCTTGACGGAATCATCCACTACAAAATTGACTGTGCAAGTATCGATTCTGAACTTTGCGTACAACGTTAGGTCCGCAACGACATCATTCTCCTCATTGTGTATAACGGTCATCTCTGGGTCAGTAAACCATCCGATGAAGGTTAGTCCCTTCGGTGCTTCAGGGGCTTCGGGAGCTTCAAAAGGTGCTCCTTTCGCAATTGCTCCGTATGAAGTCACGCCGCTAACAACCTTGGTCAATAGCACCTGGTCATCAGAGATCTTGTACAGCTTTCCGGCAGTCGTTCCATCCCACACGAATCTCTGACCAGCAATCTTATCGAGTTCATTGTCCAGTATCTGGGTGGTTCCATCGGAATCATACATCTTGACTGCATTACCCCATAAAGACTGTGCTCCAATAAACGCATCACCTGTAGCATCAGCTGGGAAGGAGATATACCTAATCGTGTTAGGTAAAGCAGACTGTCCCAAGGTAACGCCACTGGATAGTACCAAGGTTTCAAGAGAGCATTGTGCAAACGCCTGGGTTCCGATGGTCTTAACAGACTCAGAAATCACAACTTCCTTCAGGTTGGTAGCCCCGTAGAATGCGGTGCCTCCAATGGAAGTGACTGCGCTGGTGAACTCCACCTTTGAAAGAGCAGACTTATAGAATGCTCCGTCACCCACATTGGCCCCGATGCTCATCTCACCCTTAATCGATGCTGGGCAGAAAAGAATCGTCTTCAAGTCTTTCGTGTAGATCAGATTATCTTTTGCTGCATATGCACTATTCTCTGAGGACACAGTAATCCGTTCAATACCAAGAGGTAACAGCGTGGCATTACTGGAAATGTAGAAATCGATTGAAGTAACCTTTGCAGGAATTACAATTTCCTTCAATGCGGTACCGTAAAAAGCCGATTGGCCGATAGATTCTACGTTTTCGCCGATTACAACAGAGCTTAGTGAAGAACAATCCCTAAATGCCCACTGTCCAACTGAGGTAACTGTTGAGGGAATAATCATTTCCCTTAGTGCGCTACATCCCATAAAGGCAGACGCACCGATACTGGTGATAGAACTCAAATCTACTTCAGTCAGGGAAGTACATCCATTGAACATACCGCTTGGAATAGTCTTGAAATACTCATTATCTGGGAGATGAATGGAACTCAATGAAGTACAATTCTCAAACATATTTGTTCCGATAGTCTCTAATGTATCTGGGAGGCTGATTTCAACCAGTTTTGTACAGCCTTTGAATACATTGGCACCTAGATCTGTCAAATTACTCGAGAATGTAACAGATATTAGGTTTGTACACCCGCTAAATGCAGAGGTCCCTACAGATTCAGAATCAATTGTCGCAGACTGAAGTCCTGTGCAATTGGAAAATGCACTGTTAGGAATATTCTTCATCAGAACCGTCACAGACTGTAATTTTGTACAACCGGTAAAAGGTGTGTTGCCCACATCGGTAAGTGATTTAGGCAGAGTGAGTGTCGTTAACTGAGTACATCCAGAGAATACTGTATCGCCCATCTTTTTCAGTGTAGATGGAACTTCGAAAGATTCTATCGACGTATTCCTAAAGACGGATTTACCCATTATTTCCAACCGAGAGTCTTTCCCGAGTACGACACTGTTAAGTGAAACACATTTGTCAAATGCTTGATCCCCAATCTCGGTTACATTGTCGGGAATGATAATTGACTTCAGCCCTGATTGAGCAAAAGTCACCCTTTCGATCTTTGTAAGTGATTCGGGAAGGACAACATTCTCTAAGCTACTACATCCCGTGAACATTTGGTACGAGGTTGCTTTAATGCCCTCCCCCAAGGTTACTGACGTGAGTGCAGTTTGTTTAGTGAATAATTTATCAGCGAAAGTTATCCCATCATTGCCTTCTATAATCACAGACTTGAGGACCTTGCCTGGGGTAAATGCGCTAACTCCCGTTACTTTGTAAGTAGTCTCGTCCTTTACGACGCTAGCTTTAATGATGATGTTTTCAGTGCTTCCATCCCATTTGGCAGTTGCAGTCCCCCCCCCCTCCGCAGATTCAGTCAAGGTGTAAATCATTCCACCCTCCTGAACCTCAGTATCAGCGGAAGAAGAATCGGACAAAAATACTGCGAAAACTGCCACTAACAGTACGAATGACAGCATACCAATAACTTTTCCACGCGAGATAATAGTATCGACCTCCCCAAATCAGGATATCCGGGGATAACCCCGCCTCCGCATTTTCCAGTGGACAGAGGCGGGGAGTTTGATTCGGATGTTCTTATTGCCTCACGCGACAGGGAAATCAGGTGCAGGTGTAGGCACGGCCATCGAGGGTGGAGACCCCCAGAAAATCAGCCCGATGTACGAACTGCCCTCCTCAGTGATGAACTCCAAGGTAGTATTGTTGAAGGTCCACCCATTATTTGTCAGAGTATACTGTGCCCAATAGTACCATATATTGCCACCACTCACAGCAGGACCCATGTAGGATTCGAGACCCAAGAGTGAATTGATCCATCCGTAAGCACCAATGTCTTTTGCCCAATCATTCTGAGTTAGATACCAAACTAACGCAGACTGCGCATTGAAGTCATCATCGGATAACTCAGTCTCAGATTGGGTGACCTTCACCCAGAATCCATCCTCGAAATCATCCATTGAATAGTCATTCGGCAATATCGCACTGGGAGTGGTACCATTCAAGTTCTGACAATTAGCAGTTACATAACTGTATGCAGCACTGTTGATCTGGAAGTAGAAATTAAATTCATCCGCGGATGCAGATGCACTCTGCTTAACTACCACCACAGCTGATGCGTAATAACCAGTAGCGTTATCGAGTGAAGCGATGACTTCTATTGATCCGGTGGAAATTGCATAAACTGTGGCCGATTGCCCAACAGCTGTCACTACCGTGTCGTCATACTCATCAAAAGCCACCTGTGCCGCAGGTGTTCCAATTGTGTTGAGAGTCCAAACAACATTATTTGCAGTCGTTCCTGAAGGTGCATTTGTGAGATTTACAGTGAATGTGAAAGAGTTGTCACCACTCACATAGATAATTGCACTCGAATGGTCTAAGCTTAGATGGCTGTTTCCAGTCAAAGCATCCGAATCCTCAGATGCCATGAAAGGAACAGCACAGGTCACCATGAGTATGGCGACCAATCCGGAAAACAGAATCGCTGTTCTACCTTTCATTATAATCACCTTGAGTGATATTGGTGGCGTTCGTCCTCCATATACCTCCCCCGGTCCCGTCGGAACGGTACCGTTCGGATACAGTTGGAC
>JGI24500J29687_10008452_pt1 | contig 12085 bp, 9 predicted proteins | sample BioPla2RNA1_FD_29687 | JGI IMG/M metagenome (IMG submission 29687) | reverse complement strand
CTCTGGGCAAAGTCCGTTGGATGTGCTCGAGGTCTGGAAAAACGGTGCCCGTCATCTCGGCCGTGGCCGTAGCAGTAGCAACAGACCAACGCACAGTCTCTAGCCAAGATCTCTTCTTCACCAAAGAACTCACAAAAGATGCCACCAAAGAATCACCGCACCCCGATGTACTAAGAACCTGTTCGGCTTGGGCCTGGGCCCAAAGCAGAGGTTCCCCTTGGGCACAAAAGACTGCACCTGCTTCTCCCAAGGACAAGACGATATAGGGAATCCCCAGTTCCCTAAGGTCATGCATGGCAGTGATGATTTCGGTGCGGCTGCGAACTCTTTTGCCCAGTAGCATCTCAGCCTCATCCTCGTTGGGCTTGATGAAAGTCGGAATCGCCTGAACACCCTTGGTGAGAGCGTTACCAGACGCATCTAGAAACACTTGCACCCCGGACTTTTTACACTTCTGAATCAGGTCGTAGTAAAATGAGCCCTCCATACCCCGGGGAAGACTGCCAGCGCAGATGAGAATCTCGGTTTGTGGCAAGACCTCTTCTAGCGCCTCATACAAGCGCTCCACATCCCTGGAAGTGACCACAGGGCCAGGTTCGTTCAGTTCTGTTGTGCGCCCTGCAGCTTGTTCATAGACTTTGGTGTTAACCCTTGTACTACCTTGCTCGATCCAAGTGAACTTTGTCTCCAAGTTTTCAGACTTCAAGCTGGTGGCAATATACTCTCCCTCTGTTCCGCCCAAGAACCCCATGGCCAGCGAGGGAAGACCCTGCTGAAGAAGGGCGCGGGAGACATTGACTCCTTTACCGCTGGCGTCAACTTTCACCTCTTGAATACGATTTGTCTCACCTAGGGCAACCGATTCAATGATTACTGTGCGGTCAATGGCAGGATTCATAGTCAAGGTTACAATCATCTGTCTTGCTTCCTCCTCCAAAGCCTCACCTATTTACTTCTCGGGCCTTGCCAACCGCCTTAAAGAGGAGGAGCTTCTCTCCAACAACTCTCTTAGCCTGCTCCCTGGCTGCTCCAAACACTTTGCGAGGCTCAAACTCCTCGGGATGATCCCTGAAGTATTCTTTGATGGTATCGGTGACCGCATACTTGATGTCGGTACCCACATTGATCTTGGAGATACCACTGGCAATGGCCTGCTCAATAATTGCCACAGGTAGATCAGACCCACCATGCATGACCAAGGGCAAGTGAACTAAGGCACGGATCTTTCCTAGAAGGGCAAAGTCGATCATCGGTTCTCCGCGATATAGTCCATGCACAGTGCCGATGGCTGGTGCCAGAATATCAATTCCGGTGCTTTCCACAAATTCCACAACCTGATCGGGATCCGTCAAGAATGCATCCTGGGAAGCCACATTCAGGTGGTCTTCTTTGCCTCCCACTCTTCCCAACTCACCTTCCACGGTGACTCCAAAGTCATGGGCTACCTCAACAACCTTCTTGGTCAGGGCGACATTTTCGGCAAAGGGCAAATGGGAACCGTCAATCATGACCCCCGAGAAACCCTCTTTGATACATTCCACTGCAACTTCATAGCTGCGTCCGTGGTCGAGCTGTAGAGCAATGGGAATGTTGACTCGTTCAGAAGCTGCCTTGACTATGCTGCCGATATAGGCTGCACCTGCATGTTTGAGTGCGCTCTCCGATACAAGAATTATGACTGGAGCTTGCGCTTCTTCTGCTGCCCAAACGACCGCTTGCACGTCTTCCATATTATGAACATTGAAAGCCCCCACAGCCCAACCACTGGGCTGGGGAGTTAGAATTTGCTTTGTAGTAATAAGTGCCATGGTACATCTCCTTACATTGAGCTTCGGATCAATCCTCTGCTTGGTGCATGATCTGGCTGATCTGCCGAGCTAGGGGCAAGATCTTATGGTAAGTCTCGTAGAGTTTCCCATACCTTTCACGAAGGTTCGGATCAGGTTCGTACGTCAAACTTGAACGATACGTAGCCCGGGAAGCTTCCTGATGGTCCCGATACACCCCGACTCCCACGCCACCCAACAAGGCGGCACCCAACAAAGTGGCTTCATGTACTGCAGGAACTTCGATGGGTTTGTTCGTTACCGTGCTCTTGATTTCCATCCAAAGGTCGTTTTTGCTTCCTCCACCAATGGCGTGAATGTTCCTAAACTCCAAACTTAGCGCCTTTTCCATGATCTTCAGGATACCCGCCACTTCAAAGCACAACCCTTCATGAATACTGCGAAGGAAGTCGGCTGGCGTGTGGTAGTCGCGCATCCCCAAGAAACAGGCCTTACTATAGGGCTCCCCCACCGGCGGGCTGCTCCCCCGTAAATGGGGAACAAAGAACATTCCATGGGCCCCAACCTCAGATGTACGAGCAAGTTCGATCATTTCGTCATAGGACATCTTGGCAAACTGCTCTAAGAACCACTCGATGCTTATCCCTGAAGAATCTACGCCACCTTGCATGTAGTACAAGTCAGGAATAACATGACGGCCCACATTGAAACCGCTGAAAGCCTCGGTGTCCAACTCAGAGAGTTCGCGAAATACCGCGATTAAACTCTCAGCGGTCCCCGATGAGTCTAGGACACGGCCTGGTTCAATGACATTGGCGGCAAAAGACCCGCAGATGTGGTCGTGTCCCCCTACCGCTACCATAGTATGTGTGGAAAGGCCCGTCACGTCCGCTGCCTTTCTACTCACTGAACCAATGACGGTCCCACTGGCGTAACTGGGGGGCAGGAGCGTCTTGTCAAATCCAGCTCGATCAAGCAGAGTCTCAGACCATTCGCCCTTTCTCACATCAAAGAGCATGGTTCGGGAGGCAATGGAGTGATCGGTGGCATACTCGCCAGTTAGGCAATAATAGATAAAGTCAGGCATGCACAGCCATTTGGCAGCCCGTTCCATGATCTCTGGCTGGTGTTTTTTCAGCCACAACATTTTGAACAAAGAATATATGTAGTTGTAATTAAGGCCGGTAATTGCAAAGCACTCATTGGGACGCATGCTTTCATACCACTCATCCATGGCCTCTTTACCCCGAACATCAAACCAAGGAATGATGGGTGTGAGGGGTTGTCCGCTCGCATCCAGGAACAACCCAGCCTCCCCCATACTGGCTACAGAAATGGATAAGATCCTGTCTAAAGGATCCAACTTCCGCGTTGCTTTTCTAAGTAAGGCCGATACACAATCCCAGATTTCTTGCGGGTCATAAACTGCTTGACCCACCCCTAAAGAGTTGGTCTTGGTACGAGACATTTCCAGGGAATGAAGGTGCCCCTGTACATTAAACGTAGCAACTTTAATATGTGTAGTACCCATATCAATGCCTAGTAATAAGTCCATATCCTCTCCCTCCTCCTTACACTACTTGACTGGAGGCATGGCCCCAGCTTGGGACAAGATTTGTTTGGAGCATTCTGATGCCCGTTGGCCGATCCTCAGGAGCGTGGCCTGATCCAGATGGGGCAGATCATCACGGTTGGTGAAGCCTGCATCGTAGAGTGATGCTAAGACTCCCGCTACAAATGCATCGCCACCTCCGGTAGTGTCAACAACTTCGACTTGAGGGGCTGGTACAAAGCATTCCTCTGCAGGCGTCAGTAAAGAGGCCCCTTTCGGCCCCTCAGTGTACACCAACAACTTCACACCAAAACGGAAGTAGTCCCGTGGAGAAGCTAAAGAAGCATCGATGTTGTCTCTAATCCAGGTCAAATCTTCATCGCTTAGTTTCAAAACGTCCACCTTGGTCAGGACATCCATGATGTCCTTGTTTGCTTCGGGATTCCCCCGGAGAATATCAGGGCGAATGTTGATATCACAGGAACGAACAGTCTTCTGATCTTGCAGTTGTTCCAAAAGCTGGCGAGTAACGTTAACGCCAGCCTCAAAGACAAAAAGAACGGATCCAAAATGAAAAAAGTCCACATCATCCGTTAGGTTCACACTACCTCTATCAATTCGTTCCAAGGAACTTCCCTGTAAATATAGGCTGAACGATCGTTCACCTTCCGCTGAATTCATCACCATGGCCACTGCAGTCCTCGTTTGTGGATGTGTGGAACTCAGGTTTAAGTCAATGTTTCTTTCTCTCAACATGTCCTTGAGGGTCGCTCCCAAAACGTCATCGGAAAAACTGCTAATGAGAGAAACAGGCTTGCCCATGCTAGCCAAATTGGCCGCCACATTGGCCGGGGCCCCGCCTGGAGCGCCGTGGAGGACAACATGTCTCTGTCCCGGTGTAAACTCCTTAATGGAATCAAAGTAAAAGTCAAACAGAGTCTCGCCCAGGACAACGATTGGATTCGGTTTGGTCGGCACAAAAATCACACTTTCTGGAGATAGTCTGCTGACAACCTTTCCGCTAAGTTGCTCCAAGGGCAACTTAGCGGAAAAGAAAGTATCTGGCTTTTCGAGAGTTTCAGGTAATGGAGTCTTAGACAAGTTCTTTTAGGATTGGACGATGACCTTAAGAACAGAAGCCTGTCCTACGAGTTTGATACCTTCTGCGAGCTGCTCAAGATCAATGCGATGGGTGATTAGCTTGTCAACTTGGATGAATCCATCTTCCAGAAGCTTCAACGCTGGAGCAATACCTGCTCGAAGTGAAAATGAGCCGGCGATCCGAATATCCCGCCGATAAATATCGTAGGGTTCGATTTTCACTTGTTGCCCAGGACTACAGACGCCAAAGTAGAGAATGCTTCCAGAGGTGGCCGTATAATGAGGTAGCTTTTCGATCACTGCTGGAACTCCCGTGGCATCAACAACAATGTCATATTGTTTGTCTTGGCCTGCTATCTCCTGTGGTACATACACCTGAGATGCACCAAGTTCGGTGGCGATGGCTAGACGTTCTCGGTACAGATCAACCATGCTAACTTCGGTAATCCCATTCAGCTTCAGACTCTGAAGCATGAGCAGCCCCATGGGACCAGCTCCGAAAATGAGGGCATTACCACCGCGGTACGTAGGAATTTGATGGAGGCCATGAAGAACACAAGCTAGTGGTTCGGCAAAAGCGGCATGGTCCACCGAGAGATCCCCGATGGAATGAATATTACCCTCTTTTACCACAACGTATTCGGCAAACCCTCCTCCCATGGTTACTCCATAGGAGTTGAGATTTTCACACTGATTTTGCCGATTGGTGTGACAGGCATTACACAAGCCACAGGGAACGTTGGGGTCAACTGCAACCTTCATCCCCATCCATTTGGGATCTACTTCTGCACCTACTTCTACGACCTCACCAACGAACTCATGGCCTGGGATTACGGGATAGCTCGCATGGAACTCGCCTTCCAGAATATTTACGTCGGTGTGACAGAGGCCACTAGCCCGTACTCTGAGAAGTACCTCATCTGCTCCTGGCTGGGGAGTGGGTAGATCCACATACTCCATCTGATAAGGTGCTACGATTTGAATCGCCTTCATTGGTAGCCCTCCTTTAGATCTCTAGGACCACCTTAATGGCCTCATCGGGTTGATTTCTCAATACGGAGAATCCCTTATCCACGTCTTTCAGTGGGAAACGATGAGTGATGAGACGATCAATCTGAGGATTGTGTCCAATGATGCGAATTGCCTCGCGATAGTCTTCTCTGGTATACATGAGGGTTCCAATCATATTCAGCTCTTTGTCTTGCACTAGGCCCATATTTACCATGGCGTGCTCTTCAAAAACGCCTAAAATGACCACATTGCCACCTTTGATAGTAAGTTCGATACCTTGGTTGACAGTAGCTGCCACACCAACACACTCAAAGGTAGAATCCACTCTCTCTACATTTTCCCTGATCCACTGCGCTAGGTTGATCTTGCCAGCGTTCACAACATGGTGGGCACCGAGAGCTTGGGCAAGTTCAAGGCGGTTATCGTTGAAGTCGGAGACAATAATCGTTCCAGCACCGTAAGCTTTTAATGTGGCAATTACCATGAGGCCAATTGTTCCTGCCCCAAGGACAAGTACTGTTTGACCTGCAATATGTGGAACGCGACGCACAGCATGAACAGCTACGGACAGTGGTTCCACCAACACACCTTGGTCCCAGCTAAACGATTCGGGAAGTTCAAAAACCATATCTTTGGGAACCACGACATACTCTGCGAAGGCACCTGGTGCTTGGCAACCAATTACCCTCAAGCTCTCACAGATATTGAATCGTCCAATCCGGCAATTGTAGCAAGTGCCACAAACCAGTGAGGGCAATACGGTAACTCTCTTACCGACTAACTCAGTCGATCCGTCCCCGCACTTGGCCACTGTACCCACAAACTCGTGACCTGGAACGATAGGGCAGGAAATAAAGGGATGCTTGCCATAATAGGCATGGACGTCAGATCCACAAATTCCAGCTTGAACCACTTTTATTAGAGCTTCATGTTCCCTTGGTTCGGGAGTTGGTGCCTCTTCTAAGACGAAATTTTCTGGTGTCTTTAGGTTTGCCTGTAACATGCTAATCTCTCCTTTTGCTCGTTATTGTCATCATGATTTCGAACTGGTCACACCACGTTCTGTTCCCCTATCCGGCGTACCGAACTACGATACTTGATCTCGGCCTTGAGAACCACACTTTCTGAGGAGGGATGCCCGTGGATTTGCTGCAGGAGCAGACTAGCCGCCAAAGTTCCCATGGTAAAGGCAGGTTGGACTATTGTAGTGATGGGCGGATCGTTCAACTCCATCCACTCCAGGTTGTCAAAGCCAATAAAACTCACATCATTCGGAATCGATAACCCCAGTTCACGCAGGGCACGCAAGACACCCAAAGAGGTCTTGTTGCTCGTAGCGACGATGGCTGTCGGTTTGTATTTCTTTAAAGCCACTTTTGTCGCTTCGTACGCCTCTGGTTCTCGGAAGTTGCCCTCTACGATGGGGCAGTTCTGTTTCTTCAGTCCTAACAGTTCGATGGCTTTGGTAAAACCCAGGGTACGAGTGCGTCCAGTATAGATGGGCTGGTACCCAGAAACCAAACAAATATTCTTATGTCCCGAATCCACCAGATGGTGGACAGCTTGGAAAATAATATCCTCGTTGTCAACAAGCACACTTTGGGCATTCAAAGATTCGTAATGGCGATCAAAGAACACCAAAGGTTTTCCACCAATGTTCTCATAAATCCGTTCACTGTTTGCGGCAGGAGCCACAATCAGGCCAGCAACTGACTCTTCGAGAAAGGAACGGACGGCGTCCAGTTCCAGTTCCCAGTCTTCATCTGTGTTGACTAGGTAAGTGAGATAACCATTGGATCGCAGTACACTCTCTATGCCATAGCAGACCGTGGCAAAGAACGGGTTGGAGAAGTCGGGGATAATAATCCCTACTCTTTTGAATCCCCTATCCTTAGGAAGCTTAAAGGGGTAGTTTAGATCTTGGGCTACTTTGAAGATCTGTTCTCGGAGCTGCGGGCTAACGCCAGACTTGTTCCTTAGCGCTCTGGATACAGTTGCTTGGGATATGCCTAGCGCCTTGGCAATGTCGCTTAAGTTTACTCGATCCATGGTGAAAGTCATCTCCAACTCTTAGATTGTCGCCTACAGTGGCGAACCGAAACACACAAGTAACGACTAGGTTAGGGCACGCTTCTTCTGCAAGCAGTCAAAGCCAACTGCGAGGGCCAGTACAATACCTTTAACGACCATTTGCATGTACGTACTGACGTTGAGTAACACCATACCATTCGTCAAAACGCCAATGATTAAAACACCAGCAATTACATTAGATATCTTGCCATAGCCACCTGCTACGGAAACACCGCCCAAGACCACACAGGTAATGACATCAAACTCGTAACCGTTACCTGCTGTAGGTTGTGCCGAGTTGGTTCGAGACAACATAACGATTCCAGCCAACCCCGCAAATAGACCTGATAGGGCATAGACCAAATACTTGATGGAACTTACCTTAATACCAGATAGTTTCGACGCTTCCTCGTTACCTCCTATGGCATAGAAGTAACGTCCGAAATAGGTTTTGTTCAAAATGAAAGAACCAATGGCAAAACAGACACTCATGATAATCACCGGAACGGGTACTGCTTTGACATAACCCTGGCCAATCACTTTAAAGCGGGGGTCGAAACCATAAATGGGTACCCCACCAGACAATAGATAAGCACAACCGGCAAATACAATCTGGGAAGCAAAGGTGGCAATAATGGCAGGCATTCTGATGGTGGCTACCATGAAGCCATTAAGGAGCCCAATGAATACCGAGAGTAATAGCGAGACAAGAACTGCACTCACCATACCGAAACCCATTTTCACCATTAAGTGCGCACATACTACGTTAACAATGGTAATAACCGAACCGGTGGATAGGTCGATACCACCAGTTAGGATGACAAACATCATGCCTACCGAGGCGATTCCATACATAGAAACCTGACGCATAATGATAAACAAATTTGAGGACGAAAGAAAGCGAGGAGACGCGAGCGAGAATCCGACCACAATTGCCAAGAAAACGGCCCAGATTGCTTTATCTTTGATATGATAGATGACCCTATCCTTCATCCCGTTTTTCTCTTTGACTTCAGATACAATACTGCTTTTCATTTTAAGCCTCCTGTACTCTCGATGCCAATCTCATAATCGCTTCTTGATCAAATTGGTCTCTCTGTAATTCTCCCGTAATGCGGCCTTCCGCCAAGACAATGATCCTGTCGGACATGCCCATAAGCTCCTCCATCTCTGAAGAAATCAGAATGATGGTCTTGCCGCTTTCCACCAAGCTGTTGATCAACTTGTAGATCTCGAACTTCGCTCCCACGTCGATACCACGCGTTGGTTCGTCGAAAATGATCAACTCAGAGTTCGCCGCAAGCCAACGCCCCAGAATCACCTTTTGTTGATTGCCACCACTTAAGTTCTTGACGCTTTGGTGAATAGTCGGTGTTTTGATCAACAGGCTCTCTTGATACGTGGTAGCGTTCTCCACTTCCTTCTTCGACTGAATGACTGACATGCGAGAGATCTTCTTGTAAATGGGCATATTAATGTTGTTCTTGACCGATATTTCCGCCAGAATCCCATGACGCTTGCGGTCCTCGGGTACTAGAGCAATCCCTAGGTCGATAGCCTGTCGTGGGTTCTTCGGGTTAATTTCCTTCCCCTTAAAGATGATCTTCCCGGAAGTCTTGTGCGCTGAACCAAAAATCAGTTGTCCAAGCTCTGTGCGGCCGGCGCCAACTAATCCTCCCAGCCCCAGAACTTCCCCTTTTCTAACCTTTAGATTTATATCTTCAGTGCCATTACCCGAGACGTTCTGTAGCTCAAGAACGATCTCTTCACTGTTGATCTTGACATCCCTTGGGGGGTAAGACTCTTTTAAGTCTCGCCCTACCATTAGCCGGATCAGCTCATCCACATTGGTTTCTGAGGTTATTAGGGTGTCAATGTATTCACCATCCCTCAAGACAACAATGCGGTCAGACAGGTACATTACCTCATCCAAACGATGAGAGATATAGATAATGGAAACACCTTGTGACTTCAGGAGTTGGCAAACCTTAAACATGCTTTCCACTTCTGAACTGGTCAATGGTGCAGACGGTTCATCCATGATGAGTACCTGGGCATCTTGTTTTACTGCTTTGGCTATCTCGATCATCTGCTGGTAGCCAACTGTTAGATCCCCCACCAAGGTTTTGGGGTTGATGTCGATATTTAACTGGGCAAAAGCTTTTTCTGCCTCTCTCTCCATGGCCTTCTTGTCAACCAAGATACCTCTTCGAATGGGATTGCCGAGAAATAAGTTCTCGGCCGCGGAGAGTTCCCGAACGCTGCTAAACTCTTGATATATGATTGCTATTCCGTTCTCAGCCGCTAACTGCGGGGTCATACTACTAAACTCTTTACCATTGATAACGATTTTCCCAGATGTGGGAACAACAGCGCCAGAGCAGGTTTTGATCAGAGTGGACTTTCCTGCACCATTCTCACCAATGAGAGCAAGAATTTCCCCTGGCTTGACACCCAACGATACGTCCTTGAGGGCGGTAACCCCTGGATACTCTTTGCGGATGTTCTTTAGCTGCAAAACGTAATTTTCACCCATGCTTCACACCACACCATTCTAATCTTAATTTGGGGCGATTTGAAAACCGCCCCAAATCCATCACTTGCATTTGTTAGTACAACTTATTTGTAGTCGGCGAGATACTCATCAACGTTGGAAGCGTCGATAGCGAGAAGTGGTCTAACTAGATTTTGCTCTGGGAAAACTTCGCCATTGAGAAGTCTCTCATAGAGAGAAACAACGGCTTGAGCTGTCTTCTTGTTGGAACCTTCGAATCCGACGGAAGCACGGCTTGCTTCGCCATTCTTAATGGCTTCGAGCTGTTGCTCAGTAGCGTCAGCAGAGAAGATACCCATGTTCGCAGGAATGTTGCCGCCGGTTGCGGACATAAATGCTACGTTAGCACCGATGTCGCCGCCTGCACCGATGGAACAAACAACACGGACGTCAGGATGAGCTTGGAGAATGGTCTCCATATTGGAGAGAGCCGATGCTGCATCAATAGCAGGTTGACGTGCCACGATGGTGTATTTTCCGCCTGCAATTTCCTCAAGAGCCTTCAGGATACCGTTTTCTCTCTCGAGAAGGATCGGGGTTTGAGGATAGTTCATGATAGCTACTTTTGCCTTGTTGTTAGCATCATAGTGCACGTTGATGAAGTCTGCTGCCAGTTTACCAATGGCATAACCAAGTTCGGTATTGTCGAGAATCCAGTTCAGATCTGTGTTCTCCATCTTGTCATCCCAGCACATTACTTTAATGCCAGCTTCGCGAGCTTGTCTTGTGTAGTCTTCGATTGCGTATGGATCGGAAGGATGAACCATGATCAGATCAACACCACTGGTGATGAAGTTCTCGATTTGTTGAATCTGAACAGCAGAGTTGTCATTGCAGTCAAGAATTGTGTACTCCCAACCCTTTTCCTTCATGATTTGCTCTACTTCGCCAAATACGCCTGCCCAATAGCTATTTTCGAGAGACTGAATTGTAATGCCGACTTTAAAGTTTGCTTGTGCTACTGCGTTAAATCCGAAAAGACCTACGATTGCCAATACGGCAATAACTGACAGAGCAATAAATCTTCTTTGCATTCTCTTTCCTCCTAAGTTTTTATACTGAACTCCCCTATAATTGTCTCTAAGCGTTGCATGCTCAATTTCAATTAAGGCCGGCCATTTCATTGAGCATGTTTTTGCCCTTCGATCCAATTATCTGTAGGAAGTTAAGCCTATCCTTCGGCAAATCCGCCAAACTGGAGATCTGCGAAGTCTACACGATCGTGAAGCAACCATCAATAATGAGGTCGGCGCCCGATGTGTAAGTGGAAGCATCCGACAACAAGTAGATAACTGCTCCAGCCAACTCTTCAGGTGTACCCATCCGTTTCATGGGTATGGATTCGATCCACAGTTTTTGATACTCAGGGTTTGAACCGGCGGTGATTGCAGTGCGTATATAGCCTGGGCTAATGGAGTTCACTCGGATTCCCTTGTCGACCCACTCCACTGCCAAAGATTTCGTTAAGTGTACAACAGCTGCTTTGGAAGCGTTGTAGGACGCTTGCCTTTGAGGAATGTTAACAATCGTAGCTGACATGGAAGCGGTATTGACAATATTCCCCGTCTTATTGTTATCAATCAAGAACTTTCCGAAGGCCCGGGCCATGTAGTAGACGCCATTGAGGTTAACGTCAATTACTCGCAACCAATCTTGTGGATCGCAGTCCAAAACCGACTTGTGGAGGCAAATACCGGCATTGTTAAACAGAAGATCCAAAGTGCCCATATCGGTTGCAGCTTGGGCAATGCACTGGTCCACCATCTCAGGTTTCGTCACGTCGCAAATATAGGCCTTAGCACGTACTCCATACTCTTGCCCGATTCTATCAGCTACTTCGGTGGCATCAGAGATATCAAAGATAACAATATCGGCTCCTGCATCAGCAATGTAAGCTGCTACTGTCTCTCCAATTCCTTGGTATCCGCCAGTAACAATGCACACTTTACCTTTGAGCGAGAAAATATCATTCTTCATGTGTTCAACCACATCCCTCTCACTTTTTGTAAC